>Ga0214542_1004161_pt1 | contig 28920 bp, 11 predicted proteins | sample CNSS1metaG_FD_160096 | JGI IMG/M metagenome (GOLD analysis project Ga0214542, IMG submission 160096) | Root nodule microbial communities from cowpea collected in UCLA plant growth center, Los Angeles, California, USA - CNSS1 | ecosystem: Host-associated > Plants > Roots > Nodule | place: USA...
TATCGAAGAAACAACCATCATTGTAATATTGAATATTTGATAATATTATGTTTCCTTTATCATAATTTTTTTTATTTTATAAAAATTAATTAAAATTAATATTGAAGTAGTAAGAAAATGGGTATGGATATGGGTACGAGATTATACCCGTTACCCAGTGGGGATGGGGATGAGTCAAAAGTTTAATACCCGTTGGGTTTGGGTACCACACCTGTACCGTACACGTAACATACCCTAATATAAACCGTGACACATGTACAATGCTCCGTTAATGATTTAAACGGCGTTACAAAAAAGACCAAATAAAACACGAATTGCAAAAATGAGGATCATTCTAAACATTCGGTAAAAATGAAGACCATTTTAAACATTCTGTCAAAATAATAATAATCTGCAACAAATACTACGAAAATGAGGACCAAACAAGTATTTAAGCCTATTTTAATTTAAAATTAATATACACGTCAACTTTCTATGTCGCAAGCATAGAAAATTTCTACTTTGTTACGAAATTGTCTCTACAAGGGATAACTTGAACCATATGGTGACAAACATTTATTTGCAAAAACAACATCAAACATTACATTTTTAGTTGCATAGGTTTGGGTGAAAACGAAATTTCAGCTATATAATCATGAAGGTTGAATAATTTTGCAGAAATGGAAATGTTTATGGTTTTCACTAGGCTAAATTATGGTATTGTGTTATTGTCTTAATATGTAGTGGTCCTAATGCTTTCACTATTGTAGAGAATAACCTTGATGGGTTATGTATGCTAAGATGTTGTTTTTACTGTTGCAGGGTTTTGACTTTCTAAACAAACTTGTAAAAATTATTTCAAACTTGAATGAACTCTTGTAACTCTATAAAAACAACAACTTAAATCAAATTTTTATTACTAATAAATGTCTTCACATGTTTTCTCTTCTAATTAACTAAAACATGCTACTTATGAAAAAAAAATACCTATTTTTACAAAAGTTAAAAGAATATATGATAAGTGACATAATTAATTACATAGTAAATAAATAAATATATATATATATATATATATATATTATAATATTTAATATATATGAAATATTTTATTAATATTTTTTTTGTATTATAATAAATAAATAAAACTATCCTATTTATATTCATTTCTACTTTTTCATGTAATTTAAGCAATTTTTCTTCGACCTAATTTTCATTATCCCTTTCTTTATTTTCAGTCTCCTATTCCACTTTGATTCTAATAAACAAAGACTAAGACTGATTACATAATAAAGATTAGTCATTACGAAAGAAATAGAAGTTTTGTACCAATATTATGAAAGTCAATATTTTATATATGTAATAAATTGACATCTCATATAAAGAATATAAAGAAATACAACCAGGTGACATTTTAATATACGAATATTTTAATTATATTCTTATTTTTTTAATATCTATTATAATATTATTAAAATAATACAATAGATTCTAAAGTGAATGTATTTTATTTTATACTTTAGTACAACTTTTGTAAGAAAAATATAAACTATTAGCAAACTCGTGATTCATGACGATATTTTATATTTAGCACCTGAAGGTGACACGTTACAACTGACACACAGCAACACGCTGATTGCATTATTGTAGTATTTGTTGTACCAATTCATGATGTTGACAAAACGATCGAACGTGATCTACATGAAATATATCTGTGTGGAGGTTCAAACATTTTTTAGCTTCGAAAAATTGGTACTATATTTGGATAATGAATAAAGAAATGGAATAATTGAGTTGAAAATAAATAATTATTTTATAGTTTGGAACTTTTTTTTCAAATGTGAAGGAATGACAAATTAAATTAGTCTTCTAATAAAAATGTCTTCCCTCTTAGTCTAGCACCACTTTTCATAAAAAAGACAAAAATATTCACGTTGTTATTCGTTTTTGAAGGCACAGTGTTGCTACAAATGGTTTTATTTATTGCTTGGATCCCTTCCCTTGTTCACTCAAACAAATAAACAATGTATCCTTATGCCACCTTAATCAACCAATTTAACAATATTTTTTATTTACTAAAAAATCAAATCAAATTAACTTCACTTAAAGCATGTTTGTGTTGTATAAAAGAATTAGGAGTGAGAATACGGGTCTCAAAAACACACGGGACGGGCTAAGACATTGAATCCGCAGAAGCCTAGTTCATAGAAGTTTGCAGTCTCCTGGTTCACATTAAAACAAAATTTGTACTTGTGTATATCAGCTATTTTTCTTCTGGACTTATGGACTCCTGTATGAACGTTCAAATTATTGTATGACTGAAAACGGTAGGTATTATGTATGTTTTGAATATAATAAAATTTGAATAATACATCGTGTATATCAAAGTATAAATATGAATATGATGAAAACATTGAATTATCAATTTATCATCCAACTTTCTAAAGTCTTTGATTAATTTTGTGACTTATTAAAGTTTTTCAATTTGTTGAACATTGAAAGTTTTATCATATGATTTAAAAAAAAAATAAATAGATGAACTGGCCTGCGGAACCACACTCATACAGGATGAGCTAGAATTGAAAATATTGAATTATCAATTTATCATCCAACTTTCTAAAGTCTTTGATTAATTTTGTGACTTATTAAAGTTTTTCAATTTGTTAAACATTGAAAGTTTTATCATAAAATTAAAAAAAAATTTAGATGAACTGGCCTGCAGAACCACACTCATACAGGATGAGCTAGAATTTTAAGCCCATATTTTGCTGGTCAAGTGTGGGCCGAGCCTAAACGCCCGGCCTAGTGCGTATTGTCATCCCTAAAAAAAAATATTTGTTGTAACTTGTGGTAATAAGGGAAGAGATTTTATGAGTTGTTTCGTAGCTAGATGGATACAAAACAGATTTATTAGACGTCTAAACTCGTCAATTTATTGACATGTTGTCTCGTGATTTGTATTTATTTTTTTTATTTTTATTATTATGTATAATTATCTATGTATTTGAATATAATAAAATTTATTTATTTATTATGTTATTAATATTTATAAGCAGAATCTATATTTTATTTCAATATAAATTTCGATATATATATATATATATATATTTATTTGTAATGTGTTTTATTATTTATTTATATTGGATAATAGGTCATTAATTGTTTTAATTATTATATTTGTAAAAAGAATTTATTGTTATAAAAAAGGCTTGAATTTAAAATTTTGGAAATTATAATACATGTCGTCATTTAATATATATATATATATATATATATATATATATATATATATATATATATTAACTCGTACATAAATTCACAATTGTATAATTGTATGGCATAGATAATGTGTTAACCCACAAATTTTATTTTTAAATTAGTTTGTCCCACTTTTTATGGGTCAAATATGAAACAAAATAAAATGTGTTGAATATTGTCACTAGTAATTTTTATAACTTTTATTTAATAATGAATTGTTTATATATATATATATATATATATATATATATATATATATATATATATTGTGATAGATTTAAAAAAATTGGTTAATAGTTGAATTTTATTATTAAAAGTGTAAATTATATATAAAATTTTATTAAAATGAGTTTTATTTTATAAACTTTTATCTATCTAGCAACTTTTCTTTAAATCTCCATTATCAATTCTCTAAGTTTTTAATTCATTTTTTATTTGTGTGAATATTTGAGTCTATCTTTTAACTCTTGACATCGAAGACTAACAAATTTGAGTCTACCTTTTAACTCTTGACATCGAAGACTAACAAATTTGTTTATCAGATTTGTGAATAGAGAATAAAATCACTTCTTTTCTCTTTTTTCTTGAGCCAATTCTTTATTCTGTTGTATGGGACTTTAGGTTGTTCAGTTTGATTTTCTACTATTTTGTGGTTTTGAGGGTGTGTTAAGATAATTAATCTTGAACTTTTTTTGTGTAGTTAGAGCTACTTCAATATTTTGAATGTGAGGAGTCTCTATGAGTGAAAAGAATCTCCTTTTTAAGGTAAGGGAAGCTACTTCAATTATATTAATTAAGTTCTATTTAATAAATTGATGTTGACGATGAACTAAAATTGTTAGTATATTAAATTGGTTGTTTGTTTGAATAGAAATTTTGTGTGTGGAATTGATTTGATTATAGTAGGATTATGAAATTTGCTCTATCTCACGTATCTTTTGAACTAAAATAAGGCATTTTGAACAAATTAAGGATGGACTAGAATTGTCTAGATAGGCAAATCGAATAACCTATTTTAATTAAATTAGGATTTGCTTTTATATAGTGTTGAATGGTACCATAGAATCGTTAGGCGCCAAGTAGAGAACTCAAGTTTGTGAACTCTAGAGGTTTAGGGCATTGGAAGCTACCCTGAAACCGGGGCGCTCACTTGACTGTGAGTTCTAGTGGTTTAAGGAGTTAGGCACTGACCTAGGACCGTTGAGCTCTCACTTAACAGTGACTTCTAGTAGTTTTGAGCATTGGGGACTACCCTGGGACCATTGGGCACTCGCTTGGCATTAAGCTCCAGAGAAGTTGGGGTTGGACACCCAATGGACATCGCTAGGCACTTCAGAGTAGCGTTGGGAGCCAAGAGCCTGGCGTTGGGCGCCACATGGAATTAAATTCCAAGGAGCACTAAAGAATTATGGCATTGGGTACCAAGGATTTTTTGATCGAGCACTGCCTTTTTATTGGATAAATTGCATGTTTAGATTGCTTTAATTATGCATGTGTTGTTTCCTTGACAATAATAAATAATGCCATATGATATGTATGATTTCTTGGTTGTATAGACGATGAGGGTGTGTGACTTCCAAGGAGGAAGTGCTAAATTGATATTGAGTTTAAGGTGTGATTTGATGAGATTATCCTGACTTTGCTAGTATCCAACTCACATAGAGAAAAATATATAGTTGTCAGGATCGAAGGAGGTTCCTATAATCCGGTGCTTCATAATGAAACATGATTGAATCACACAAGTACAAAGAATTTATCCTACCATACTTGAGGAGGACATTGGTCCTAAGTTATTGCTTTGTGAGAGCTTGCTCTTTAGGAGTGTGAAATGATATGATAGGTACATAATCTTTGAATCTACTTAATACATGAGTCTTTCGGAAATAAAGTCAAAATGTCAAAGTTTTATGGATCATTGAGGATCATATTTGTGGACATTTAATTATTGATGTCTTACATTTCAGGATTATAATGATAGAAATTAATGAACATATGAATGTGTATGAGGGAGTTATGGACAACAAAGAATTAGTACTAAACAATTGAGTTATATTCTTTTGTATACACACACAAGTAAGTAAAAGAAAAAATATTGTGAACTTCATCTATCATTAATTTTCTTTTAAAATTTCTTTATACTTTTCTTTCTTTATTTTTCTCATTTTTTTTTTCGAACCCAAATAATTAGTTATTAATGGTTCGGAAAGTCCAAAATTTTAACTAGGGTAAAGGATATTAAAATTAATACTTGGGAAAATGCATTTTATAAGGCGAGTATGTAATAATTGAACCAATACAATATGAAAATGACAAATATTATAAGGAAAAGGTTCCAATCAAGAAACCAAAAATATACACAATATATTACATAATTTTATCTTTTTTCCTGACATACCAAGAAAATGTAACTTAATTTTAAAAAATCGTAATTAAATCATGATATTTTTCATTTGGATATTTTTAATTGATATTTTATTGAATATTTAAATTTTTTTATATTTTTATTTGAATTTTAATGTTATTGCTTTTATTAAATATATTTTAGATAATGAGGTTGTAAACTTGCACATCATCACTTACGGCAATCAAGAAATTGTTTCTATTACTCTTATTGATGAAACTATTTTTATTGTTCAACATTTTTTTTTCAATAAAATCAATAATCCTTACTTGTTATTTTACATTATTCAAAATATAATATTATGTTAACTCTAAAATCTCATATATTTTTGCATCTAAAAATAAGTAAGCAAGATAACACTCAACTTATCTAGTTAACAAAAATAATTAAATAATAGATACTTAGCTAAAAAAATATAAAAATATAAAATATTCAATGTATACAAAATTTTAATATACATTGAATAAAAAATATACAAATTTTTGTGGATTTAAAATTTAATGAAGTTTTTTCTATTATCATATTTATCCTTTTGTTCTCGTGTCCAATAGATTCAATACTTATCAAAATAAATACTTGTGATCAAGAATTATAAGAAGTTTTAGTAATAAAGTTGGAAAGGAGATTTGAGGTTGTGGGTCCAACTTCTCTTAACCACTAACAATTGTTGTTAAAAAAAAAACTTGTGAACTATGTTGGTTAATTTAATAGTTGTTCCTCTTAATTCTAATGATTTTTACTTCTATGTTATTTTTTGAATTTATTAACAATATTTTCAAAATTAAAATAAACCATAAGCTTGCATTATTAAAAAGTGTAAATGATAAGATGTCTTTATATATACATCACAATAATCAATAATATTTAAATTATATTTATATAGATTTTATTTAAATAATATCGACTTAACTAACAATATAGACTTAATTTAAATAATATAAATTAATTAAAATAAAATACAATTACCCGTTTCTCTTATCTCAATTTATGTATTTTTTTTTTAAAAAATATTCTAAGAATATCAAAAAAGTTAAAAAAAGCCTCACCAACTTTTATATGTTTGATTTACAAATAAATATTTCATTATAAATTTAATGTATTAAGATTTACTTTTATATTGGCGGATCTTCACCAAAAGGTTTGGGAAGACAAAATAATATACTCAAAATTTATATATTTAATATTATTGTGACTAATTCAATTAAAATGAATACATAATCTAGTATATTTATAATTATCAAATAAATTACAGATATATAAAGGAATGTCTATCGTATTTTCATATTTTTAAACTTATGGTAATTGAATCATAATTAACTTTTTCAGTTAATTTTTTTCGATGTAAATAACTAAATTATCTGCAAAATATTCATCTTCCATTTTATTAACGTGCATTTGATTCAAAAAGTCTTCACAAGCTTTCATTTTATTGTTATGCGATGAACAACCATATTATCATGTTTTCATCTTCACCGGTAGTTTCTCTATCAATTTTAAAGAATAAATTTATTCTTTTATTTTCATCAACATACCTATTTAAAAAATAAGTTTAAGACTAGAAAATAATTTATAATAATCTAATCAAAAGTTGAGAGACATAATTACTAAAAAAACCATGATAATCAAGTTAGAATTAAAAATCGACTATGAAAAATCACATAGTATATTGTTTCATCTTCTATATTAATAAAAAATAAATATACAAAAAGGTCATGAGATAAAAAATAGTACTAAATGTTAAACAAATATTTCACTAGAGACAAAAGAAAGTTAACTTTTTATTTACTTATTTAAGAATAGAAGAGGAGATATGAAAAAATGATTAGTTTACGTCTAATTTTTTTTTAGTAGCAAAAGAAAATAAATAAGCATGAGAGATCAATACAACATATAAAAAATGCAAAAGACAATGAGAGAAAAAATAAAAAATATCTTTATATATATATATATATATATATATATATATATATATTTGATTTTATGTTTTATTATTTATTGTTGTACCTTATAAAATAAATAAAAATACTTAATTTAATTTTTATTAATTTTTAATATAATATTAACTTAATTTAAAAAGATACATACAATTTTTTAAAATTAAAAAATTTACATAATTTAAAAAATTTAAAATATAAATAATGTAAAAAAAATTCAAAAAATTTGGGGGAGGGGGTGGTGGCCCCCCGTCTACCCCTTATAACATTCGTCTCTGTATACGGTAACAAAACTCTTCGCACGTGATTAGGATAGAGGGGATAAAAATGTTATGAATGTTGTTAGTCCCTTAATTTTGATATGAAATAAGAAGTCGCTATCTGATATTTTGATATATGTTGGTCCTCAAAATTTTAAAATGAATGGTATAGTCATTTTAACTCAATTGTGTTAAATTTTTGATGTGTCAAATGCGTTTTTTAGCAGATATTGAGACGAAAATATACCAAATGATGTAAATAACTCAAATGCTAACATAAAACGCGTTTAACATGTCAACAAAATTAAGATAATTGGGTTAAAATGACTATATTCATTCATCTTTAAAAGTTTGAGAACCAAAATGTATCAAAGTTTCGAACTGGAACAAACTTCAATTTCAGATCAAAATTAATGGACTAAAAACATACTTAACAAAAAAAAACTTTAGATGTGAAAAGAGAAAAAAAAAACCTTAATTAAATTAAAAATTTAATTTATTGATTTTAATTATTCATATCTTTCTATAAAGAAAAAAATTAAAAACATAAAAAAGTTATAGTAAATTTTACAAGAAACAATTTAAATAAAAAATATAATTTACACATAAATCTATAAACAATTAAAATTTTAATTTACATACTAATTTTAAGTCTTATTTTAAAAGAATCACCTTTACTAAACTAATACAAATTTCAGAACCACAAATTAACTGCAAGTTCTCTCAAAAATTAGTTGACTCTGTTAAAAAGTGGACTTTAATATGATATTATGTTAAAAGATAGATTTTAAGTCTAATTTAACTCACAAAATTAGTTTATAGGGTGAGATTTACACACACTCACATATTATGAGATTATCTTATCTTTAGTCGATGTAAAACTTCCATCGTACTCGATCAAACTTTAAAAATTAACTTTTAATTCAATAAAAATTTGAGAGTAATTTTTATCTTTTAAATCGATGTGAAAAAAGATATTAAATAAATTATACAATGGCATATATATCCAAACACATACTAAGAAGAAGCTTGGTACGTTGAACAAAAATCCCAACAAGTTTGAAGTTGAGGAGTTAATGCGAATAAAAGGAACAAATCATGATGTTATGTGCCTCTCAGACCTTTCTTTCAATTGTTGCCTGTAATAACCCAACCGTCATTATTACACTCCTCCATCCACCGTACATTAAGTTCTACGAATAATAATAAATCTCAATAACCTTCACGCCAATTATTCATAAAAATACAAATTTAAATTTAGAATTATGCTTCTACACCTTATTTTCAAATTTCAACTCAATGATCTTATAAAAAATTAATGCTTCATTTAATAAAGAAGAAAAAAGATAAATAAATAAATATGAAGAAAGAAAACGAAGACAATATTTTACTACAATACTGTTTTATTTATTATTATTATTATTAGTATAATGATTATTTTTACGATATTAAATTAAAATATTTGAAAAAATATATATCCAATGTAACATCCAAGTATAAAAATAATAAAAAAATACATTTCATAATAATATTCAAAGACATATTATCAGAATAAAAAAATATATTAGTATAGTCCTTTAAGAGTTCAAACTATAACAAAAATAATGATATTTTAATATACTTTTTTTGACTCACTTTTAACCCATCACTTCAATCACCTTTAGATCATCACATCACACCATTAAAAAAATTAAAATATATAATTAAAGGATAATCGGAGTGGTGGATTAAAAGTTGGTCAAAAAATTTTGATTAAAATATTATTATCCCTATAAAAATGTGTCATTTATACAACAACACCAAACCTACAAAAATATATATATGCCGAACATACTAACCATTCATACATCCATTGAAATCTCACAACTTTAACTACAAACTTTTCATCTTTCAGAGATGTCTCTAAACCTGCATCTTTAAGTGCCCTCACCAGAATGATGATCAAAAGAATAAAACAACACAAGACCACAAAGTGCAAGGGTAAGTTAGTATACAAAAGAATTATCCTAAGACCATTTAAATCATATCAATTATAAGTCATACATGGACAAATTACAATAATTCACATAATTGCACACTGACAACTGATATTAAACTCAATTATCTGGATACATGCATTTGGAATTGGAATTACTAGAGACTTGCATTTGTGGTGGCCTCACTACTCTGCATAGTCATTGTCAATGAGTTTCACCCTACCACGCACAAGGTTAATCCATCATTATCTAATGTCATTATCCTGTCATAGACTAGGACCTCCTCCTACTCTCACAACATGATTCATTCTACTCTATTTGAGTGTGAATGATCATTAGAGTTTCAGAATGTCACTTAACTTGAATCCATAATTCAATACATACACTAAAATAACACCACCATAAAATTTCTCCATCAGACCCATGGAATTACATCAAACACATACAATGCTCATATATATATATATATATATATATATATATATATATATATATATATATTAACAAACTCATTATGATCACAGTTTCACAACAATACTTTCACAATCATATACATCCTTAATCACATTTTAATATTCACATCTCAATCATTCACATTTATACAAAAACATATCAAGTCAAGGCTCAACATACCAACATCATTCATGTGTAGCTTCATACATCATATTTTCATAATTATCTTAGTCAATCACATATTAAAATAAGAAATTAAAACAACACAAGGTTTCGCTTGAGCGAGATTGTTGTCGCTTGAGCGAGATTGTTGTTGCTTGAGCGAGATTTTTACAGAAACTAAAATAAACCACTGTAGCATTCTCGCTTGGGTGAGATATTCTTGCTCGATGCGATAAGGGCTCTCGCTTGAGCGACATAGTTGTCACCTAAGCGATAATTAAACAGAGAAAAAAGCAGTTAGAGTGGTTTTCTCCCCTAAGTGAGAAGCTTGTCGCTTGAGCGAGAAGTTGTCACTTTAGTGACAACTCGAACAAAGAGCAAAGTGTAATTCTAGCTATTTTTGTTTGAGCTATATTTCTCTCGCTTGAGCATAAATAACAAATTCTCACCCTATTCTCAGCACCCAACCTTTAGAAACATATACCACAACAATTTCACATGCACCCATCAATTCAACACACCAAATCATAATTAAATAACAAGATGAACAGTTCATTTTGAAATTTCCACAAAAACCTACACCACAAAATAAAAAATCCTCAATTAGAAACCAATTTTAAAACCAAAAATAATTAGTCACTATCGTGACCAATTTAGATACCAACTTACAAAATTAAAAATTATTGGTTACTGAAATAGTCACTATTATAAATAAAAAATTATAATTGGTCACTAATTAATTAGAGACTAATTTATAAACTAATTCACTTTGGTAGCCAAAATCTAGGTAGTTAATTTTTAGTGACCAATTTTCTTTGGTAGGTAAAACCATGATTACTAATTTTAAAGACCAATTTAGTGACCATTTATAATTTTTTATTTATAATAGTGACTATTTTTGTAGCCAATAACTTCTAGTTTTGTAAATTGGTCACTATAGTTACTAATATGTATTGGTCCCTAACATTGGTCACTATTTAGAAGTTTTCTTGTAGCACTGGCTTTCCTTACCTGACAAAACGACTCAACAGACTCTAACAATTATAGGAACATCAATACATCTTTAGCCCCACAAGATGCTCTACTTATACCTATATTGTTATGATCACTGACCAACAAAGACTCATATTGATTATTAAAACCTCATAAGCAACCAAAAAAGACATGCGAGACAGAACATAGAAGACCCACAGGAAGATGAGCAAAAATTCAACTTACACGATTGAAGGAACTGATCGGACATAAAGGAAGATTTCACCAAGAGGATCATCCCAGCGGTCTCCGATCTTCAAACAAATGAACAGAATATGAGAATTTCCAAAAAGAAGTCAAAGAAGTCTAGAAAAGTGAAAAAAAAAGTTTTTAAAAAGATTGTATGTTTTAAAATAAAGAAAGTCGTTTATAATAAAGTTGTTTATACTGAAGTCTTATAATATTAAATTAATCGAGTCTCATTATTTTAAAATCACTATTACTTCTAAAATATTATTTTTTTGTATAAAACGGTTAATAAAATCGATAACATGAAATAAATTTAAACATAATTAATTATACCTTATTTTTTCGGAATTTTTTTTCTTTAGTTACTCTCACACAGAAACAAAATCAAGATATGAGTTTCACTTCTTTTTTTCAACGAAATCAGTCTTTTCTCTCCTTTTTTTTTCTTCTACTTTTTCTCTTTCATGCTTTACCAACAAGAAAACATTAAATAAAAATGGAAAAGTAATTTAAGATGGATCCCCCGTGATCACTGAGGCCATTAATTTTCATGAGATCTCCGTTAACCAAATGTCTTTTCATAAAAAAGGAGAAAAAAAGTTTTATATATATTTTGATTACTATACCCGTGTTTATGCACACATGTTAAGTTTGGGTTTTGAAATCTTTTTATATTAATAGGATTTCACATGTTTTGAAATATATTTAGAGTTAAAATGGTTGAATTCCATTTAAAAAATTTATGTTTAGATCGAGAAGGAATTAAATAAGTTACATATAAAACCATCAAAAACCACATGTCTTAAGAGTAAAATAATCAATTTATAAATTTTGTATTTGTATTCATAACATGTAGAATATTTATGATTTAAAAAAAAATTATATTAATATGATTTCACATGTTTCGAAATATATTTAGAGTTAAAATGGTTGAATTCTGTCTAAAATTTTATGTTTAGATCGAGAAGGAATTAAATAAGTTAGATATAAAACCATCCAAAACCACATGTCTTAACGGTAAAATAATGAACTTACAATTTTTGTATTTGTAATCATAACATGTGTAACTATTTAGGTTTTAAAAACTTTATATTAATATAATTTCACATGTTTTGGAATATATTTAGAGTTAAATGGTTGAATTCCATTTAAAAATTTTATGTTTAGGTCGAGATCAATGAATTAAATAAGTTAGATATAAAACCATACAAAACCACATGTCTTAAAAGTAAAATAATCAACGTATAAATTTTATGTTTGTAATCATAATAAAATGTGGAACTATTTAGGTTTACATGCCCAAAAAAGAAAACACTTAACCTAACCATTATCACATGACAAGACTTTTGTTTATTAATAGCATGAATATGAATAAAAAGAACTTTAGAAATGCCAGCCATTAAATCCAAAAATTTAATTTCACAAATTCAAATCTAACAAAATTTAACAATAATGGATCGGAATCGAAAGAGAAACATCCATGTGGGGCTGGGAATGCAGAACTTGTAATGTTTTGATAATTTGTGCTTTGTTTTCAATGCGATAATGATGAATAAAAAAGTTAGAAGAGAACAATTGAATCACGCAATTGGTCTAATTGATACATAGCCCCACTTATATAAGTGGAATGAGGTGTCCCGTTTTGATGAAAAAATGGATTTGAGGTGTCGTATTTAAAATGAAAACAAACACTGGGGTCGGTCCGTGAATAATTTAACGTAACCACATTTATTTAGTCATAATTTTTAAAAAATTAGTATATATTAAAAAATCTTTTAAGAAATTGAAACAAATTAACATTGTATTTTTTGATAGTTTTAAATTTAGCAATTGTGTGTTCATTAAAATTATTTATAAAATAAAAAATAATAATGATTATACTTACATGTTTCGGGTATAGGGACTAAGTACATATGAAATTTGTTTCTTCCGTTTGCTGTCTCGTTCTTTCTCCCGCTCGGTTGTCCAGACGATCGGGATACCTGTTTAAAAGGGTTCTGATACTGAAGTCAATTCAAGTCTGATTGGGATAGTGCAATTAATGTTGTAATAAATGCGAGTCAAAAGTCCTCATCAACTTAACTTGGACTCCTATTTATAGTTTTTGGTATGGGTCAGGGTTTTCTTAATCATGGTCCAATTGCTTCTTAAATTTGATTAGTGACTTATATTACTTTAATTTACTTTTTAACTTAGTGATTTAATTTTGGTGCGGCCGCCCAATCGGAGGACCATGCGTCCTGGCGATTGTCTCCATAAATGTGGAGACAAAGTTCAACTAAAATGAACGCGGAAGCCATTCGGTCGCGAACTCCCTTAAAACACTCCGGAGAGATTACCACATCAACAATCCAAGAAATGATCTACCTGTAACAAAACTTTTATCCTTGAGTTGCCTGACCGATAACGGTAGACCATACATTACATTATCTTTTCAAAACTTTTATCATCTTTCATATAATTCATCTAGTATAATCTAACTTTAATTTGTTGAGATATTAATCTATATGGATACAGGATTTAGAAGTTAAATTCAATTCGACTAATATTTTATTTGTGTTTCTCCATTCTATTAAAAATAAATTTAATTGATTTTATTCATCTTCTGTGAAAAATATTTACATATTGAAGAAGTATATTGTGGGTTTTGGAAACCCTGTTGAGGTTTTGAATAAAAATGTTAAATTTATATTTTTTTTTATTAGATTTCTTTTTATATCACTAATATATCCTCAAAATATACTGATTGTAACTTTTTTTATATTTTTGAAATATATTAAAAAAAATTATAATATACAATATCAACATATTTTTATTGTTTGATGACAACATAATAAATATGGACCTGAGAATATGTGGAGTCAAAGAGCTGTAAGTTCTGAAATAATGTATATTTAAGGAATATTGGACTTGGGATCTAGATTTCAGTATGTTCATTTTTATATATTTAAACTTTATGAATGTTAAATATATTATATAAAATACTGTATAAACATTCACACCGTTCAAATGCAAGACTTTGTTCAAGGGTTTCTATTTAGTATTCTTCACGACAATTGACAGGTTGACAGGGAAATTATTGTAGTTAGCTAGGGAATGATATGACGGGGAAATTATAAATAAAATAATACAAAATGTATGTAATAGAAACCTTGAGATCAAGAGGCTAAAATAATGTTGTTTTTTTTTTTTTCAAATTACATTGATATTCTATTTACTTTCATAATAATAGTTTTCCATGTATTACTCAACTAAGAATTTAATTTGGAATACTATAATAGTTTTGCATGTATAATGGGTATTTTAAAATATAAGGTGAAATATATTTTGGATTTTGACTGGTTAATCTGCGGAGTAACATCTGAAATGTACTTTTAAATACAAGAATAAAATAATATTAAAAAAAATTAATTTGGGAATGAATTCATTTTAAAAATTAAGAATTATGATAATAATATTAGAGATAGAAAAATGTACATATAGTTTATAATTTAAAAATAAAATGAAAAATGAATTGAATGACTTTCTTTTGACAGAAGTCATTAAGTTTAATTAATTTACTCAATTAATTAAAATTCAATAAAAATTAAAATTAATTAAAAGAGTTTCAAAAAAAAAAACACTTGATATTTTTTGTGTGATTAAAACGCGGAATTTCCCAGCCAATGAATGCGCAGTAAATGACTCATGAATAAAGAGGTTGCATTAACGACGATAAGAAATTATTTTGAATGATGTTGTACTAACTCCATACCTTTTAATAATATTTAAGTATCTTTTCATATATTTATATTATGGAGTATAACTAGTTAAAAATAATTAATATATTTTGAATTTTATAAAGTATATAATTAATTATAATAATAAATAAATTTTGATTTAATTATTATAAATATTATTTTATTTTATTTAAAAGATAAAAATATTTATAAGTAATATACAATTTTAATTAATAATTTATTGGATAGATATTATATTTAATATTATTAAAAAATTAAAAAATAATTAAACGTAAAGAAAAAAATAATTTGAGAGTGACAAAATATATTATTAAAAGATGAGAAATGTTTTCACAATAGTTTTATCACATAAAAATTTGAAAAGACAATAATTTTCAAAGAGATTTTTTTTTAATTAAAGACTTTACCTTTCAAACATTTTAAGTCTCCATTAAGATACTTTTTAAGTATTAAACATATATTTTTTCTTACATACTAATAGAAGTCTTAGAAATTTAAAAATTTTTTGTATGAGAAATATTGTTTAGAAATTTTGAAAGACATTTTTGTTTTTATAAAATCTGTTATATAAATTTATATTATTTTAATAAATAAAATTAATTAATTCAATTTTTAATGTAAAAATAATAAAATTAAATATAATTATTTTTACTTTAATCAATGTCCTAATGACATTAGGATTTTCTTGATGCCAGTTAGTATTTTCCTCTTATCATAATGGTTGTTTGATTATGGCCAAATAATATATTGTTAATTACTGTTAGAACAAATAATCTTTTGTCTTATATTTCAATATTTATACTATTTTTTAATACTTTTATTTATTATTATTGTTACATGGAAATATTTGATTATTAATTTTAAATGTTCAAACGCATAAACCTTACATTAAGTAGGTAATATAATTATTTATCTTTTTTATTCTCTTTCATCTTTAATTTTTGTTTTATATGAAAAATTTTTGTTTTGCTAGAACAATTTTCGTTATCTTTTAACAATTTCACTACTTTCATCTTATCACACATTTAGTTAAGCATTTGTTTCCCTTTATTTGATTTCATTAAATTATGCATCAAATTATTTTTAAGACCAATACTTAATCATTTTTACTCTTTGTTAATATGTTTATTTGTTGTTTACTTTATCATGTAGAATATTGTTTTGATGATTTTTTATATAATTATTTTTATTTTTTAACTCATTTCATCAGTGCAATTTCATCACCACAATTGTTAGACCCGTTTTATTTTCCTTGTTTTTTTAGGACTGCCCCAAACGGTTGGGCCTAAGGGCTGGCCCAAAAAGGGGGGAAAAGGAGACCCTAAGTCTGCCCTCACACTTTCATTTCTCTTGCCCTCAGATTTTCACAGCCGTCAAACCCTTTTCTCTCTCTCTCGCAACAGGAACCTCTGCTAGGGTTTGATACCAGCCCTTGGACAAGACAACTCTAAGCTCCGCTCTACTCCAAGTAAGTAAATCTCGAGCTCATACTTCTCCCTCTCTGGGCATCCTTTCTCTCGATGATCACAGTAGGGACTTTGTAGTAGTCTCGTTCCTAATCTGCTCCCCTCGTTTTCAGCCTTTTGGCTCACTCTTAGGACTGTGGTGCTCTCTGTGTGTGTGTCGGAACTCCCCGCTAGCCCATTTATAGGTAAGGGAAGCTAGACCTTACCATATCTTCGGTAGAATATGCCTGTTTTGATGAGTATATGATGTTTGAGCGGCCTGTGTGTGAATATAATCAGTTGGAAATGCATGTTGGACTGCATGGGTGTGTGTGGGTTACCGTCGCTCAAAAGAACAATGGCGGGTACTGGTTTTCTCGCCCAAGCGAGCATGCCTCGCCTAGGCGAGACTGACAAAGGCTCGCCCAAGTCTTCCTACACGAAAGGTCGCCCAGACGACCTGGCTTAAATTTTGAGCGAGGTACAATCTCGCTTAGGCGAGAAGGGGGATCGCCTGAGCGAGACCCCGCAGAAGGCACTGTCCCTTTGTCGCGCTCTCGCCTAAGCGAGATGGGATCCGCCTGAGCGAGAGGGTCCCCTCGCCTGAGCGAGCCCCGTTAGCTTGGGCGAGGCAGCGGACAAATTTTTGATGTTGTCGTTGAATGATTCATTGATGTGTGGTTTGTTATCTGACCCAAATGCTTTACTAGAAGGGTTGCGTGTTGATGGTATGATTAATGTGTTACATTTGAAATGGAAATGGCATGTTAGTTGATTGGGTATGAATTAGAAAGCATGAATTGTATGAATTGTTAATTTTACCTGATATTTATATTATGAGAGATTCTTGATTGGTGGGTGGAACATGTTTAAAGGATGAGTAGGGCATAATTCCATGACTCTTGTAGTGAGAGATCTTGGTGGCGCCTCATAGGTTGGACATAATTCCATGGACCCTCTTAAGGGGAGTCCCTGGTGGTGCCTCGACAAAAGGATGTAATTTCACGGGGGGTCGTGGTGGTGCCTCAGGGCCAGGGCATAATTCCACGAAGGCCACGTGGTGGTGCCTCCTGTAAGGGTATAATTCCGTGAAGGCCTCGCGATGACGCCTCATTGCTAGGACCTAATTCCACTGCCACGTGGTGGTGCCTCAGTTAAGTATCCGGATAGTTTAATCTTAGGGTTTTATATGGATAGGTATTTCACATGGGATAAATGTCATGTATGATTGAATATGAATGGTGTTTTGTGTGCCTGTATGATGACTTTTCGCTAGCTTACCCTTTTGCTTGCTTGTGTGTTATGTGTGGTCTCTTCCTTTGCAATGATCACCAACCTCGTTGATGTGAGCAGACGTGAGAACTCTTGGCAGTGGTGATGGAAATAGGGATGCTGCAGCTTGAGGCATTGGACAAGTGTTGGGCCCACCGTGGGGCCCATTACCGGCAGATTCTGTTATTTATGTTTTTGTGTACGAACAAGATCTACCATTCTTATTTGTGTTATCTTTCAGTTTAGTTCTGGTTGGGCCATGTGGGGCCCTTTTCTTGAAAACCGGGGATATTTGAAGTATTGTATACATTCTTACCCTAAACCCAGTACTCTCTGACTATTCATGCATGTGATGTTTTATTAATTGAGGTTATTTAGTTTTTGGGACGTTACAACAATTGCATCAAAACATTTTATTTACTATAATATAATAATTTAGTGTCATCGTTATGAATATTGTTTATCACAATCCAACATAGATTGAAGTTAAAAATATGAAATAAATATGCTAAATTTCAGATATTATTAATTTAATGATTGTTCTTTACAAGATTTTATTTAAGTGATGTATTACAATTTTTGTTATGTTCCTACTTAAACTCTGAAGCGAGTTTGACCAAAAACATTTACTATCTCTTTGGTATTGTGTCAAGAATTTTAGAAATTTTCCTCCCTTTTTCAGTTACCTATTGTTCTTTATATACTGATTATATGTTGACTAATCCATATGTCACAGGTTGCCTCACCTCGGTTCATGTCCCCTTAAGTGGTGAGAATTGTTCCACAATTATTAATGTCTTTTTACGAAGCGCAAGTATAAAGCCACGTGGCAGCTTCCCGTCACGTGATCCTACAAATAACATCGCACATCTTTTGAACATTGACCACATAGTCTCCCTATATCCGGCGGCATACCTCATATGCGTGGGGTCTGGGTATTCACACGATTTACGAACAACTTTGGTTGGTAAGAGAATCTCGTCATACGCTCATAACCCCATACCTCTGTTGGCGGTGGATCTCTATATCGCCCTATAGGAGATATACGGATCAATTAGTGTATTAAAAAAAGATTTACTTAGAATTTGGAGTAAGGAAGTAAAGACATTTAAAATATTTTCAAACTTTGATACTTTTTTTATAATTTTTTTAAAGTATTTTTAAATTTTATTAACTTTGTTTCATTAATGTTTGCAAACTTAATAAATATTTTATTTTTAAGGAAATTTTATGTGATACTTTAATTTGAAAGTTATACAATTATTATTTCTTTATAAATGTTTGATACTGAAAGCACAAGAATTCATCATTTTGATATTGAATATTTGATAATAATGTGTTTCTTTTGTCGTAATTTTTTATTTTTTACAAAAAAATAATTAATTGACATTGAAATAGTAAGAAAACGGATACAGTGTATACCCATTACTCGATAGGAATGGTGATGGGATAAAAATGTTATATCCTTTGGGTAAGGGTATGCGTATGGGGATGAATAGATGTTTTTTTTTTGGATGAGTACAGGGTTGTGGATGATTTTTTTTTCTTTGAAAATGGATATGAAATAATAAAACTCATCCCCACCCCGTCTCGTTGCCAACTTGTCATCCTTACTTACATATATACAATAAATCATACATATTACAATCACATCTTATCCGTACTCTAAACATTTGGAATATATATAATTTCAATTTAATCATTATTCTAACTATTAGAAATCAAGTGTTTATCTCACTCAAAAGTTTACATCTCATGTTATATGCTACTAACATGAGGTATACTCTTTTGACTAACTCATATTTTGAATTAAAAACAAAAACTTGATTTTACTTTAGAAAAATTTGTGCATCGAATCAGATCCAAAGATTTTTATTTGTCATAATATCTTCACTAAGTTTTGACCATCCATATACACTTATTTTAAGGTTAAATTATAGTAACAATACCATCGATATACACTTATTTTAAGGTTAAACTATAGTAACAATACCATCGATAATATATACACTTCACATTATTTAAATATTGTACAAATGATATGATTTAGTTGAATAATGCGAGTTTAAATACAAAATGTATTAACTACCCCAAAATTTAATACCACTTATATGATTAAATAATTTCAAGGTATTCACTGATAATCTTCACATTAACCACCAATATCATATACACTTCACAATACTTCAATACTCATATTCAAAGATATTAATATAAACTTTTACATATTTTTCACCTCTTAATTAAAAGTAACACGTTTATTAACCAAATCTTTCATAAATTGAATTTAACTTCTTTACAAATTAAAAATATATATAATTTTTTAAAATTAAAGATAAACTAGTTTTAATTTATTAGGAATCTCAAACTTTTTAAACTGTAATTTGTTTTGAAAATATTTATCCAAAAATTATACAATGAGATAAACATATCATACTTTTACATGAAAATTAAGAGAAAAGATATATAAACTTTACTTTTATGTTCAATTATTATAAATAAAATTTACAATTAAACACAAACAATATAATAATAGAAAGATGTTTTTTAAAATAATTTTATCTGTAGTGTTTTAGATCTCAACTAATAATTTTTAAAGAATGTACCTTCAAAATATTTTAGTATACCCAATTGCATTTTATTTATTTATTAATATATAACATTTGTACTAAAGTTTGACGAATTCTGAGATGATACTATCAAAGTATTAATTAATATAGCGGTGTTCCCAAAAAAAAAAAAATAAAATAAATATTAGTATGATAACGGTGAAGTTGTATATTTTGAATACGCGTTTTTTTTTTTTTTTTAATTCACTTAATAAAAATGTGCACAAATTTGAAAGGTGGGGGAAGGTGAGGTTCTCTTCATAATTTAATGCCTAACTCAGGTAGGGCAGATGCAAGAGAAAATTATGGTACCAATAAGATAAAATTAATTTATATATAATTTTAAAAAATTTAAAAACTTATATGATTTTTTTTATATTAATTCATATATAACTTTGGTTTAATTATACAAAAAAAAGAAAATTTCTAATTTTTTATTTCTTTTTTTTATACATAGAAAAGCTCACAATTCATTATAGAGATTGAAATTTTGCATCTTATCTCTCTTCATATATCCTTTTCATTTATTTTTATATTAAATATCATATTTGTTTGAATAAGAGTAATTACAATTTTTACAATTAACCAAGAACATCACCACTATGGGATAAAGAAATATTAAGATATAATAAAATAAAAAGATGATAAAATATTATATAAGGCAATAAACTAAAAATATGAAGAAGGTCTTTTAATTAAATTATGTTAGTTTTACTTACAACGACATATATTTGGCTGAAAAGGGACGTATAAGTTATATTTTTGACAAATTATGGAAATTATAAATATAACTTTAACTCAACTACATAAATTTGTATTTTATTTACAAAAGTATTTTTCATATTATGAAAACATATACAAGATTTTCAAATTATAATTTTTATTTTAAAAATATTTAAATAATTGTTATGCAATCTTAATAAATAATACAATTTAAATTTACGTGTATCAATAATTACAAACATAAACATAATATATCAAACAAAAATATATTAAAAAGTTATACGAAAATATATTGTATTTATACAATTATGTTTTTCTATAATTATAAAACAATTATAAAAGTTTTTAAAATTAATATAATAACTTAAATATTTTTTTTTAAATTAAGATAATTTAATTTTAAATATACTACTTACCAAATAAATATACTTTAATTCACTATTTTCTATACGATAAATATATTTGAAAATACACTTTAAATAACCATACCAAACAAATTAACCTATGTTCTATAAGCTTACTAACTTAGGTTATTAACTTACGGTATACACGACGATGACGGCAAATTTGAATTTTTATCTAGCCTCTTAGCTTCTCAACTAGTTTTTGTATTTAAAAAAACAATAACGAGAATATGTTATAATTATGTTTATTTAAATTCTAATACAAAAATATGTTAGAAATAATTTATTTTAGTTGTATAAATGTGTTTTAGATAGTTTGAGATGTATTAATTCAATTGCAACTAAGTTAATTTCGTGTGTAAAAATAAATTGATTAAAAATTTCATTACTCTTTAAATATAAAGTTAATAATAGTAAATAATTAAAGTTACAGAAATTCAAGTCAAACATTATATACAGAAGACAAGAAAAACAATAAAAAGTGAAGAAACAATGACCGCTGAAACTAGAAAGAGAAACAAATAAAAAAAATTTGATTTTATAGTTTTCTCTACTTTTTTTACAAGAAGACTTTCAAAATTCAATAATTTTTATTGTAAGAATAATTTAACTTTAAATATTTTAATTGATATTTTTAAAATTTTATCTTATTTAACTATATAATAAAATATCAAAAGATATCAATTGTCAAATCTTTTGAAATATGACAATATCTTCTTCAACATTTTATATTTTTAAATCTTTATGACAACTAAATATTGAAGATATTGAATTTATTTAAAAGAAAAAAGATTACAAAAACAAAAAAGAAAAAAACTCAGTCCAATTTCTATATAAAGACTTAAGAAAACACATTAAAGAAATCCTATGAGGAATCTAATTTAGACTTCTTCGCCACCTTCCATGTCCTTTTCCCAATTTTCTTATATCTTTATGTTATTTTTACCCTTCATGGAGTGCTAAACCTCTAAAGTTGATTATAGTGTAATTTCTTAACTGGATTTTGAAGTTAGATAATATAAATTTGCTTGTCTTTTTTTTTTTTTTTTTTATTTTTATATTATAAATTTTTTTGTTTTTTTTTTTTTTTTTATCATTGTTGTGATTTATATTTATGGGTTAAATATGTTTTATGTTTTTAATACATGAACTTTAACGCAAAATAAGAATTCGCCATTGTTTGAAACTTTGATATATTTTGGTCCTCAAACTTTAAAAGTGAATAAAAATACTTTTTTAATCAAATTACATCAAATTTTGACGTGTCAAACATGTTTCATGTTACTATTCAAGTTGTTCATATTGTTTGACATGTTCTCGCTTAGTAATAAACACGTTTTACACATTAAAAAATTTTATCGCAATTAGATTAAAAGAATTATTCATTTACTTATAAAATTTGAAGACTAAAATATCTCAAAGTTTCAGACAAGACAAACTTTAATCTCGCATTAAAATTTAGGGACTAAAAACATATTTGACATTATGTTTATCTATGTCTTATCACTTAATTAAGAAGTAATTAGATTTTAAGAAAAAATATATAAAAATTTACTTAAAATATAAAATAATCTTAAAAAAATCAATGATATAAATCTTATTTAGAAAAAGTTATGGAATGTATCATTTTCATTCTTTTTTATGATTTCTATCTATTTTATCTACAATTTTATTTTTTTATATTTAACCTTTTTTATCTTTCTTATATTTATTTATTTGACTAACGGTATACTTTTTATAAAGATTAATTTATTAGAAATCAACTTCAATGTTTATTAAGAGATGAGTTGATTTATTTATACTCATATTAATATATTTTTTAATTTTTTAATAATACTAAAATTGTTATAAGTAATATTAATCTGATATCTTTACGTTATCAATACATAACCATAAATTTAAAATATAATTTATACATTCTAAAAAATAATTTTAATTTTTAAAATAATATACTTCATATATTTTAAAATATCTTGTCTATTATAAATTTGAGCTATATAAAATGGTATATATTTACACATTTTAAAAACGAGTTTCACAATTAAAAAGATCCATTCATACATATGTTGAAGTTAAAATTTTTACACTATCAATTAATAACAGTATTTTTAAACATATTTTGTAAGATTATCGTTACTACAGTGAACAAATTATTGATATGTTGTATTAAATATATATTATTTAAATAAGTGTGAAATCTAGATTAGTGTATAAAAAATTATACTTTAACTTCTATTTTTTAACTCTTCTTTTTGTTATCTATGTAGGTTAGTGTGACCATCGATTCTTTAAAAAAAAATTATGACATATTAATTAATGACCTAACATTAAATTATGTATTAAATAATAAAAAATAAAGTAAAAAAAAAGTCATAATATTATTATTTTTAAGGTATTGCGATAAGATATTTTAGTGAAATTATCTCAGGAACCGGTCGTTAAATAGTTAATATGTACTAAATGATTACAACTTTATCTTATCAAAATTATGATTAAAAGGGGAAGATTAATTACATGAGGATTGGGTTTATTGTAATAATTAATGCTTCGGGAACAAAGTTTGACACACCAGAATACAAGAACACCATCACATGATTATAAATCCCAAATCTGATTGATACTCGTAGCGTCAACTGCTACAGCTCCGACGGAGCAATCTCCTACTTGCCATCCACACGTTAACAAATTATAGATCAATCTCATTTTCTTCATCTCTTCTCTTCTCTTCTTTTCTTTTCTCTTCTCTCTCTCTTTTTTTTTTTTTCTTTCTTGTCCCTGTCTCTTTGTCTGTCCACACGCTTTCCTCTTTCTCTGTCTAATTTCTAGAGCTTTCGTAATCCCCTCTTTTTCGCACGCTTTGGTTTCAATACCAGAAAAATTTTCCTTGTTGATTCTCCCAGCCGAGTTCGCTTACAAGTACGTTTATTCCTTATTCTTTGTTTGTTTTTTCTTTCAATTTTTAGTTTTCCTTCGTTTCTTACTTGATCCCCTGTCTCAGAGCTGAAACGTGTTACAGTTACGCCAGAATTCGAACACGAGATTAGTTTGTGGCTTTCTCTGTTCGAGTTCTTTGAAAGTTGGATTCGTCGGGTTTCCGCAACACTAACCAAATCGTGCCCTCTCCGCAATGCTGCAATCGTGAGTTCTGGTCAGGAATCGCTCTTGTTTACTTCGCTGACACGCGAAATTGTTTTTTTTTTTTTTGTGGTGGCTGGGTTTCATCTTTGTTGAAGACCGCTGAAGGAAAAAACGGGACAATCATTGCTGCATGTTTTAGATTCCGTTCTGAATTGTGTACTTTAATTCAGTCATGCAAATCTTTTTTATTTGTCTGTCTTGGGATTGATGATTAATTTCGTTGCATGAATTTTTGCCCAATATTTTTGTTTTTCTTTTGCTTTTTTATTGTTTGCTTCTGGAATAGAATCATCATAGGTGATGGTTATTTTTTATTTTTTTTCGTTGTCTTGGAAAATCTTAAAAGCGTGTTTGTTGCTGTATTGCAGTGATTTTTTCCATGGCGAGATCGTGAAGATCTTAAAATGGGAACCTCGGAGAAATAGATTTGCATTGTAAATTGGGTTTGAACTTGGCGACTCAGCAGGAATCTGAATTGTGTAAAATCTGCTTGTGCAATTATTATCGTGGAGGGTGGACAAAATGGTCTTTGAAATCAGTTCTGTTGTTTCAAAATTACAAATGGTATCCACTTCGGACCATGCCTCCGTTGTCTCCATGAACTTATTTGTGGCTCTTCTCTGTGCTTGTATTGTCATTGGCCATCTTCTTGAGGAGAATCGGTGGATGAATGAGTCTATCACTGCCCTTATGATTGTAAGTATGCACTGTCCTTGAGCTATTTGCCCCATGCTATTTAAAAGTTTGTGTTAAATTTTTCAGTCTTACTGCTAAAATTGATTTTCCTCTTGGTCCGTTTGTGGAAAATTCTATATTTCGGCCTCTACGTGCAAACATGTTTACAAATTGGTCTTTGTTGTTTGAGAATGTTACAAGAACAATAAATTTACTCTCTGTATATTATTTCTCTTGTCTGCTTATGATTGGGTTCCAAAGTGAGAATGGTCCATACATCTAAGAAGTTTTTTTCTCTTTGGTTCCTGTAGGGAAAATATTTTAAAACCTTTACATTGTTAACAAATGCTAGGGAATAATCTGCAAAAAAATTTCATTTAGGAATCAATATGTAGGATTCTTTTATGCGGAAACTTAACTGGAAAATAGTGTCAAAGTATAAGGATCAATTTTTTTAATTTAACCTGAATTGTCCAACTCCTCCAAATATTTTGCCATCCTTTAGGAGACAATGGTATGCGTGTATTGATGCCTAGTTTGAACAATGGTTCGTGCAGCTTTTCTTTTTCTTGTTTTTATTGGACAATGATTAAATTTCATATTGATTTTCTCAGGGTATTTCCACCGGCGTAATCATTTTGCTGTTTAGTGGTGGTAAAAGCTCACATATTCTTGTTTTCAGTGAAGATCTTTTCTTCATATACCTTCTGCCGCCTATAATATTCAATGCTGGGTAATTTTTCGTCTTCAGCACCTTTATCTATTTATCATTCTGTTGTTAAAGAAAAAGGGAAGTTGTTTTGGTTTGCCCCTTTTCCTTGCAGGCATCCCAACTTCCCAATGATAATCTGAAATGGTATACTTGTTGATGATTAATGCACGTTTGGTGTTTGTGGTTCTTTTCTTTGGGAGGGTTTTGTTGGGGGTGGGTTTAGGGGAGGGATATAACATTTTTCTGCAGAATTAAAAACTAGTCACAATTAGAGTTATATAATGGTGGATAACTTTTAGGAGCTCATTCAATGTCTAGAGTATGGCTGTTTGAAATACCTGATACTACCACTTAGTTGACTTGCTTGCGCACTTGTACTTACACGAGTGACATAGAACTCAAGTCCTAAGTTTAAGTTCCCTATTTCATTCATTACTTCAATTATTTGAAATATGACTTGAACAAGTTCTACTTTTCTTGTAGATATTATTGGTGGTTTTATATGTGATAATTGCTTTCATGACTATGTAGTTAAAAGCATCGGTTTACGTATCCATGATATGATCATGAAATGTATTAATTCCAAATTAAAACTCCTGAATCATATTGTTTTCCCCTCCTAAAATCCCTGTCCCGAGTCCTGAAATCCATGTTTTATCTTAACTTTTGACTTCACGTGTATGATACATTGCAGTTATTTTTTTCTTATGATTTGGTTCTGTGTAATTCATTTCAGGTTTCAGGTGAAAAAGAAGCAGTTTTTTGTTAACTTCATGACCATCATGTTGTTTGGTGCTATTGGTACATTAATATCTTGTGCTGTCATAACTTTGGGTATGCATTATTGCTTTACGTGTACTTATTAAGTTATTATTTAAGATTTGACGCAGTTAGAAAATAAATTTGCCTAGTTATTTGACTTAAATTTGAGGGATTATTTCAGGTGCATCGCAAATTTTTGAGAAGTTGGATATTGGTCCACTGGAATTAGGGGATTACCTAGGTATTTTACTTGTCAATATCATCTACTTGGCAATCTCTCATTTGGTTTTTGACCTACTAATTTATGATAATTTCCAGCAATTGGTGCAATATTTGCTGCGACAGATTCTGTTTGCACATTGCAGGTTTGAAGCAATATATTCTTTACATTTTTCTTACAACTAAGGTATCACTTATAGTTACTGAACTTATGAATGATTATGCAGGTGCTAAATCAGGATGAGACACCTTTGCTGTACAGTCTTGTATTTGGGGAAGGTGTTGTGAATGATGCTACATCAGTGGTGCTTTTCAATGCAATCCAAAGCTTTGACCTCAACCACATAGACCCTTCAATAGCTTTGCACTTTTTGGGCAATTTCTTGTATTTATTTGTCGCAAGCACAATGCTTGGAGTGTTGGTAAATGTTTTTCTCCCTCTAATTCTGTCATGCATGCATCATATTGAATCATAGACAAAATTTATATCAACACTGAGCATGCATGCACATAAATATTTATATGGACTTGGGGCTATGTCTAATGTCTGTTCATCACCTTGTAGACAGGTCTACTCAGTGCTTATATTATCAAAAAGCTGTATATTGGAAGGTATTTTCTTGACATTTTCCCATTTCCATTGTCTGTTCAGCAGTAACTGTTATGGTATTACATTGTTTTATTGGATATGCAGTTAATTCTTAGTGAAATAAAGTTGCGGACAATTCTATGATAATTAATAAATTTCTCACTTCATCCAATCTAAATTTTTTGTATTGTTTGTTAACTGAACAAAAGTTTACAGTTTAACAAGACTACACCGAAATAGTTTTGATTGTTTGAACTTTGAAGGAACCATGTATGTTAACTGGTTCATTTGAGTTTTTTTATTCTAAACGTTGTATTGTTCACCATAAGTTATTTCATACCACTGAAATAAAATAGAAATCAATAAAAATGTAAGACTTGTTAGGCATTGGTCTCTACTGAGTTATAAAACGTTGTGCATCCCAGAATTATTGTTTGGCATGAATTGGTGTCATTTTAAGTTGTATCATGTTTTTATTTTTTAGGAAAAAAAGTCACGTTAGTTGAGTTGACTTTTAGTAACTTGGTATCTGTCAGTCTTGGTGCATCTGTTAGTTCTATCTTGAGTACAAGGTTTTAGATCCTTTCTTTGGTAATTATGAGGCACGGCACAGGATGGTTTGAAACAATTCTTTATTGATGTTGAACACATTTCTTCTTAATTTCAGGCACTCTACAGATCGTGAGGTTGCTCTTATGATGTTAATGGCTTACCTATCCTACATGCTAGCTGAAGTAAGTTTTAAAGAATTTTAGTAACATTTTGTGGATGGGGTCAACATTTGACATTAACATGATGTGCTGATGTATCTAAATATTCTGCAGCTATGCTATCTAAGTGGCATCCTCACTGTATTCTTTTGTGGGATTGTTATGTCTCATTATACCTGGCATAATGTGACTGAGAGTTCAAGAATCACTACCAAGTATGTCTTCTAAACATATTTCTTCATGTTATATACACTGTTCAAGTTTACACATTCCTGAACATA
>Ga0214542_1004162_pt1 | contig 28918 bp, 12 predicted proteins | sample CNSS1metaG_FD_160096 | JGI IMG/M metagenome (GOLD analysis project Ga0214542, IMG submission 160096) | Root nodule microbial communities from cowpea collected in UCLA plant growth center, Los Angeles, California, USA - CNSS1 | ecosystem: Host-associated > Plants > Roots > Nodule | place: USA...
TTATTAGATTTACATGTTAAATTACGCTATTATTAAATTAATGTCATGCATCTTGCATGTTATCATGTTAATGACATGATTGCATGTTATAAATAAGCCATGCTTAATTGCAAATTTTATGTGCACAACATACGCCATAATTATCAACTCTAAGGGGGCGGCACCATGAAACGACATATAGCAGAACTCATTGACAAAATTTAGAAACTCTGCAATGAAGGGCATCAAACTGAAAGTGTCTCAGTGCATATTCCTTTAACCCAAGAACGAGAGGGTCCTTCATGTCATACAATTGGGCAACGTCGAACCAGAAGACCACTCTCCATGGATGAGATAGAAGCTCTTGTGCGCACGGCTGAATTACTTGGAGTTGGGAGATGTATGATGTTATCAATAATATCAGTATCAATTTACCTGTATGTGGATAACTGACTTTCTAATAACATTTATACCATCAAGGAGGTGGCGCGAGGTTAAGCTATGAGCTTTCTCGGATGCAGACCACAAGACTCTTAGAGATCTAAAGGTATGATAGATCTTTGTTTTGTTTTTTTCTTACTATAATTCTTATTAATACTAATTTGATGTAATTCGAATTTGATATGACAGGATAAATGGAACACATTAGTGCACACGGCAAGAATTCCCCCTGAACGAAGGAGGGGTGAGCCCATACCTCAGGAGCTCTTTGATAGAGTCTTAACTGCTCATACTCTTTGATAGAGTGTATATGGATAGAATCTAGAAGACTGCTTGGTATGTAGGTATATTTGTTAAAATAAAAACAATTTATCTTATTCTATGTTTTGAATAATGATAGTTAAGTATTTGTCTTAATAATTGCCTTACATTTATAATTAACTATGCAAGATAATTTATAATTACCATGCAAAATAATATTGAATACTAACTGTAATTATGATCACGACTTAAAATAATATTTTACTTTCTCGATGATTAAATGAAATATTGAATTTATTATATACAGAGTTACTTGAATGTGATTAAATGTAGTTCTTATTGATTCTTGAGAACTTTGGACGATTACATGATTGGCCGTGTGCCTGTTCTATCATTGTGAATATATTGACTTAATAATACATATTCTTTTATAACTGTTCATTGATTCTAAGGGACTAACGGTGACAAGCAGTCTTTGTATTTCTGTTATGAGCTTTATCTTAATATCATGTATTTTATGAATATGTTTTTGCAGGTATTTAGATGGAGGTGTTATTATGTTTGATATAAACATTAACGACAAGAACGTTATATGAATTCTGTGAGCTAACTGAGTGCTTTAAACTTATGAATATTGTGATGTGTAATCAAAACTTTTTTTATTAATAGAACCTTTAGTTATGAGGGCTATTATGGGTCTAGGTATCAATCTTATATTTCATAGATAGAATATGTGAGAATCAACACAATATCTACTAGTAAGCATAGCAAAACTCTCGAGGGTTATGTAATTATGAATTGTAGTATTTAAATTTTTTAACTAATTATGATTTTATTTTTAAAATTATCTTAGAAATAGAAATAAAAAATGGCAGTTAGAGATGATTGTGATAGATTATTTTAAATCATATATGAGATGTAATTCTAAAAGAGAGATAAGTAGAGAGATAAATAGTCATAATATTTAATTGACGATAAAGGGATAGTAAGTAATTTTTTTGTAATTTTACTCATGAATTTTATTTTACGATATAATAATACATGAAAGATTGAAATTTACTTAGGGTATGATATTTTCACAAATAAAATTTTAACAATTTTGCCAAATTACTTTATTTTTAAAAAGATAAAAAATGTTCTATTTTATTATTTTATTTCGATTAAAAAATAATTAAAAAAATAATTAATTTAATTTTACTTATAAAAAACACTGTTAAGTTTGTAAAATAAAATTGTCAAAATTTTATTTTTCATTTTCTTAAAAGGTGTAAAACAAAATTGAAAGACAATAAAATTTTATTTCATACACATATTTATTTTGAATAATGGATATGAAAAGAAATTGTTTTTGTCTCATTGTTACCAAAATCAGATAAGTCATGGCTTTTAGAGACTTAGGAAGAACTAGTGGAATTTTGAATAATACAAAGAGGAAAAAATTATGGGTGACAACATGGGTTTGTCTAGCCTGTGTTGACTGTCCAACCCAATTTAACTCGTTCTATTCTTCACTTGCCAAAAATTGATGTAATTCGAATTTGATATGACAGGATAAATGGAACACATTAGTGCACACGGCAAGAATTCCCCTGAATGAAGGAGGGGTGAGCCCATACCTCAGGAGCTCTTTGATAGAGTCTTAACTGCTCATACTCTTTGATAGAGTCTATATGGATAAAATCTAGAAGACTGCCTGGTATGTAGGTATATTTGTTAAAATAAAAACAATTTATCTTATTCTATGTTTTGAATAATGATAGTTAAGTATCTGTGCAAGATAATTAATTATGCAAGATAATTTATAATTACCATGCAAAATAATATTGAATACTAACTGAAATTATGGTCACGACTTAAAATAATATTTTACTTTCTCGAGGATTAAATGAAATATTGAATTTATTATATATAGAGTTACTTGAATGTGATTAAATATAGTTCTTATTAATTATGGAGATCTTTGGATGATTACTTGATTGGTCGTCAGCCTGTTCTATCATTGTGAATATATTGACTTAATAATACATATTCTTTTATAATTGTTCATTGATGCTAAGGGACTAACGGTAACAAGCAGTCTTTGTATTTCTGTTCTGACCTTTATTTGAATATGATGTATTTTATGAATATGTTTTTGCAGGTATTTAGATGAAGGTGTTATTATATTTGATATAAGCATTAACGACGAGAAGGTTATATCAATTTTATGAGCTAACTGAGTGCTTTATACTTATGATTATTGTGATGTGTAATCAAAACTTTTTTTATTAATAGAACCTTTAGTTACGAGGACTATTGTGGGTCTAGGTATCAATCTTATATTTCATAGATAGAATTCTTTAGAATCAATACAATATCTACGGGTATGCATAACAAAATTCTCAAGGGTTATGTAATTATGAATTGTAGTATTTAAATTTTTTAACTAATTATGATTTTATTTTTTAAATTATCTTAGAAATAGGAATAAAAAAATGGCAGTGAGAGATGATTGGGATAAATTATTTTAAATCATATATGAGATGTAATTCTAAAAGAGAGATAGGGAGAGAGAGAAAAATAGTCATAATGTTTAATTGAAAATAAAGGGATAATAAGTAATTTTTTTGTAATTTTACTCATGAATTTTATTTTACGATATAATAATACATGAGAGATTGAAATTTTCTTAGGGTATGATATTTTCACAAATAAAATTTTAATACATTTGACAAACTACTTTATGTTTAAAAAGATAAAAAAGTACTCTTTTATTATTTTATTTTGATTTACAAATACAAAAAAATTAATTAATTTAATTTTACATATAAAAACTTTGTCAAGTTTGTAAAAAAAAAATTGTCAAAAATTTATTTTTCATTTTCTTAAAAGGTGTAAAAACAAATTGAAAGACAATAAAACTTTATTTCATACACATATTTATTTTGAATAATGGATATGAAAAAGAAATTGTGTTTGTCTCATTGTTACCAAAATCAGATAAGTCATGGCTTTTAGAGACTTAGGAAGAACTAATGGAATTATAAATAATACAAAGGGGAAAAATTATGGGTGACAACACGGGTTTGTCTAGCTTGTTTTGACTGTCCAACCCAATTTAATTCGTTCTATTCTTCACTTGCCAAAAATTGATTGGACCAAGCTAGTTTGCCAGTGGAAAACGAGTTAGAATCTGCAGCTTGCTGCACCATAGGATGAGCTAGCGGGGTGACCCACCATTTTTGTAAAATTGTTTAATATTTTTATTTTTTTTAGATTACTTTCAAATTTTTATATATATTATGTTTATATTATATATATATATATATATATATATATATATACTAATAAATAAATATTTAGAACATATTTAATTGTATAACTATTTTTTAAGTTTGTAATTTATCAATTAATATCTTTAATTGGGTACATTAAAATAATTGTTAGATTTACATGTTAAATTACTCTATTATTAAATTAATGTCATGCATTTTGCATGTTATCATGTTAATGGCGTGATTGCAGGTTATGAATAAGCCATGCTTAATTGAAAAGGTACTACAATTTTTACTTACCAATTTTATGTGCACAGCATACACCATAATTGGCAACTCTAAGCGGGCGGCACCATGAAACGACATGTAGCAGAACTGATTGACAAAATTGAGAAACTCTGCAATGAAGGGCATCAAACTGAAAGTGTCTCGGTGCATATTCCTTCAACCCATGAACGAGAGGGTCCTTCAAGTCATACAATTGGGCAACGTCGAACAAGGAGACTACTCTCCATCGATGAGGTAGATGCTCTTGTGCGCACGGTTGAATTATTTGGAGATGGGAGAGGTATGATGTTATCAATAATATTAGTATCAGTTTACCTGTATGTGGATAACTGACTTTCTAATAACATTTATACCATTAAGGAGGTGTCGCAAGGTTAAGCTACGAGCTTTCTCGGGTGCAGACCACAGGACTCTTAGAGATCTAAAAGGTATGATAAATCTTTGTTTTGTTTTTTTCTTACTACATTTCTTATTAATACTAATTTGATGTAATTCTAATTTGATATGACCGGATAAATGAAACACATTAGTGCACGCGGCAAGAATTCCCCCTGAGCGAAGGACGGGTGAGCCCATACCTATAGATGTGTCTAAATATATATTTCACTTTGTTAATGAATATAAATTTATCTTATATATCAACTTAATCAATTTATAAATATTTATAACTTGTGTCATTATATAAATATTTAGAAAATATGAACACTTATATGTAATAATAAAATATGAAATAATCAAACAAAGTCGTTTAAGGAATCAATATTATATCGTCTCACTAGGTTATAATTAATTATTCTATCTTTTATAGTACATGATAATTTTGTTATGTTTTTATCAAATTTACATTTTGAAATTAGATTTTAAAATGTAAAATTTGTATTTTAAATTATACTATCTAAAATATAAAAGTATTTTTTTTTTAATTGTGTAATATGAAAGATCTACTATAATGCTTTTAGAATAGGACAATATACATTTTAGTGAGTCATTGAAATATCAAAATATTACTTTCTCTCATCTCTATAAGGCAACGCAGTATAAACATAAAAAAATTGTATAAAAATAAAGACTTTATTATTCTAGAATTTTTAATCTAAAATGATATCAATTTTTTATATATAAATTAAAATTGTATTTCATTTATATTGTTTTTCGTCAATAAAACACATTCAAGATATTCATCAAATAAAAAATCTCATAAAAAACACACCAACAATCCTAAAATCCTTGTGTAGAGAAAAATGCCATTTTTTATTATCAAATAGTCAGATAATCAATGTAGTTATCAAATTTATTTAACGATATGAAAACAAATTTGTTAACGTGTTTAAAAATAAGAACCTAACTAATATTAAGGTAAATTAATATATTTAATTTTTTATATTTAAATATACAATAAAAGTAAGAGAAAGAAAAGTTTATTATATTTAGATAATAACTTTAACATTAATTATCTTATCTATTGGATAACAATAAGGCACTATTGTTTATTGAAGATAACAATAAGTCAAAGCAGTTGAATATTCTACCTTAAAAATAAATTAGAAATATGTAACTTATTTTAAATATTTTTGTTATTTATATCTCATATTTTTTCTACATCGTACACATATTTATATCTTGTCATATCCATTATTTAAAATAAATACACGTATGAAATAAAGTTTTATTGTCTTTCAATTTTGTTTTACACTTTTTAAGAAAATGAAAAGTAAATTTTTGACAATTTTGTTTTTACAAACTTGACAAAGTTTTTATATGTAAAATTAAATTAAATATTTTTTTTTAAATAAAATAAAATAATAAAATAGTACTTTTTTTATCTTTTTAAAAATAAAGTAGTTTGTCAAAAATTTTAAAATTTTATTTGTGAAAATATCATGCCCTAAGAAAATTTCAATCTTTCATGTATTATTTTATCGTAAAATAAAATTCATGGGTAAAATTACAAAAAAATTACTTACTATCACTTTATGTTCAGTTAAATATTATGACTATTTCTCTCTCTCCCTATCTCTTTTAGAATTACATCTCATATTTGATTTAAAATAATCTATCCCAATCATCTCTAACTGCCATTTTTTTATTTCTATTTCTAAGATAATTCTAAAAATAAAATCATAATTAGTTAAAAAATTTAAATACAGCAATTAATAATTACATAACCCTTGAGAGTTTTTCTATGCATACCAGTAGATATTGTGGTGATTCTCACAAATTCTATCTATGAATATAAGATTGATAACTAGACCCACAATAGCCCTTATAACTAAAGGTTCTATTAATAAAAAAAGTTTTGATTACACATCACAATATTCATAAGTTTAAAGCACTTAGTTAACTCATGAAATTCATATAACCTTCTTGTCGTTGATGCTTATGTCATAAGTTTAAGGGAAAATATTACACACTTTCATAATTAATTGATATAGAGCAAAAGAAGAGTCGCTTTTGTAATGTGCGTAAAAAATGTCACACCCAAAAGCTTTTTGAACACCAACACCACAATCGTTAGGTCGCTCTTAAACAATTGAAACATAATGATTTTCCTTAAATTATATATAGTAAGTGTATAAACAATAACATAAACAAATTATATACTTTCAATAAAAAAACATTCAAAGGACAAACTTAAATTGGTTTGTATTCACCTTTCACACAAATAACTATTTTGTCAAAGTGGAAAACATAGAGTTTCGAAATCGGTAAAAACCTAGATATTTAAGAAAAATATTATAAGACGATGAAAAAAAAAAAGAAGGTAAAATGGGAGTAGTTAAGCAACGAGTATAAAAAATGAGAAAAATGTAAAAGACATAAGAAAATGATAAAATGTTAGTTAGAGTTAAGGTTCAAACAAAAACATGTTAGTTGAGTAGGGTGTGAGGTGTTTAAATTACACTGAAGGCGGTAAGGTGAGATGATGAGAGCAAGGCGGCATGACCTTACACAGTAGTGACGGGAATGAAAAGCTCACGATCATTGTCTTAATGGTGGGATTGAATTAAAAAATGAGTGTGCGCGATGTTTAGGATAAGAGGCCATCGAAGAAAGATGAGAAAATAAAATACATAATTCAATTAGTGAGCAGCTAACCGATAGAAGTTCATTTTTTTAAAATAAACAATAAAAAAATACTGTTTAATTTTATTATTATTTTTATTTTAATATTTAATTTTTAACATAAATAGTTTAGTTTTTTTACTTTAATATTTAATTTTTTTTTGTAACTTATATTTTTTTTATTTCACATATTTTCACGATTCAAATTGATGTTGATTTAAAAGTATGGAAAAAAAATTCAAACATATGCATCAATTTTTTTCTATTAAATTATGATTTTTGTAAATTAAAGTATGATTTGTGTCGTATATATTTAAGTCTGCCAAGAAAATAATTTATATACATTGAAAAAAAAATCTAAATGTTACATTATTTTAAGGGAACATTATTTTGACCGACTTTTGTGTCCATTCAATATATAAAGAGGATTTTCTCTTTTGTATCCACTTTTCGTTTTTCAATTTTATCCTTAATTATTATTTTAAAAATTATTTATTTTATAATTAGTTTATCTTTAACCATTTTTTAAATATCTTTTATTTTTACTGTTATTCAAAAAAATTCTTTTTTTAACAATTATTCTATTTAATAACTATTTTAAAATTTATTATATATATTTCTAAAGTAAATATTATTGATCTTAACTCAAATTCTTATAAAAATTAAACAATGCGGACATACACGCTGTCGCGCCTGTATTTTCGCTAGTAATAATAATAATAATAATTATTATTATTATTCTCTTATCAATTTATTTCCAGTCTATTTACACTTTTAAATAAATAACCTCTTCGAACAGTATAATAGACTATTATTTATTATATAATAATTATTATTTTTAGGTTTATATGAAGGCTCTTTTTCACTAATATATAATAGAATATGTAGTATTTTTATTTTATCCTCTTATAAATGATAATATTACTAATGTTATCCTTCAACTACGTCTAAAAACTATGATATTTGTAAAATATTCAATAATTTTTTTTAAATGCATGTTTATTTATAATTAAAATAAATGTGTCGTTTATATATATATATATATATATATATAATTTTATCTAATAAATTTGTATTTATTAAATCTTTTACGTGTTGATATTATTATGTTGCTTGACATGTTATTATTTGTGTTTATAAATATATTATTTGTCACAATATAAATTTCAGTTCTCTTAAGACAAATACTGGGTTTAATATTTTGTAACAATAATAACTATATAGATATATATATATATATATATATATATATTTTTACCGTAACATGTAACCTTGTTATATGAAATTAAATTTTATCGCACACATTAACACCAGCGAAAGTATATGTGTTATATTTATGAGTCACTTTTTTTTTGTAGTATAGTGAAATTAATAATAATATTTTTAATTTAAATAAAATTTTTTAATTTCATTAGAAATATTTTCTTTGTTGTATGAGTAATTTTTTAATTAAAAATTTATTAAATTAAAAAAAACGGTTAAATTAAAAAAATTATTAAATTTTAAGAAATAACGGTTATTTGAATGATAAAATTGATAAAATAGTAATTTTGATGTAAAAGGTAAAAATAAAAAGAGTAATATATATATATATATATATATATATATATGAATATAGATGTAAATATGTGTACGATGTAAAAAAAATCTGAGATACAAATAATAAAAATATTTAAAATAAGTTACATATTTCTAATTTATTTTTAAGGTAGATTATTCAACTGCTTTTTTATTTTCTAAGTTACTATCTTCAATAAACAATGCCTTATTATTATCCAATAGATAAGATAATTAATGTTAAAGTTATTATCTAAATATATTAAACTTTTCTTTTTCTTACTTTTAACGTATATTTAAATATAAAAAATTAAATATATTAATTTACCTCAATATTAGTTAGGTTCAGTGTTTGTCTAATTATTTTTAAACACGTTAACAAATTCGTTTTCATATCGTTAAATAAATTTGATAATTATGTTGATTGTCTGACTATTTGATAATAAAAAATGGCATTTTTCTCTACACGAGTATTTTAGGATTGTTGGTATATTTTTTATGAGATTTTTTATTTCATGAATATCTTGAATGTGTTTTAATGACGAAAGACAATATAAATGAAATACAAGTTTAATTTACATATAAAAAATTGATATGATTTTAAATTAAAAATTCTAGAACAATAAAGCCTTTATTTTTATATAATTTTTTTTATGTTTATACTGCGTTGCCTTATAAAGATGAGAGAAAGTAATATTTTGATATTTCAATGACTCACTAAAATGTATATTGTCCTATTCTAAAAGCATTATAGTAGATCTTTCATATTACACAATTAAAAAAACACTTTTATATTTTACATAGTATAATTTAAAATACAAATTTTACATTTTAAAATTTAATTTCAAAATGTAAATTTGATAAAAACATAGCAAAATTACCATGTAATATAAAACATAGAATAATTAATTATAACCTAGTGAGACGATAGAACATTGATTCCTTAAACGACTTTGTTTTATAAGTGTTCATATTTTCTAAATATTTATATAATGACACAAGTTATTAATATTTATAAATTGATTAAGTTGATATATATAATAAATTTATATTCATTAACAAAGTGAAATATATATTTATACACATCTACAGGTATGGGCTCACCCGTCCTTCGCTCAGGGGGAATTCTTGCCGCGTGCACTAATGTGTTCAATTTATCCTGTCATATCAAATTAGAATTACATCAAATTAGAATTAATAAGAATTGTAGTAAGAAAAAAACAAAACAAAGATTTATCATACCTTATAGATCTCTAAGAGTCATGTAGTCTGCATCCGAGAGAGCTCGTAGCTTAACCTCGCGCCACCTCCTTGATGGTATAAATGTTATTAGAAAGTCAGTTATCCACATATAGGTAAACTGAGACTGATATTATTGATAACATCATACCTCTCCCAACTCCAACTAATTCAACCGTGCGCACAAGAGCTTCTACCTCATCCACGGAGAGTAGTCTCCTGGTTCGACGTTGCACAATTGTATGACATGAAAGACCCTCTCGTTCTTGGGTTGAAGGAATATGCACCAAGACACTTTGAATTTGATGCCCTTCATTGCAGAGTTTCTCAATTTTGTCAATGAGTTATGCTACATGTCCTTTCATGGTGCTGCCCGCTTAGAGTTGTCAATTATGGTGTATGTTGTGCACATAAAATTTACAATTAAGCATGGCTTATTTATAACATGCAATCATGTCATTAACATGATAACATGCAAGATGCATGACATTAATTTAATAATAGCGTAATTTAAAATGTAAATCTAATAATTATTTTAATTTATCCAATTAAAGATATTAATTGATAAATTAGAAACTTAAAAAATACTTAGACAATTAAATATGTTATAAATATTTATTTACTAGTGTATGTATAAATATATATATATATATATATATATATATATATATATATATATATATATATATATATATATATACACCAGATCAGATAACTAAAATCCTCTGTTCAGCACCTTCCATCAGTCACTAGTTTATTAAAAGAAATGTATAAATTTCATTTCATGTTTTAATCTTTCAAATTTGAGAAAAGCATCAGAGCAATGAATAGTTGCTTTCATATTTCAAGGTGGCATATGATTTGGGTATCAAAATGTTTTAGCATTGTTATCGGCTAACTCCATGATAATTTCACACAACAAATGATAAATATCTCTTAAATAAACGAGTTTTGCATAATCCCTTTTGCTTTTGACATTCCAAATCTCTCCTTGGATGCCTTACTTGCCTTAACTCTATATAAGTGTTTGAGATGTGAAGTTAAAGAATGTGTTTGGGATATATAATAAGTTAAGTATTTTATTTTATTTTTGTTGCATAAGTTTTTTTCTATGGTAATCAACAGAACTGTGTGGACAAAAAGAGAAATAAGCAAAGTGGGAGAGAAAAAAGTTAAAAAAAGTTGAAATAAAGAAGGCAAAGAATTGAGAAAGGGGACCCAATAAGCAGCTAATGGGTATCCCTTCGTCAGAATCCTGTCACAAACTCTTTACCTTTTTCTTTAGCTTTTCCTTTTCTCAATAATTCTCAGATCATTTATTTTCTTAATTTTCATTCTCTCTTGCCTCTCCAAAGCACCTTTATTCCCTGGGTTCTACAAAAAGCTAATGATGCATCAAGATATTGAAACTCAAAGCCTCATCTTACTACAAACATAAAAAATTATCCATTTTTAAAACATTACTTTTTCTACTCTTATAACAATCTCATCACGTTCCATGTTTCTTTCTCTTCTTTTCGTACCTCTTTCCATTTTGTAGTAAATATTCCATCTTTTGTTAAATGAGGATGTAAGAGAAGACCATTCTGCAAGAAGAAGAGCGAAACGATGGAAGAGATTGAGTATGAAGAGGTTGTGAAAGCAACAGAAAACTTCAACCCCAGAAGGATCGTAGGGAAAGGAAGCCATGGGATGGTGTACAAAGGCATTGTTCAATTCAAAGAAAATAACAGTTTCAGGTTGGTCGCTGTAAAGAAGCCATCACAAGGCCTTCAATCTCTTCACGACAACTCAAAACTCGAAAATGAAATCCGAGTTCTGTCTTCTCTACCCGAAAACCCTCACGTGGTCAATCTTCTGGGAACCACGAGTGGTGAAGGTGATGATGATCACAGACACAGACTCATTGTGATGGAGTTCATGCCCAATGCCTCTCTGCATGACTTGCTTCATACCGATGAAAACCCACCCACGTGGCCCAAACGCGTTGAAATCGCCATGCAAATCGCTCGAGCGGTGCAGTTTCTTCACCAAGGTAAGCCTGTGGTGATTCACAGAGACATTAAACCCTCGAACATATTGTTTGATTCACGTTGGAATGCGAAGTTGGCAGATTTTGGACTCGCGGTGAGAGGGGTTGATCCGGTGAGTCGACCCGCTGGGACAATGGGGTACTTGGACCCGTGTTACACCACCCCAGATAAACTCAGCACCAAAAACGACATTTTCAGTTTTGGGGTTGTGTTGTTGGAGATCATAAGTGGTAGAAAGGCCATTGATGCCTGCAAAACACCGGCTTCAGTTGTTGAATGGGCGATTCAGTTAATGGATGAACAGCTTTTAAAAGAAATATGTGACGCAAGAGTGGCGGTGCCAGGTTACATGGTTGGAACAATCACTCGCCTGTTACGCTATGCTTCACGTTGCGTGTCAGAAAATGAAGATGAACGTCCTTCAGCTGGTGAAATTGTTATGGAAATGGAAAGTTGGTTGGCGAAACGAGTGAGGTTCCCCGTTTGGAGTCGCGTTTTGAAGGGGTTGGTTTGGTTGAGGAAGAGGAAACCGATGATGAGTATTGGTTGGCAAACTCAGACACGAATTCGGTGTATAGCAGAAGAAGAGGGCGAGGTAGAGGGTGTTGGTGTTGCAAGTGGGAAGATACCCATCACCATAAGGGAGGTTCTGGCGGATGCTACGTTGGAGTGACTCAAATTCAGATGAGTTGACTCGCTGTGAACGGGTTAGTTGTCCAACTCGTTTGAGTCAACGGTCAAAAGCAGTTCAATTTCCCAATTAAAAAAATTTGGGAATTTTGTTATATGTTTCAGGTTTGATTTGAGGTTGCAGGGCTGGGCAATGGGGCATGCACTACAAACATTCGTACCAAGCCAAACGTGATGGTTACGTACGGGGTAGACACTAGGCATCTCATGACAGGAATCATATCATCATGAAATTTCCCCTTTTCCTTTAATTCATGTCAAAATTGATATTTTAGTGTTAATTATTTCTATTATTTACTTACTTGAGAAAATAAAGAAAAATATAAAAAGTATCTGGTTGGAACAATGTTGCGTTGTTTTTATTTATAAAATCATTTTCTTCCCTAAAATGTGTTAGATTTTTATGTTCAACATTTCATTGCTATCTGCACGGTTCTCTTCGATTTGGATTCTTGGTGTAGTAGTACTGTACCGGACTTGACATGTCTGTGTCCTTTACCTTGTTTCTTTCTTGTATCGAAACTAAAATAATTAATTGAGCATACAAAAACAAATTATACTGCAGCTAACACATCGATTCAGCTATACTTTGTTATCGTTTATTGAATTGAACAGATTTGAAAAAAAAATTACTTTCGTCGCCATGTGTTTGTATCACATACTTCTTCTCAGCACGACAAAGTTTCAGAGAAAAAGGGAAGTTATCTTAACATCCGAATATAACACTTCGCAGTGAAAATTTCCACCGTTGGCATGAATCAGACCCATATTCTACCCGCGATTATCACATACCCACTTAAATTGAATCGTTAAAGGATGACACAACGGATCATATATTGTTCTTTGAGTCATTCAATCTTCACTTAACCACGCCAATTGAAGTGAAAGCGCAAATGCTATTTACCGTGGTTCGTTGTGGTCAAGGCCATGGCTAAACATAATTGTTTGAAGCGTGGGGGTTTTATGCATCAAGGTTCTCCAATTGTTTATCTTGGTTATGGTGTACACAGGATATTGGTTAGTTTGGTGATTTGGTACTGAGGGCGATCCCATGGAATAAGTGATGAAAGCTTGGTCAAGGGGACTGTCCTAGCTGGATTCTATAGTTGAAATAAATGCTGGTGTGACAATAAGACATATGCCACGGATTATGAAGAAAACTCCTGGTCCTATAACCTTCCCATATTTTTTTTCTTTTATTTTCAAGTATTTAACTTATTTTACACATAAATTGGGTTCTTAGACATAACTGTTAGCACCTCTTCAATGGGTCCAAAAGACTAGAAAGCAAAGTTAACAAAGAATCAAAACCAAAAGAAAAGTTTGTCAACTACTTTCATCCTTTTCCTAGATCAAAACAATGTGTCAAAGGTCTAACACAGAAAATAAAATTGTACATTTCGAATAAAACTGTAATGCTTCCGAAGATAAGATACAAGTAAATACCAAAAATAAAGTACAAAAGAACTACAATTAAATTCATTAAATGACCTAACAAAGTGGGAACTCATTCTGCCTCTTAATGTTTAACAACTTGAATTCCTGAGGCAATTGAAATTCCCCTCATCCTGCGGAAATAACCAAGGGTTATTTATCATTCATTTTGCACACTTCGCTAAAGGCACATTTTCACTAACAAGAAAAAAAAATCAACATCTCAAAACAGAGAAAACAAAACAAAAACAGCAGTACATCCATAATAAAAACTAGACAATCTACCGAAGTTTTCAAAGAGTAACATATTCCAAGAAGAAAATAAAGTCCTCAACAATGTTTAGGGCAAATACTCTCATACAAATATAGATAGCCATTACACGCTTGAATGAAGCAAGTAGCAAAGACAGGGTATTGAGACATAATCATGCATCATCTCATATACATGTAACAATGCAGACAGCTGTTCCCTATATATAAAACCATCAAAATATGCATACTAACAGATGAATATTCTTTGATAAATCACTGCACCTGATTGTCATATATGTTTATTTAAAAATTGTTGCGGTAAAAAGGTATAATGCGATCAATGAACTCATATCATGCTATGCCTGACACCATAAACGTATAAAGAGCACCAAATTCAAATTATTTTTACAAATTATTACCCTAAATCCCTGATTCAATCAATCCCTCATATCGGATTGTTTTAAGATACAACAGCACGACACGGTCAACTATACTTCTGAATAACAACTCAACAAAACAAGTCACCCGATTAAGAAAATTTTAAAATTTACCAAAGCAATTGTAACAAAAATAAATAAAAATCAGACCAGTATCCAGGTTTCAACTAAAAGATAAAAAACAGAGGTCCAAGCAGGAGAAAGGAAAAACAGACAAAAACAACCGCAAATGAAAACAAAAATTGAGAAAGCGTATAATTTACCTAACCAGATCCGACGATGATGTTGTTGATTGGAATGAAGATGAGCTTAACGAAAAAACCAACGAATCCCATCACAACAAAACCAATCGCAGTACGCACGGCAACCTTAGAGAATTCTGAAATACCAAACCCATCCAATAAATCAAGATCCGCAGAACATAAATTCAAACATAAATTCAATCTTCTCGAAAAATAAATAAAATTGGAAACATAAGAGGAATCAAGAAGAAGGATGGAAGAGCGTTAGGGTTGCACCTTTACGATCGGGTTTGTGGCAGCGCTTGACGAGCCTGACGCTGTCCTTGGCGAATTCTCTGAGAGGATCGAAAACGGAATCAATGGCGTCCATTCACTCTCACTTTTCCTTCTACCTTTGGATCTGAATTGAAAACTGAATAAATATGAATGCTGAGTGAGGAAGGTTGAATTTTATAGAACTCAAGAAAACTTGAGTTTGGGATATACGTGTACTGGGCCAATAGCATGGTGCCATGCTGGATCTTGCGATGACAATTTCGAACTCTATATTGCCCATGTCATAAAAAACATAAATTTAAAAATATTAATTCAAATTATACAATAGTATTTTAGTGATAATTAAAAACAGTAAAGCACACTGTGATAAATCCATTTATTTTTTTCCAAACTTAATATTAATTTAATTGTTGATATTATTGTAAAAGCTTATAATTTGTATAATTTTAGTGTTAGTATAAATAAATGCATACTGTGAAATGATTAAGATTTATTTTAATTATTACCTAATTTAATAATTTTAGTATACAATAGTTATAATTATAATTAAATTATATTATTATTATTATTATTATTATTTATACTTAAGAAAATGCGCACTATTCATATAATTTAATTTAATTATTATTTATATTATTGTATAAAGGAATATAATTTTTCAACAAATTTTAATATATTTTTAAATAGATAATTTTATAAGTTATTAAATTAAAGGAATTTTATTATGTATCAAATACATAATTTCTTTCAATCTCGTCAATTCAAAAATAGATACATAATTTCTTAATTTACTTTTACAAATTTATATATATATATATATATATATATATATATATATATATATATATATATATATATATATGCAGAAACACACTATATATACATTACTTTTTTCTTAAAATATAAAATATAACATTGCAAAGCTATAATTGTTAATTGAATAAACACTGTCTATAGATTATTTATTCTAATTAAAGTATTTTAATTGCGATTACAATTGGGTATTAAAGTAAAATTCTTAGGGTATAGTATCAACAAGTGGAAGTTTTGTATTTTTTTGAGAAAATTTTTAATTTCTGTTATATATATATATATATTGTTATACAGTACTCTCAAAATAGATAGGTCTGATAGATTATGTTCAAGTATATAAAATATAATTTGATCAATTCATTAGTAATTTATTTTATACATTTTTTTTCTTAATTTTTCTTCTTTCCTATTTTTTTCTTTTTAAAATTCTAAGGCTTATTTTCACCTTTTAATTAGAATTCATAACTTAGGAGGTACAAGAGTTTCACACAATCTAATTTGATCATATTTTTGGTTTATTTTCCTTTACTATTTTAATTTGTTATTTTATGATAAAGTTTTGAGTTCGCATAAATTTGAGTTAAATAAATTTATATTTACTAGTCTAAATATTTAGTAATTCTTTGGTTTAGACTTTCTTGGAAGAACTTAATCCCTAACTTTGCAAAGATATTTACACAATTTTGTGTTTTACATGCTACTTTTGACTATTTTGATTGAGCACTTGGATTTGAGATTCGTTTTGAACTATAAGAATGGATATTATGAATGTAGAAGTCCAAGTAGATGAAATTAGGAATTCCTAAATAAAGTGAAAAATTGTGAATAACTAATATACTAATATATAATTTTATCAATGTTATTTAATTACTAATATACTTATATATATATATATATATATATATATATATATATATATATATATATATTTTTTCTCTATATTTTTATATATATATATAAAAGAGCTTTCTATTATATTTTTTTCAGTTTTCTTATTTCAATATGTATTAATGTGCTATTACTTCTATATTATCATAATTATTTATTCTCTCTGTATTAAAGAAATTTAGGGCGTAATAAAAACCATGTTTTTTTTTTTAAATTTAGAGTATAATTAAAAATCATGTTATTTTGAAATTAAAACATATGACAGATAAACAGTATTTTTTTTTATTTAAGTAATATGCAGCTGAAAATGAACAAATAAAGTGATTGAATAAATCTTATTATTCTTTGCGAAGGAAAATCGCTCTCTCCCTCGCTAATTAAATAATTGCAAGTTAATTAAAAATGTGAGCTCAATTTTTACATAAAGTTTAAAGAAAATTGACACAGTTTGTGTGTTGTCTATGTTTCTTTGGTTGCAAATAAAAATAGTCCAACAGACCTCTAATTTCATATAATGAGTTTGATCATCTCTTAAATTTTAGCATTTTGTTGGATACAACAAATTCTCTCCATCCAAACCTTTAAATAATCTTCTTAATAAAATCACTTAACGTAAAACATTATTTTCTATAAAATCAATAGCAAGATCTCATTACACTTGAAAATATCATATACTTTTTAAGACGTGATCCACTCTTACTGGTCATATCATATATATATTAATATTGGATTATTACATTTTTTATCATTTAATACCAGTAATCAATATGTTAATTATCTTTTGTCTCTTATCTAATTGTATTGGAGTTTTGTTTACGGAGTGACGTAAAGAAAATGATGTTTTCATAATTGACGCCTTAGGATAACTGGTCCATCTAACTTCTCTCTAATTAAGAAAAACGCGCCAAAGTAAAAATCAATGTGAGAACAACGAGGTGATGGTTTTTTAATGAAAGAAAAAACATATTACAATTCAGTCCTTTATAAATTCATACACACTATTATCAAACACTTAGAAGTCAAGGCACTTCATATGCAAATAAAAAAAAAAACAAAGGTAAAACACAAACAAACATGCATAAGAAAAACATCATAAGACAGAGCAACCCAAACTCTGAACAAACAAATTATGATCACACTCATAGTACACTAAATCCTATAAGGTTTGGGAAATCCTTATTTAATGCCAAGTGCCGAGACCGATTATTGTTGAGGCTCTAATTACTGGTTGATGGATCAGTTGTGTGGTTGATTGCACGGTGACGATTGTTGTTGAGCCAGACGACGAAGATCTTGCGGCTGATTCCCATGTCAGTGCAGAAACGTTGAATCTCCTCTCTGTTACCCTTGTGAGGTTTCCACCCCAAAATATGAGCAAACCTTGTCATCTGCTTCTTCTGGTCCACCGAGAAGGTCGTCCTCTTCCTCCTTAGTGGCCTTACTCGCTGCACTGCCTCTGGGTTGTTGTTGGTAGGCCTCGCTGAAACAGGAACTACATCCATAACATAATTACTCTCTGCTTCAGCTTGTTGCACGGGATCCTGTTTCCGGTGGAAGTTCCGGTGACACCCACAACATGCACAGAGGAAAGCGTCCTCCGAGGTTTGGTCGGAACTTGGTTTCAGATACTCATTGCACCCATCGTAGCAAGCTCCTCCAAGGGCCACTGCATGGTTGCGACGACACTCCTTGTACCCAAGCTCTTCATCCTCATCATGGCTTTCTTGTAGTTGGTTGGTGAAAGTGCTGGTATTGATGCTTGACATGGTAATGGTGTTTTGGGATTTTTGGAATTTCAGGGATAGAGATTGATGGTGATTTGTGTTGAGAGAGAGATGTTATATAGAGTAGAATTGAAGGTGGGATGTGACACGTAATTAGATGTTAATGCATGATTATGTCATATCTCAGAGTGCATCCTGAGATGTGGTTTTGTTCAACACATTTGTTAAACAAATTCTTCAAAAGCTAATTCATCCATTACACTGTCATCTTATTTTCTGGGTTAAAGCCCAAGCATTAAATATGGCTATTTAATTTTTTTCTTCACTGGGTTAATTAAGATCTTTGGTTCTTTTAATGAACTTCAACATTTCTAATCAACTACTTCTTTATTAGAATTGACAAGAGACAAATTTGTAAGTTTAGAGTTTGTCATACTTAAAACAACTAATAAAAACTCTTAATATAAATATAAATATATTACATGTTTTCATAACACAATATTTGTTTTTAATGTTTAGGTCGTTGAAATTTTAAAATGAAAAGAGTTTTAAGAAAATAAAATTGAAACATAAAAAAAAAAAATTACACTAAAATTTTTGTAAGAAAAATTATAAAAAATCTCATAAATAATGATCAATTTTAATTATAAAAAATATATTTAAAAATCAACTTAGAGATCAATTTTCTTAACTAGAAACCAATCTAAACTTTAATGGTTAATGTTAGTGACCAATTTAAAAACAATTTTATACTAAAAACTACTTTAGTTCCCAATTTAAATTTAAAAACCAATTATAATTTTTTTAAACTATTCTAATTATCAATAATTTTTAATTTAAAATTTAGTACCTAAATTAATAATTAGTAACTAATTATTTTTTATCATTAAAATTAATTATTATTCGATAATTTTCTTAATAATATATACCTTCTTCAACCATGAATAAGACACTATAAAAATAGTGCGTGTTTGCTTTCAATAATAATATAATAATACCAACAGTATAATAAGTAATAATAATAATAATAATAATAATAATAATAATAATAATAATAATAATAATATAAATGTAAGAAGGAAAAAAAGCTAAACAAAAGTACTCAGAATATATTTGAGTTAATTTAACTTTACTTAGAGACATTGTCTCAAAATGTTTCCTATTTGATTAAAATTTTATTTTAGTGTTCTTTAATATAAGATTAGTAAAAATAATCATGTTCATAGACCTTTTAATTGTAATTTTTTTTTCGTTACACTATATTTGTTCATCCAACACCCTTTTTTTATCTGATTAATAGGAATTAAACAATAATTCACTCAGTTAAACATATTGTGTTATTTTTTAAATATGTTAAAAATTAATATTTCAACTCGTTAATTTACTTTTTAACAATAAAAGAAAAGATAAATAGGTATTTTGTAAGGATGTGAATTATAGGTTTAAATTAGCAATATGAATACCGAATTTTAGGATTTTAAAACTAAAAAATTATATATAACATAAAATAAATTTATTTTTAATTTTTGGAAAAAAGTATAAATTTAGAAAATATTTAATTTAAAAAACAAATTGAAGTGATTTCTCGTCCTTTATTTAAATCACATAGTTTAGAATGTAGTAAAGTTTAAGACTGGTGAAATCGATTTAACAATGTGGGTCTAATATATAGTATAGGTTTACAGTGATGTGTTTCGTTTAAAACAAGTTTTATATAAATTAATATTTGTCCATGTATATGTTTTTTTAAAAGCACAAAAACTAAGTTAAAGAAAATTTAAGCTATTTAATCTATGTAATAATTAATAATTCAAAGAATGGATATTTAGTTGGATAAAACTCCATAATGATTATCTTAATTAATTGTTATGGTATAAATATGAGATTGATTTGGAATGAGAAGCATTTTGATGGAAATTATAGCTTATGAAATATCATATAAAAAAAATTCCTTTAGAATTTTGACCTTTTAGGTAATTATTTAAAAGTGGGTTAAAAAAAGTTGTGAAGAGTTGATAGAAGTTTCTTTTAAAATTATGATATAAAATATTTTACTTGGAGTTGTTCAAGTGAATTCAATCTACATAGATAATATTGTTAAAATAAAGCGCTTATTACTACGCGTCATAGCCATTAGTCTAGGTGTAATTCTTTTTACTTAACATGCAATAATTACCTTCTTAACAAAACAAGTTTTATATAAATCAATATTTGTCTAACTTATTTATGTATATATATCTCTCTAAAAGCACAAAAACTAAGGTAAAGAAAATTTACTTAATCTATGCAATAATTCTAAGAATATATATTTAGTTGGATAAAACTCCACAGTAGATTCTGATAATTAATTGTTATGGTATAAATATGAGATCGATTTGGAATTAGAAGCATTTTGATGAGAATTATACATTATGAAATATCGTATCAAATTTTTCTCCTTTAGAAATTTGATCGTTCAATAAATCATTTAAACGTGAGTGAGAAAAAAAGTTGTGAAAAGTTGATAGAAGTTTCTTTTAAAATTATGATATAGAACATTTTACTTAGAGTTCTTCAAGTGAACTCAATCTACATAGATAATATTGTTATGATCAATCGCTTACCACTAGGCCAAAAGTTATAACCGTTAGTCAAGGTACAACTATTTTTACTTAAGAGCGTAACAGTTCAAATACCACGATTTGATTGTAACTCAGTCCACTTAGTCTCTATCACAGGACAATTGATTTCACCTGCAAGTTGCAACAATCTCCCTTCAACAATTGTCTCACTATTAGAAATTTCACTGTTAGATTGTAACTTAACCTCCATCATGAAATACTTGTGCAACCCATAATAAATATTAAGTATTGAGTGTTACGTGATGAGTTGAATGAGTTATAAATATTAATGAGCAATTACGGTAAATGCGCTTAAGATGAATGATCTTTTGTTCTACATTAATTAATTTGTTTGTTTATATGTTTTATTTTGATATAAAGAAACTTAAATTTTATCACATTTTAATATCAACATTAAAAGATAGATTTAAATAGATTAACTTATTGAAATACATAAATTACAAACATTATTAAGAATTAATCATGATCATACAATTATTTAGGATAATAATCATTTAGTGTAACAAGTATTAATATATTTTGTTTTTAATATAATAAAAATAATTATAAAAATAATAATTTTTATAAAACGAAACTCCATTAAAATTACTACTACTCTTAACATTACTGTTACTCAATTAACACAAAATTATATATCTTATATATAAAATTACTATTACTCCTAACATTTTTTAATCCTTGCAATTACAAAATACTTTTAATACAGAAGCTGTAGTTTAAATTTAAATTTTAATATAGTTTTGAACTCTTGAAGTTTTTAAAATTCATTTTAGAAATGGATATTAACTAATAATAATACCAAGTATTTTTACTCACCTGTTGTAAGAGATAAGTATTTATTTTATATATTTAAAATTATCATTAAAAAATAGTTTTTAATAATTAAAATTCATCATAAAATATTTTAAATGTGTAAGTTATTTTTAATTTTGAATCGTAGTATTTAATTTTTTTAACTAATTATGTTTGTATTTTAAAAATTATCTTATAAATAGAATTATAAAAGGGCAGTTGGAGATCATTGAGATAGATTATTTTAAATAATATATAAAATGTAATTTTAAAACATAGGGATAGAGAAAAATAGTCAGAATATTTAATTGAAAATATAGGTATAGTAAGTAAGTTTTGTGTAATTTTACACATGAATGATGTTTTTTTTTTACGTTATATTAACACGCGAAAGATTGAAATTTGCTTAAAAGGTGTAAAACAAAGAAAAAATAAAGCTGAAAGACAGTAAAACCTTAATTCAGACACATATTTATTTGAAGCAAAAACCATATATGAAAGGAAGTTGTTTTTGTCTGATTTTTAGCAAAACCAATGCAGTTATGGCTTTCGGAGATTTAGAAAAAACCAGGGGAATTATGGATATATAATACAATAAGGTAAAAATAAGTATTTTTTTTTCTATTAATTAATAGTAATCATCTAAAAATTAGCATAATAAAAGCTAAAATATCATGTATACTTTTTGAAATAAGAGGTAGGAGATAAAAAAATTATAATTATATAAATATAAAATAAAAATACCAAATGATCAATGCCAACTATAAAAATGAGTAGAAAAATAATAAATATATACCTTAAAAATAAGTTGCAAAACTAAGGAATAAAGAGAAAATAATATATTTGTTTATGTCACTTATAAATTAAAAATGTTTTAAATTTTTTAGAAAAGGACAAAAATGATATAAACAAATACGTGCAAAAACTAATTAAACGTTTAAATAAAAAAATATATAAATGATAAAAAATAATATTATCTTAAAATTAAAAAATAATTATTAAAATAAATACCAGGTTGTATCCGATTAAGACTAAATAGTCACAGTTAAGATTGGAATAAATAATTTATTCAAATCGTTTGTTCAAATCTGAAGGTAAATATCCCAAGGTTAATTGTATGTTGTTATATTATGATGTCCCTGACATGATTGATTACGCAAAAAATATGGCAGACCCTTTTCTTAATAAAAAAGGAAATATTTGGTATCTGTATACAAACATGACAGTGGCATGCACTGTATGACAATGGCGGAGACCGCCGAGGCAACTGCATAAGAAAAAAAATAAAAGTTAGGATACAGATCAACGGTAAAAAAAAGGAACAAAACTTCTCGGTGCAATCCAATACACATCACACAAATTCTGAAAGCATTGCAATTACAAATCCAAGAAAAGAAACAGAGAAGTCTTCATCGCACAGCAAACACACATTGAGGACAGGAGAAAGAAAAATCAAAGGAAAAAAGAAGATGTGAGTGAGCAACACTACAACGGAGCTCCAAGGTTAGTACTAAACTGATAATGATCTGATGTGTTTGAGGCTGGTTGAGTGCTGTCAAAGATTTTAAATTATTAAGCCCCAATGACTTGTATGCATAGTACAACTTCAAGAAATTAAAGAAAACTGGTTGAACTAAACAAAATGTAGCCTTCAGTTTTATGTAACTGCTCTATCTTCGACAAACAGCATAAAAATTCAGTGTTAAACAGTGTAATTTTTATATAAAAACTTGTTACTTTTGATTTCTTAGGTAACACTGTTGAGGCAATGATAAACAAAATTAATACACTTGTGGAACTTTTCCAGTGTTTGAGTCAACTGCAAAATTAGAAGCATTTGGCATGCTTATCATGCCTTTTGAGTCAACTGCAAAATTAGAAGCATTTGGCATGCTTATCATGCCGAGCATCAATGACATCAATGATTGAATCTATATGCTATGTGTTCGAACATCAATAGTAATATAACCCCATCTGTTTAGGTTAAAAATAAAAGTGAACCTAGTGTTCGATTGAATCCTTGAACTCACAGCAAAGTGAGAAACAAAATACAATGAAACGTATAAATATTACTCACAAGTAGTAGCATAACAAATACATTTAATGATCTGATCTGATGTGTTTGAGGCTGGTTGAATGCTGTCAAAGATTTTAAACACTTAATGCATATGCCTTTTATAATTGTTAAGTTAGAATGACTTGTATGCACAGTACAACTTGAAGAAATCAAAGAAAACTGGTTGAACTAAATAAAATGTAGCCTGCAGTTTTAAGTAACTGCTCTATCTTCCACAAACAGCATAAAAATTCAGTGTTAAACAGTGTAATTTTCTATAAAAACTTGTTACTTTTGATTTCTTAGGTAACACACTGTTGAGGCAATGATAAACAAAATGAATACACATGTGGAACTATTCCAGTGTTTGAGTCAACTGGAAAATTAGAAGCATTTGGCATGCTTATCATGCCGAGCATCAATGACATCAATGATTGAATCTATATGCTATGTGTTCGAACATCAATAGTAATATAACCCCATCTGTTTAGGTTAAAAATAAAAGTGAACCTAGTGTTCGACTGAATCCTTGAGCTCACAGCAAAGTGACAAACAAAATACAATGAAACATATAAATATTACTCTCAAGTAGTAGGATAACAAATACAGGCTTCACAGACAAAGTGAAAGAGTAGTTCACATAATACAAAGACTTCCTTCATATGTGGAAGAACCAATATTAATGATTATCCATTCAATGTTACAACCAGTACACATGATTCAATGATGGCTGTCTAAGTGATCAACAACCCTAACACCTTTATGAATGTCTAATATCAATTACTCTAGGTGGAATGCAAGTATATTTAGATCATTAAATAATTATAGAGAGGAAAGTTATTTTCATCAATTAACTAGACAATCTAGGTAGGATTGACATTCACTGCCCTTCAAAATAAAATAGCCCTAAACTGAAATACAATATTCTTGCCTGAAAAGTTTGTGCAGCAAGAGGATCATTTGGGTTTTTATCACCTGCCTAGCCTTGCCTGCACATCGGGTCAAGTAATTTAACAAAAGGTATAAATAACATAATCAAAACACTCGGTTTTGTTTTAAATTTTGGTAATAAAAGATAACCACTAAAAAATAATGAAGTTATATTCAGATTTCCAAAGTTAGATTGTTGATGGATGTACAAACATTTCAACTTCATGGTATATAAGTTTAACTAGCATTAGTTATTTTCATCAATTAACTAAACAATCCAGGTAGGATGACATTCAGCAGCTTCAAATACAATTATAGTATAAATATATAAACTATGCACTTTAATAAAATATAAATATTCAGAACAACATGATTGTACTGATTGAATCCATTTTATGATTGAAAAGCTACTAAAATTTTTGCTTAATTGCATTTTGGTGTGCACAGGATACACCATTATTGACAACTCTAAGCGGTCTGAGTCTGATCGCAACTCTAAACAGAGTTTGTACTGCGGCACCATGGAACCATATGCAACTACACTCGTTCACTTAATTGAGAAACTCTCTACTGAAAGGTACGATATTTTTGATAATATTAGTTTATTCGTTAATGAGTACGTTACAAAACTAGCTTGCTCATTTTGTTCATTAAAATAATTAGGGCTTGCTCATAAAAATCATTGTCAAAACAAAAAAAAATTAGGTAAGACTAAACTATTAGTCGATGTGATAATTGGTTAAAACGTGTATGGTCACATTGAGAATCGTATGGTAACTAGTGAGAGGTGATATGTATACATAACAATAGAAGTTTCATAAGGGAAATACAAATTTTAAACACATTAGAAATATTTTAAGATTTGTAGATATTTCAAGAATGCACATTTTTATATAGATCGGCATCGTCATCATCATCACTGCGTCGAACTAAAGGATCATTCTCCATGGCTGAGTTAGAAGAACTTGTTTATGCAGTGGAGTATTTTGGAACTAGGAGGTACAATGCTATCAATAATACTAGCTTACATGTGGGATACACTGCAAAACTGGTTTGCTGATAATGTTTATGTCATCATGCAGGTGGTTTGAGGTGAAAGGAAAAGCTTTTAAGGATGCAAACCATTTGTCTCACATAAATCTAAAGGTATGTTATTTTTTTTTCCCTCTACACAACATTTTTTCTTCATTGACATTTGGTATGTATAGGATAAATGGGAAACACTAGTGCACACAGCAACCATCCCTCCTCAACAAAGGAGAGGAGACCCAGTGCCTCAGATGCTCTTAGATAAAGTATTGGTCGCTGATGCTTTCTGGTCTCAACACCGAGTCAAGCTGCATGGAAGGCATCAAGTTAGAAGTGTCTTGGTGCCTATCCCTTCAACCCAAAAACAAGAGGGACCTTCGAATCAGAAAACTAGGCAGCGTCGAACTAGGAGACCATTCTCCGTAGCCGAGGCAGAAGCTCTTGTGCACACAATTGAGTTAGTTGGAATTGGGAGGTACGATGCTATCAATAATATTAGCTTACCTGTATGTGGATATACTACAAAACTGACTTTCTGATAAGTTTATGCCATCATACAGGTGGCAAGAGGTTAAGCGACGAGCTTTCTCGGATGCAGACCACAGGACTCCTGTAGATCTAAAGGTATGATATATCTTTGTTCTCTCTTACTACAATTTTTATTAATTTTAATTTGACGTAATTCTAATTTGATATGCACAGGATAAATGGAACACATTAGTGCACACGGCAAGAATTCCCCCTGAACGAAGGAGGGGTGAGCCCATACCCCAGGAGCTCTTGGATAGAGTCTTAATTGTTCATACTCTTGGATAAAGTCTATATGGATAGAGTCTAGAAGACTGCCTGGTATGTAGGTATATTTGTTAAAATAAAAAACAATTTATCTCATTCTAACTTTTGAATAGTGATAGTGAAGTAATGATAGTGAAGTATCTATCTTAAAAATTGCTTTGTATTTATAATTAAATGTGCAAAATAATCCTGAATACTAACTAATTATCATCACGACTTAAAATAATATTTTACTTCCTCGAGGATTAAATGAAATCTTAACTTGATCTTCAGACCCATACCTTTATATATAAAGTTACTTGATTGTGATAAAATGCAGTTATTATCAATTATGGAGAACTTTGAACAATTACTTGATTGACCGCCAGCATGTATTTGAATATATAGACTTACTAATATATATACTTTTATAACTGTTCATTGATGCTAATTGATGCTAAGGGACTAACTGTAACAAGCAATTTTTGTAGTTTTGTTCTGACCTTTATCTGATGTCTTATGACTATGTTTTTGCAGGTATTTAGATGGAGGTGTTATTATGTTGGATATAAACATTGACGACAAGAAGTTTATCTGAATTTTATGAGCTAACTTGGAGTGCTTTAAACTTTTGGACATTGTGTTGTGTAATCAAAACTTTTTTTATTAATAGAACTTAGTTATCAGGGCTATTTCAAGTACCAGCACACTATCTATTGGTGTGCATAGCAAAACTGTCAAGGTTCTGTAATTGCAAAATCTCATCCAAAATCCCCTGGTTCAATTAAGCCGAAGCCGAAGAACTTCTAGTTGGAAGATTATGGTGTTTTAGATTGTTTATTATGTCATAATGTATCATTGCTTTTAGTTTATTTATTACTTTTTGAGATGTATTGTTGCTTTGATGAAAAATACTTAGAAAGTTATTATTGTCTTCATTAACACCCATTTAAGTTTTTTGAATACTCTGTTACTGAAAATTTTCCTCTCGGTCTTGTTTGTAATCTCTTACATCTCTCCCGTGACGAAAAACGCAAACTTATTCAAGAGTTTTGTATGTTGTATCAGGGTGTCCTCCGAATGAGATTCTTAAACCACTTAATAAGAGATTAATACCAGTAGAAAAAGCACTTAAATTTTTTTAAATAATTACAAATTTTTAAAAAATTAGACCTTTCATAATTGACTTTGAATCCTAGTATATATTAGATGGCAATAACAGGGAATTTAAAATTGAAAGTGTAATATTCATAGTTATCAAACTTGTGAGTTACTCGGACGAGTTTACAAGTTACTCGGAAGCAAACTCAAGATTAGGGTTTAAGACTTGGTTTGTCCTGGTTTTTGCTTCTTTGGTCTCTTTTAAATCCATCTCATTTTCGCGATCTCTCTGTCTCTCGTTTGGGGTCATTGTTGCTCATGATCTGTTGTCGTTTGGCCATATTCCACAATGTAAATCCCTCGAGGTTAACAACTTTGTAATAGTATTTGTATTTTTAAAAAGTGTAATAATAAAAATGTTTGAGTTTAGGGTTTCTATCACTAACCATATTATAATACTTATTTATTTAAAGTAAACTCTTACCATCTAAGTTTATCATATTCCACAATGTAAAACCCTCGAGCTTAACAACTTTGTAATAGCATTTGTATTTTTAAAAAGTGTTATAATAAAAATGTTTTGCATCAGCCAACTGAATTGAGTCAACCAGACACACACGAATGTGTCATACTAATTGAAAACTACAGTTTCAATTATCTATATTAAGGCATGTATAAATAAAACTTAAATTTAATTTAAATGTGTATTTAATTTTTCAAATTTATATCATTTTTTATTGATAT
>Ga0214542_1004164_pt1 | contig 28914 bp, 18 predicted proteins | sample CNSS1metaG_FD_160096 | JGI IMG/M metagenome (GOLD analysis project Ga0214542, IMG submission 160096) | Root nodule microbial communities from cowpea collected in UCLA plant growth center, Los Angeles, California, USA - CNSS1 | ecosystem: Host-associated > Plants > Roots > Nodule | place: USA...
CATTTTTGTAATTTTTATCTCATGTTACAGGTATTGGCAAATAGTGAGTCTTGTGATGTCTCTCTTCCAAGTGATAATCTTCCTTATTGGTTGGCCTATATGGGTGAGGGAAATTCTGTTTCTTTCACTGTGCCTTGGGATCGTGACATGAAGGGAATGGCTTTGAGTGTTGTTTATTTATCAACCCCTGAAATTGTGGCAACTGAATGTCTTACAGGTGTCTTAATTGTTAATTACACAAAGTGCACATTGCAAATACACAACTATGACACAATAACTTCCTTTAATGATATAGACTGGCAGTGTATAATGTCAAATTTGGGACCTAAAGACAAGGTGGAGATTTTTGTTACTTTTGGTGATGAATTGGTGGTAAAGAACACAATACTCTATCTTATATGTGGTGAATCAAATTACTTGAAAAAAGAGATAGAGTCAAAGAAAAATTGTCTCCTTAGATTCATAACGAAAATTGTAATGTGCGACTTCTGGTAAGTCATTTATCTTCTTTGAGAACAGCCGGATCCCTTTAGTTATGGAATTAATCTTTGTGTCCTTTATTGAAATTCATATTTTTCAATCCTTTCCTTGTTTTTCATATAGCTTATAGTTAGGAAAAGCTTTTAGTTGAATTTCACTGTCATGGATCTCTGAGGGGGAGAATCCCTAGAGACTTAATGATTACAGATTCATATCTCTGGTAAGCTGCATGTATAAAGTGATGATATATAAAGTGTTGGCTGATATATTAAAAGAAGTTCTACCATTGATCATTGATGAAAGACAAATTTCCTTTCTGCGTGAGGGGAACATGGTTTTGGTGGAATGTCTAGCATATCTCTAGAACATTTTCTATTCTTTTTTCAAAGGGTTTTTTTGTTACCTTTGTCTTAGTGAATCTTGTTTCTGAAGTGATTTGGTAATGGAATCTAGGCAACTGTGCACTATTTTGGGGCTTTTTAGTGGGTATCAGTGGTTGTATAGTTTTCATGAATTTTAGACACAATTGTGCGGTAATATTTTGCAAATGATTCAAACTCCACAACTAGGTGGATTTAATTTGGTTTTCAAAGCCTTTTTTACACAAAAAAGTTGGTGGATTTTGAAATATTTTTTGAAACTGTAATAATTTCTTTTAAAGATTTTGGTAGAAAAATTTATGATCAGAAATTTGTAATTTGATTTTATATTATTTCTAAATTTTTTAAAATATTAAATCATAAAATTTGAAAAAAAATGGATTTATAGAAGTTTAATTGATTTTATTCTTTTAAAATTATAATTCAAGTAACATTATTTTTACTTTTTTTACATAAAATATATCTTTATCTATCATTCTTTTAAACAAAAATGTGAGCTACAGAATTAAGCGAGTCAAAACGTATTTTAATAACGCATGCTGACATTACACTAAATCATCTAAGATATAAGTATTTTATATTAGATTAGGCTTAAATACCTTTTTGATCATCATTTTCGTAGTGTTTGTTGCGGATGGTCCTCGTTTTGACAAAATGTTTTAAATGGTCCTCATTTTTACAGAATGTTTAAAATGGTCCTCATTTTCGTAATTCGTGTTTTGTTTGATCCTTTTTTGTAACGCGGTTTAAATCATTAACAGACCATCGTACAGGTGGCACGGTTTGTAGTAGAGTATGTTATGTGTACTGTAGTGTGGTAATTAACGTTAATTTTTTAATTTAGAGGGAAATTTTGCAATTAGGGAAATTTCTTCATATTCATCTTTCTTGAGCTCGGATTTGCAGAGAAAGCAGTTAATACTTGCCATTTCATCATTGAATTGCAGTTGCGCTCTTCATTTCAATTTTACAGATTGGACTTTAAAAGATTACACACAATAACAGTACGAATAATACAATCATTAATCTGCCTCATTTGTGTCATGATGATGACATCCTTTTCATCAACAACACCATTTGAAAAAGTTGCAGCCCACATTATTGGAACCACCCCTCTATAAATCAATAAACCGAAAATTAAAACTAATTTATTATTAACACAAAAATAAAAACATATTGTACCCAAAATTTTCTACCAATCTTCTTTGGAGTTCTTGTCATCCTCAAAGTTGTCATCTCTCCGCAGCTACAAATCGGAGTTAAATCCATTTCTCGTTGAACCACCAATAGTGCACGAACACGGTTGCCTCAAACTTACAACCAGAGGTCAAGGAAGAAGATTGAGACTGTAACATACCTATATGATGGGATTGCAGGAAGAAGAAGATTAACTGATTAACTGGAAAATTGAAATGAAGAGCGCAAATGCAATCCAATAATGAAATGACAAGTATTAGCTGCTTCTTCTGCAAATAATCCGAGATCAAGAAAGACGAAGATGAAGAAATTTTCCTAATTGCAAAATTTCTCCTAATTTGAGTAATTAACGTTAATTAGCCATATGTACATACACATCCTAATACAAACGTGCCACCTGTACAATGCTCTGTTAATGATTTAAACGATGTTACAGGAAAGGACCAAATAAAACACGAATTGCGAAAATGAGGACCATTTTAAACATTCGGTAGAAATGAGAACCATTTTAAACATTCTGTCAAAATGAGGACCATCCGCAACAAACACTACGAAAATGAGGACCAAAAAGGTATTTAAGCCATTAGATTAATAGGTAATTAACGAAAATAGTAATGAATTTTATCATATGTTTCCTTGTTAATGTAAGAACAGAAAATATTATGCCTCTGGTCATCACAAGAGAGAAAGGGAAGAAAATAGTAACCAATGTGTCTATACATTTGAAGAAAAAAATTTATACCAATTATTTCATGTATGTTATTATTTTTATTGTGCAAGCCATTAGAGTTTTTTTGTGTTAGTATTGACGTTGTTAATGAAACGAAAACTTGTGGTATACTATGTCCAAATACTGAGATCGAAACTATACGAAATATGAGTAATATAAATATATATATATATATATATATATATATATATATATATATATATTCTCAATTAATATAAAAATAAATTTAATTTATTTACCTAAAAAGTCAAAACTAGTTATTATATAAGATTTATTTATTATTTTTATAATCATAATAAAAAATTATATAATAAATGTAAAAGTTTATTAATTTTAAAAAAAATAATTGAATTTGTGATTATTAATATTTTGTCAAAGTCATATCAAAATTATGATAAAGACAAAAAATTGTCTCTCAAATTGGATACTTTGTCCATACATGTTATAGAAGTATTATACACGTACTCAATATGTGTTGTACCCTGGAGACGTCTAGAGTGTCCAAGCTTCATAGTATTATCCATTATTTATTAGTGGCTAAAAGTTTTTATTAATTAGATAAGTAGGTTTTTCCTTCTTGTTGAGATTTTATTCTTTTAAAATTTATAATTTCCCTCTTTTGTGCAGGGTACATTCTATTGGTTTCACTTATTATTCTTATTGTTTTTTGTTTGATATTTTTAAGTATCCTACTATTATTTATACTGGCAAGAAGTGGTGTGGTTTTTGCTTCCCGTTGTTACTTTTCTAATCTTCCTAATAATTATACACCAAATATCTACAAGCGAAAATGAAACTGAACTTTGCGAGCTATTATTTCTTTCTAGCTCTGTGATTGTTATTTTGCTTCCTCGTGGAAACCGAAGAGCAAGAAAAACAAAATGAACTTCTGGTGTTATGCTTCGGAAACATCGTTGTAGTTTCGTTAACAGCCATAGTTACAGAGCATTCACCAGCTCATATAATAAGTTGTAAAAAATACACCAAAATGAAACATGCTTTTTCACTTTTACTGACTTGCTCGTTTTTCATCGAATTCAGTCAACCAATGCCTTCTTATTCATCTTCGTCATCCTTCTCAAAATCAAGATCAAAACCAAAATCAAAATCCCAGTGGACATACGATGTGTTTATCAATTTCCGGGGGGAAGACACTCGCAGGAATTTCGTTTCCCATCTCTATTCTGCCCTCAAAGACAGTGGAGTCAACGCTTTTCTGGACGATGAGAAGCTTGATAAGGGAGGAGACCTGAAGTCTGAACTGTTGCATGCAATAGAAGGGTCTCAAATAACCATCGTTGTTTTCTCCCAAAACTACATTCACTCTACATGGTGTCTTGATGAACTCCACAAAATCATGGAATGCAATGCTTTTAGAGGACAAGTGGTTATGCCAGTGTTTTATGATATTGGCCCCTCATTTTTGCGTGACACCCAACATATTTCTTTCGAAGTCATTTCTGACCAACATAGCAGGATAAAACAATGGAAGAAAGCATTGACACAAGCAGCAAATTTAGCAGGTTGGGATTTGAGAAATTACAGGTAAGCAATCTATTCCAGCATAGTTTATGAAACCACACATACATTAACCTTCTATGTGCAAGATTTCTGATGTACTTGTAAAAGATTTAGTAAACGTGCTTCTGCTGCAAACACTGCGGCAGAAAGTGTTTCTAAGGTTTTATACAACTGAAATTTTCTGCTAAGCTTATAATCTTTTGACCATTTGTATCCATTCTCATTTTGGGTTATTTTTGTTGCAGAAATGAAAATGATGTTATGAAGGAAATTGTTTGTGAAGTTTTGAAAAGACTGGATAGAACATACTTGTCTATCACAAACTTTCCAGTTGGACTAGAATGCCGTTTGCAGCATGGTATTGACTTTATTAGAAATAAAAAAATAGGAACCTGTATATTAGGGATTTGGGGAATGGGAGGGATTGGCAAAACAACCATAGCCAAATCCATTTACAATGAAATTCGTCATGAATTCAAATATAGAAGTTTTCTTGCAAATATTAGAGAAGTTTGGGGAGGAGATCGGGGCCCAATTGATTTGCAAGAACAGCTTCTTTCAGATATCCTTAAAACAACAAAGACGAACGTGCATAGCATTGATTGGGGAAAAGGCAAGATCAAGGAAATGCTTTGCACAAAAAAGGTACTTGTTGTTCTTGATGATGTGAGCACCTCTGATCAATTAAAGGCTTTATGTGGAAATCGTAATGAAATTAGTCGAGGAAGTGTAATAATCGTTACAACCAGAAACGCATGTCTACTCAGAGAGATTGGAGTTGACTGTGTGCATGGAATAGAGAAAATGAATAAAATTGAGTCCCTTGAGCTTTTTAGTTGGCATGCTTTTAGGAGAGCAAATCCAACTAGAGACTTCTTTGAACTCTCAAAAGAAGTAATCACATACTGCGGAGGGCTACCACTAGCTCTTGAAGTTCTTGGATCTTACTTATACAAGAGAAGAAAAGAAGAGTGGCAAAGTGTATTATCAAAACTAAAAGAAATACCCCATAATAAAATACAAGAGAAACTGAAAATAAGCTATGATGGTTTAGCAGATCATATGGAGAAGGACATATTCCTTGACATATGCTGCTTCTTTATTGGTAAGGACAGAGGCTATGTCACAGATATATTAAATGGTTGTGGACTTCATGCTGATATTGGAATACCAGTCCTAGTAGAAAGGAGCCTCATCAAAGTTGAGAAGAATAACAAACTCGGAATTCATGATTTACTACGAGACATGGGAAGAGAAATTGTTCGTCAAAGTTCACCGCTACCACAAAAGCGCAGTAGATTGTGGGTTCATGATCACGTACTTGATATATTGACTGAACATACCGTAAGAACTTTCTCAACTATTTTAAAATTTCAATCATCCACTGTGATCTTATCAGGATCATAGTAACACATTCTGTTTTTATTTTCTCAATCATTCATTGTTTTTCTTAATCTTTTGGGTGAAATCCATAGGACTGTCAATTTTGGCTTTTGAATATTTTTATCTTGGTAACGCACACTATATGCATGCTGAAGCTCTAGCTTTTTTGCATTGCTTATTAACTTTCTGCTGTGAAAACAGAAAAGGGTTAGCTTCATTGAATTCTCAAACTTTCCTGTGTTTATTTGATTACAGGGAACAGAAGCCATTGAGGGATTAGCTTTGAAATTGCATAGACCTAGCAGAGTTCACTTCAGTGCAGAAACATTTGAGAACATGAAAAGTCTGAGAATTTTGCAATTTGATCATGTCCAACTTGCTGGAGATTATGGGCATCTTTCCAAACACTTGACATGGGTCTATTGGCGAGGATTTTCATTAAAATACATACCTGACAACTTTTATCAGGGAAACGTAGTTGCTATTGACATGAAACACAGTAATCTTAAGCTAGTATGGAAAGAGCCCCAACAACAGGTATATCTACAATAAAATTTTCTATGGTGACCACACTAATTGTTTTCCCCATCTACTTTACTAATACTCTTCTAAAAAATATCTCTTGTAGTCGCTGGAAAGGCTAAAGTTCATCAATCTTAGTCATTCCAAGTTGTTATCAAAGACCCCTGACTTTTCAAAACTACCAAATCTTGAGAGAGTCATTCTCAAAGATTGTCCAAACTTGTATGAGGTGCACCATTCAATTGGAGATCTGCCTAATCTTCTTATTTTAAATTTGAAGGACTGTACATGCCTTCGGAATCTCCCAGTGATAAAATCGAAGTCTTTAAGAGTACTCATCCTTTCTGGTTGTTTAAAGATCGACAAGTTAGAAGAAGACATAGTGCAGATGGAATCATTAACAACTCTAATGGCAGACAATACTAGCCTAAAACAAGTGCCCTTTTCTATAATAAGATTCAAAAAGATTGGATTTATATCACTCTGTGGATATGAAGGATTAGCAGGTGATTTGTTTCCTTCTATCATATGGTCTTGGATGTCACCAACCACAGGTCGTGTATCCTCTATGCAATCATTTGGAAGCACGTCAACATCTTTAGTCTCTGTGCATATACAGGATAATAATTTGGGTAACCTACTATCAAAGCTTAGTGAATTTTCAAAACTTCGAAGCATCTGCGTGCAATGTAACTCAGATCTTCAATTAACTCAAGAATTAAGAAGAATAGTGGATGACTTCTACAAAGTACATTCTGCAATGGAAACCACATATGCACCACAAATTTCAGAAAATTCTGTGGTATCTCGTTTAATTGGAATTGGAAGTCACCACCAAGTCATGGATATGCTTCGTAATGATATGACAGAGGTCGGTTCTATCTCTCTAATCTCTCGCCTCTCTTTTCTTTGTGTGTGTGAGTTATACATACGTTTCATTTTTAGAGAGAATTGGATAACCTTTACATGGAAAAATTGCATATGCTTCACTTTTTGGGCATTTAGCTTGGTTGGGAACACTGCTCTATCACTTCTATTACAAATTGAATCTAATAAAAAATTGCCAGTAGAGAAGTCCCACATTGAGAAAAAATTATTTTAATGCTTACTTTTCTTGTTATAAAATGAGCACATATTTGTTTTGTAAGACACTAAAACCTATTCCATTTTTCAGTACTCTAGTGCTTCAGAGAAAAGAAGAAAAATATTCTCTCCTATAAGATTCTCCTCGTAACTGTTTTTCTGATTTCCAGGAGAGGATGTCTTCCTGATTGTATTTCCCTGTCATTGTCACTAGATTAGTGTTGTCTGCCTGATTGTATTTCACGGCTATTGTGGCTTGAACAAAGGTTATAGAAAAATCAATGTACTGTGATTGTAGCTAGTCTGATCTTTAGCATCAGAACAAAATTATTCTTGTTACTGGATATAGATTGTAGTAGTGTGAAAGTTTTGTCTATTGGTGACCCACCTTGTATTTAAGTGTGTCGATTGGAAAGTTTTGTCTATTGGTTACCCACCTTGTATTTAAGTGTGTCCATTGGTTGCCCACCGGAAACAAACCTAATATATTGGTTCACGGTCTATTTTCATTGTTATTCTAGTAAACAATATTATTCCTAGTAAAAAATGCATAATCAGCAAAATATGAGATAGAGAAGTTGACAATTGTTGAAGAAAGACCCACGGGTATCACGAATCAAAGGTGGAAAGAAATTAACGGGAATGCTATCTAGCACTATGGAGAACACTACTATGAAGAAGATTTGGGACACTTATCAAATTGTATGAGTGGAAAATTTCAACATTGTTGAAAATGAACTTATGGAGATTCTACTTCAGAATTTACCTAATTCATATGATCAACCCATCGTCAATAAAAAAAAATAATATTAAAGGACACCTACACTTTGCACTTTGAGGATGTGGATAGAAAGTTCAAAGTAAGCATAGGCTTTGAGGATGATGAGAGGTAGATCAATAAGACATGATTCTAGAGGGAGTTAAACTCATGGTAGATCAAAGTTTCTAAGTAAGAAGCATCTCAAATGTTACCATTGTGACAAGAGAGGACATGCAAAGAAAGAGTATTGGCATAAGAAGAGTGGAGGAAAGAACTTCAGCATCAACCTCACAAGGTTATGTTGCAAGTACCTCAAAAGAGGGAGATATTCTAGTGAGTGAAGCAATAATTAACTCTAATGGTGCAAAACAATGACATGATAGGTGAATAGTGAATTTAGGTGCAACATTGCGCATGACTTTACACCGAGATTAGTTTTAACTTTATGAACCTACCTATACCTCAAGTGGATCTGAAATGATCATGCTTTAGAGATTGTTGGAGTCAATACTATCAAAATAAAAATGTACAATGAAAGTATACACACAGTTCAAGGGTATGACATGAAAAAGACTTGAAGAAGAATCTATTGTTTGTTGGGAAATTAAATGACCTCGGTTGTAAGATCCATGCTAATAGTGAAATCTTAAAAGAGGTGAGGGTGAATCTAGTAGTGATAAAAGCAGAATATCATGACAAATTTGTACATGCTTTTGGGAGATTTGTTGCAAGAAGCAAATGATACAACATCATAGACTTGATCATATATTAGAACAAGGTCTAAAAGATTCAAAGAGGTTTTACATTTATGGGCATTATGATAAGCTAGATTGAAGTTTGCTAGAGTGATTACCAGAAACGAGCACATATTACACATGATTCATTTTTATGTGTGAGAAAGAATCATCAGTATTATCCCTCGGAGTAGAAAAATATTTTGTATCATACATTGATAATTACTCTAAGTGATTGTAGTGATTACGGGTCTACCCTATCAAGAGGAAGTCAAATGTGTTTTCAATACCATTATGCAAGTAAGAAGCTATTACATGACAATGTTATGTTTCATATACACCTCAAAAAATATGGTGTGATAAAGTGAATGAATATAACTTTCATGTATGGAACAAGAACTACGTTGAGTAAGTGGGAGTGACTATGTCTTTTGGGGAAAAAGTAGTTAAAATCACCACTTGGGTGATAAATCGAACACCGTCAACCGTGATAGGTTTGAAGGCCTCGATAGAGATGAGAAATTTTGAATTGGTTCATTACTCTTTCTATATGTATTTGATTGTCATCTATATGTGATGTACAACTCCCAAGAAAGAGAAAAACTAGATCAAAAATTTAGAAAATATATATTCTTGGTTTATGTTGACAATGTGAAAAGGTATCACTTGTGAGATCCCATTCCCCACAAGGTTGTTGTTAGTAGGGATGTGGGCTTTGCAGACAATTAATTGAAAAATAAGTACAAAAATGACAACTTTACAAAGGATACTACCATAGTACAGATAGAAAGCCTTTGGATGACTCTTCTTAGTCAGAACAAGAGCATGAAGAACAAGAGCCAAATGAGGTTAGTAATGAAGGACTCCAACAATCAACATGAGAAAAGGTTAAACCATTTGAGCATTTACAATATGTTATGACAAGCCATGATGTGTATTGTCTTTTGAATGAAGGAGAGCCTTCAACTTTTCAAGAGGTTGTGAGTGGTTTAGATGCTTCTTTGTGGATAATGGCGATGCAAGAAGAAACAGAGTCCCTTTACAAAAATAACACATGGAAGCTGGTTCCAGTCTAAAATGTCAATAAGTCATTGGTTACAAATGGGTCTATAAGATCAAACAAGATGACAATGATCAAATGGAATGATATCATGTTAGATTAGAAGTTAAGAGATATGCTTAGAAAGAAGGCATTGACTTTAGTGAAATGCTTTTAAAATCCAATTGTTAACAATTTAAGTTGTTTTAACCATGTGTGCAGCATTTGATCTACATCTTGAGAAATTTGATAAAATAATTGTTTTTCTTCATGAAGACCTTGAGGAGGAAATATATATGCTCCAAACAAATGTATTTCAATCCGTTTCATGATCTATTGTTTATGCTTTACACATTTGTTCTTAAACAGACACTATAATGGCACGAAATATCTACTTGAATTGAATATCATAATTACTTAAATACGTAAATGACTAAGCTTTAGTTCATGATACAGGTCTTGGAAACCCATAGTTCCAGTGATTTTCTCCTTCCAGGGAACAACTATCCTTATTGGTTAGCCTATACAGAGGAAGGATATTCAATACCTTTTCAAGTGCCTGATGGTAGTGATTTCCCGATGAAGGGGATGATTCTGTGTGTTATTTGTTCATCAACACCCGATAACATGGCAACTGAAAGTCTTGCTAGTATATTCCTCTTTAATTACACAAAGAACACCATTCAGATATACAAGCAAACGGCAACAATGTCCTTTAGTCATGAAGATTGGGTAAGCATAATATCAAATTTAGGACCTGGTGACAATGTAGAGATTTTCGTAAGTTTTGAGCATGGAGTAACAATTAAGAAAGCAGGTGTCTATCTAATATTTAGCCAGTCAATTGTAACACAAATGCCATCACCTGAACAGAGCACACAGGCATATGGAGAAGGGAGTGCGCAATCATCACCTGAAATACAAATGGAGCCATCTCATAGTATCCAAATGGAGCTACCAAAGAAGCCAAAGAAAAATAGAACTTCAAAAAGGGCAAAGAAAAAAAACTCATGTATATGCTTCTGGTAGAACTTCTTTTTATTAGACATTACAATAGTCATTGTGTGGGAATTAACTGTTTCGGGTCTCATGTGTTATTGAATTTTTTTTTCCAAGAAAAAAACATTGTTTTGTATAGTACATACATATATATATATATATATATATATATATATATATATATATATAAAAATGAATCCAACTACACTACTAACTTTTATTTACATCGTTTAATCTATCAAATCATATTTTTTCTAAATTCATAATTAGTTTGAAAGTTCTTTTTACAAATTAAATATACAAAATTTTATACCAATATAAGCTTACCTGATATCTCACTTAAATAAATCAAATCAAAATCAGTGTAATGTAATGTATACTTTTCAAAATTTGATATTTCAGCAAAAATTTTATATGGATATCATTATTATTTTTGTTCAAATTCAACAAAATTTGTTTTTTATAAAATTATTTACAGTATAAGATTTAACAAAAACTACGCCTATCTAATTTGACTTTACATTTTTGGAAAACTTTGGGTAATATACTGCTGTTCTAACTTGAAGCACAAGTTTCTAATATATTCTTTGTGTATTTTCTAATAGAGACTGAAAGGGTCAAATAAAACAGCATTTGTACGTAAACGTCTTTATCAATGAACTACTTTTTATTGTCATTTGAAGACTTTGGATCTTTAGGAAGTACCTTAAATTTAGATTGGAACCCCCTTGATACTTGTGATTATGATAAGCTTGATACAACATGATACTATTGTGCAAGTCTAGGATAGAAAAGCTGGTTCGTTGGGTATTATAGCCATTTCTCCTATGTGAAGTTTAAAAGATTGAAGAATCGGATTCCGAGGAAGTTTTCTTGTGAATTGGTAATGTATGCACACAGGCTGAGGTACCTCTATGTAGAGACGAAGGTATATGGATAAACAGCCGACAATGCTTGCAACTAGTTTTCGTAAGCAGCAATCATAACTGATCAAGCTCGTCCTGCATCGTTCAGAGTTTTGCGGATCAGTCCAGATTTAAAAGGTAAAAATAAAAATATCATTTTAAGATGTAAAATTTAGCCCATTCTAATCTAAGTATACTTTTTCAAGTATACCCAACTGCTAGTACTTGAAATTAGAAAACAATTGAGGATACACACATCCTGCAAATGAATCTGCTGAAAATTAGATACATACAACTATGTGCATGCACGAAAATTTCCTTTGCAAAATAGAGAAAAAAAAAACATTGGCATTTCTTTTTCTTCCATCTTTTAAATTTTACACAAAAAATACTACAATAACTTAATATTATTTGCTACGATTCTTATGCATCATACCTTGAGAAACCATGAGGCTAGCACAAAGGAAAGATTGAGGAATGTTATTAATGAATATCTCAAATGCATCAATGTAACATAGATATCCCTCCTCTCCCCGAGAATAAGAATAGGAATCCCAGACTGACTTTGGCTGCCCAGGCAAATTGGCTGAAGCCTCTACCCTCCTGGAATCTTATATTAAAATTTTCTTTATAAATCTTTCAAAGACGTTTTTCTTTGGTTCCTTCTTTGGCTCAGGAGAAGGGTTGTGTTCCTTGTCAATTGATTCATCACACATCAGATAGATAGCTGTCTTCTTGACCTCCAATCCATTGCCAAAATTCACAAAAATCTCCACCTTGTCTCCAGGGCTCCAATGTGATATTATGCCCTGCCAATCTACATCATTAAAGGAAAATACCGTCTCTCGCTTGAATACCTGGATAGTGTACCTTGTGTAATTAACCATCAAAACACTAATAAGATATTCAGTTGCTGTGATTTCAGGGGCTGATAAATAAACTACACACAAAGTCATTCCTTTCATGCGACAATCCTCAGGCACGGTGAAATATACTGAATTTCCCTCACCCATATGGGCCAACCAAAAAGGATCATTGTCACCTGGGAGAAAAGCATCACAAGAATCACTGGTTGCCAATCCCTGTATGTAGCATGAGCAAAAAGTTTAGCTATTTATGTAATTGTAATATTGAAAATGGTCTCCTACAATCATTATTTTGTCCTCCCAGGACGTTTTTAAGAAGATTACATCATAATGCATAAATTAAAACATTGTTATGAGAATTAATAGAAAAATTTGGATAATAGTTTTGTTGTGTTATAGCAGATCATTAGGATGCATTTCTGACAGGTCTTTCAACCTGTTTTTCTCTGGGAGTATAAAAAACATGAAGCAAGCATAGCAGGAAGAAAGCAGGAATCAATTTCTTAGTGCTTCATATGAGAATGATCATTTGGCTTGTTGACTATTAAAATAAGGTATTTTTAAATGAAGCCGTCTGATTATAGAAGGAAAAAGAACTAAAAGAACCTGAACATTTAAGTATCATTTAGATATGTCATGTTCACTTAATTAATAGCTAAACCGAAAAGTGAAGGTAAGTAGACAAAGGAAAAGGGAAGGAACCTCAGATATGCTAGCGCTTAGAATATTGAAGACTTCTTGATAACTTCCAATTCCAATCAAATAAGACCTAAGGTAATGATTTGATATTTGTGATGTTATTTCAAATTGTGTAAAATTTACACTGTCGTCCAAAATTGTTCTTACTTGCATAGAAACTTGAGACTCTCTGTCACATTGAACCAAAACACTTCGTAGATTTGAAAGGCCGCTAAGCATTGGTTCAAGATCACCCAAATTATAACTTCGCATATCCATGGAAACTAGATATGAGGATGTGCTACAAAATGGACGAACATAAGATAGGGGATTCATAGTTGGTGACATCCAAGAACGAATGATAGAAGGGAAAACATTGCGAGAAAATCCTTCAAATCCACATAGGGATATATAACCAATGCTTTTTGACTTTACTATTGAAAAGGGCACTTGTTTCATAGCAGTATTTTCAGCAATTAGTGTTATCAAGGATTCCATCTGCACTATATCTTCTTCTAATTTGTCAATCTTCGAACAACCTGAAAGGATGAGAGTTTTTACAGATTTCAACTTATAAACTCCCTTTGGCAGATTTTCAAGACTTTTACAGTCCTTTAAATTTATCAGTAGAAGATTGCGGAGACCTCCAATGGACTTGTGTACCTTGCACAAACGTGGGCAATCTTTGAGAATAAGCTTTTCAAGCTTCGGTAGTTTTGAAAAGTCAGGGGTTACAGTCAAGTACTTGGAGTGACTAAGATTGAGGATTTTTAGCCACCCTAAAACCTACAAGAAGATAGTTTTAGTTAGGAAAAGATTAGAGGGAAAAAATTTGAAACAGTGGTAACTGGAAACAATTACTAGATTAGTTAAACATTGAGTTTTAAAAGAAGACGGCATGTAATACGTACCTGAGGTTCTTTCCAGAAAAGTTGCAGATTACTGTGTTTTAAATCAATCACAACTGCACCGTCCAGATAAAAACTTTTAGGTATGTATTTTGAAGGAAATCCTTGCCAACAGATCCACCTCAGTTGCTTAGAAAGATAACCATAATTTCCAGTAAGCTGTACATGATCAAGTTGCAACAGTCTCAATCTCTTCATTTCCTCAAAAGCATAAGCTTTGAAGCAATCTTTGCCGATGAAATGCAATTTCAGAGCCAATCCCTCAATAGTTTCAGTTCCCTGTGATGATAAGAAAAAAGAAAAAGAAAAACGGAAACCTCTTTTGTTAGCACACTATAAGGTTATACTTAAAGCTCAGCCTAACCACATATATTGAATGTAAAAAGACGAAAACTTTCAGGTTTCAAAACTGTATATAAAGAATGTACTTACAGTATTCTTTGTCAATACGTCAAGTACATCCTCATGAAACCACAATCGACTCCGCTTCCCAGGATCCTTCCTTGAACTCTCACAAATTATCTCTCTCCCCATATCCCGCAGCAATTGATGCATTCCAAGTTTGTTGTTCTTTTCAACTTTTAAGAGACTACGCTCAATGAGGACTGTTATTCCAATGTCAGCATGCATCCCACAACCATTTAGTATCTCTGTAACATAGGCTCTATCTTTACCAATAAAGAAACAACATACATCAAGAAATATATCCTTTTCCATGTCATCACATAAACCATCAAAGCTTATTCTTAATTTCTCTTGAACTTTATCATTGGGAATTCTTTCTAGTTTTAACAATACACTTTCCCAATCTTTCTTTGTCCTCTCTATTAAATAAGAACCAAGGACTTCAAGAGCTAGTGGAAGACCTCCACAATATGCAACTACATTTCTTGCGAGCTCGTCAAAATCTTCTCTTGGTTTTGCTTCTTTAAAAGCATGCCAACTAAAAAGCTCAAGGGACTCATTTTTGTCCATTTCCTCCATTTTATAAACATAATCAACTTTAAGTAGGTCAAGTAGGTGTAGATCTCTAGTTGTAATGATTATTACACTTTCCTTACCAAACCATTTCTGATTTCCACATAGGTCTTTTAATTGGCCAAAGTCATTCACATCATCAAGAACAATGAACACCTTCTTTCTAGAAAGTCTATTTTCGATCATAGTTGTTCCCATCCCAACACTATGTATCTTGACCTTTGTTTTTAGGACATCTGAAAGAAGTTGTTCTTGTAAGTGAACATTCCCTCTTCCATCTATTTCACGAACCTCCCTAATATTTTCAATGAAACTCTTATCATTGAACCTACGATGGATTTGATTGTAGATGGCTTTGGCCATCGTAGTTTTGCCCGATCCTCCCATTCCCCATATTCCAATGATACAAACCTTGGCGGATTGATTTTCTACAATTCCAACCACTTCTTGCACACGGGATTCCAATCCAACAGGGAATTCAGTTATAGACAAGAGTGCGTAGTCTAGTTTTGTCAGTATGTCCTCGACAATTTCCTTCACTAGTTTAGCTGTATTCCTTCAAATTCAATAACGAGTATAAACAGTCAAAATGATGATGTATTAGAAAGATACTCTTTTGTTTTTTATAACAACCAATATTAACTTCTTCACAAAAACAAAGAAAATAAATTAATTTACTTATATCTGTCCCAAATTTAGATGTTCTTCCAAAATTACTTCAGTAATAACGAGACATGTTCATTTTTCAAATACTTTTATTGGCTTCATTTCTTGTAATCTCTCATATATATTACTCTAATTTTATTAGATAGGCATGTGAGCATGGAAGATTCCCAAAATCTGTTTAGTATACAAGGCAAAGTTAGGCTTCCAAAGAGTTCAAGACAGTTAGGTATTGCACTCATTATTTGTTAAAGCAGGTATGTTTTAATTAAGAAAAATTTTGAGTGAAAAATTAATGCAAGATACATTTCTAAATTACTACTAAACTCAAATAACTTAATTTTACACTAAATAAGAATGTTATGAAACTTCCTGTAATATCCTTGATTTCATAAGTACGTTCTACAAATTACTGTAATTTAATATTTTAAAGGCAACTTAAGGTTTTACACGGAAATTATGTGTGTGTGTGTGTGTACCAAATTTTAAAACAATTTTCGTAAAATAATTTTGAATGAATTAAGTTTTAAGTATCTCATTTTTTTAATTGATTTTTATTAAAAAAATTCATAATATTAAGTCTCAAAAATATCTTTTATTTTTGGTTAAGAACTCTACTGTTCGCGATCCACTTATTGTTATCCTCACTGTCCTCTTCCAATTTCAAGTTACTTTTTTTCACTTTAATCTCTTTCAACTATCCGATTAGTTTGTTCCTTCTCTTTTCAAGAATGAAGAAACGGGCAAGTTTGAGGAGATTAGAGAGTTCATTGGTGAGTTGAAAAAGTAAAGTTAGTGAATACCTTTGTGGAGACGAATTTGGGAAAATTAGAGAAAAAAAAAATTCAAGTGAAAATTGACAACATCATCCAATTAAAAATTTGAAATATTTTAAAAAAAAATTTAAAACTGCAGTATTAAGCTTAAAACATGGTTTGTCAACGAATGATGAAATAAAGCATGTGATCTACCTGTGATTTTTGACATCCCAACCAGAGAAATTTGCAGCTTTGTTGAGCACGTTTTTCCATCTCGACAACCCGTACTCGCTATGCTCTGCGGAATACTTCTTCTGCGCAGCAGCTTCCAAAGCATCACGAAAACGACCCTTGGGATTGCGTAGAATGGACGGCTCGATGCCGTGGAATATGGGCACAACGATTTGGCCGTAGGATTCGTGGCAATCGATGATTTTCTCAAGCTCGGTGAGGCACCAAGTAGATTCGGTGTAGGTTTCGGAGAAAACGACGATCGCAATCTGAGAGGCTTCGATCGCTCGCGTTAACTCCTCCAGCGGCGTTCCCTTGAGCAGATTCTCGTCGTCGAAGAAAGTGTTGACGCCGGCGTTGGAGAGGGCGCAGTAGAGATGCGAGACGAAGTCCCTGCGAGTGTCTCCTCCCCTGAAGTTGATGAAGACGTCGTAGATCCATTGGGGTTTCGATGATGAAGAAGAAGAAGACATGGGTGAAGGGTCAACAATAATGCAAAAAAACACACACAGAAACTTGCAAAAGTTGCTTTAAAGAGAAGTGCGTTTCACTTCAGATGAACTTAACTTACTCAAGTGTTGAATGAAGTTGAAAACAAAAGAATTTTATCATTATTACAACTTACTTTTTTATTGTTAATTTCCATATATAAGGTAGTAATTGATATTTTTTTTAAATATTGATTCTAATCTTTATATTTTTTTTTATTATTATGCTTTTTATTTTTACTCTATGTTTCTTCGTAGTTATAATAATTAAGATTATTTTTTTAACAATTTAAAAAAAAAAATATATATATATATATATATATAACCATTATTAATAAAAATTAATCTTTTATCTAACAATAACTAAATTAGATTGTATTAAATAATATAATAATTCTAAATTCATAAAATTTTAAATGAATATTGTTAAAAATTCAACTTTAAATTTAATTTAAATATGTAATATAAATTTATCGCATATAAATATGACTCGAATACCTCAAAGATGGTTAAAATAAAATATATAATAATATTTACTATTAAGTAAAATATTAGATTCAAGTATTATTGTTAGTCTCACTTAGCTACTTTTCTAAAGTTGGAAACCCACCTTCTTTATCACCTTTAAACGCTTTTTTCTATGTTGCTTTTTGATGTCCTTTATTTAGTCTTTGACTTTAGAGTAACTTACAAAAAAATCATACAATTATTTCATTGTTATTTTCACACTTTTCCTAAGATAATGGTCATTCTTCATATAGCAACTTGGTGTATAAGTGAATGGGACAATTATTAAAGTTTTGAACAGCTATAATTTTTATACTACCTTCGTATGTAAACATACTTCTACATAAAAAACTAGAGCTTATTGTAAGAATAAGTTTCAAATAATCAAATACAAATTTATTTTCTCTATTTATCGTTACTTCTTGAATTCTAATATTCTCTTTTTTTCTAATACTGCTTGAAATATGTCATGGTATCAAGAGCTTAAAAATGCATCCATGAAGACAACTCAAAATTTTGTTTTCTTCGGTTCCATTTCTCATCTCTTTTATTTTAGTTCTAAGAATCCAAATGGTTTTAGAAGAGTGAATTTTAACTTTTTGTTGCAAACTCCATTATTTTCACATGGGGTTTCTTACTTAAGAAGATTGTGAAATAGGAAGTAAAATTTTTAGGAACAAGACAATAAAAGAGAGAATAAAAGTGGATAAATAAACGATACAAGAGTTTAATATGGTTCAGTGTATCATGTGTATGTTTATGTCTACGACTACACTACGAAGTATTTTATCTATGTATGTATCTCAAGTTTTACATAAAGTTACTTATATAGCAAAATAGAAAATCACATCTCACAATACTAAGCGTGGGACTAAATCAAGTACCACAATGCTAACAAAATTTTGGCATAATGAAATTGGAAAAAAGATTAGATATTCTAATGTGTCTTTGATAAACTCTCTCATCATATAATAGGTTGTGTTTATTTATCAAATTTGGAAGTAACTTCACCCGTATATTTAGAAATAGACATGGGCGAAAGCGCAACAATTACAATCATAGTTTTGTACCATGATGCTTGAACAGATGACGAAACGTGAATTTTTTTTTCTTTGCATCAAATGTGTAGTCAACGCCCTTAGTTATTTTGGTAATCATATTCTTCCTCATGAACACTTATATGTAATTCAGGAATGTTTAAAAGAAAAATAGGGTTCGACAATATCTACTATTCAAAGCAATTTTAATTGTACTCCAATAAATGAAATTAAGGCATTATTACTTGTATATACATTGAGTAAAAACAAATTTAGGAAAAAGTTAACTGAATCTTCTTCAAATAACATTCCTAAAGAAGGATTTAATTATAGCTTAGTGTTCTATGTCAATTCAAATAGTTCTAGCTCACAAAACTAGTATCATAATGATAAATTCATTAGCAATAGAGGTAATTTCAATCGAGCTAGAAATTTTGACCACATTTTGGTTATGGAATTGGTGATTTTGGATGGTAATAATAGTGGTAGTAGCACATAACTTAATTTTCAATGACAAATTTTGTTTTAAGTTTGGAGATGTCATTATTATTTGACTCTAATTATCAACTTAATTCATCTTTCAACACTTAATAACCTTTATTCTCCAATGATTTATAAAAAACATCAAATGCATGACCAAATGAGTCACAAAATAATAATTATATGTTGCTTGACTTTGAAAATCAAAATCAAAATCCCACTACAATTGGATACATTTGAAGATCTTGGACAAATTTACATAGACAATGGTCAACGTCTTTCCATCCAATCTTCTTCAGGTTCCACTATTTCTTTTTTCTCTTTGAACCTCAAGTGTTTTAAAACAAGTGTTGCATGTAATTTCTATTTAAAATTCTTTACACTAAAATGACTTATTTAGATAAAGTAACTAGAAAAACTTGAAATTTAAAAAATTTTGGAAGGTATTTCAAATGAATAAATAGAAAATTTTCAAATACTCTAAAGAATATAAGAAATTTAAAATTTCATTAATTTTCACTTTACTATTGATCCACTTAGAAAGTTTGAGTCTAATTGGCTCGGGTGAGAGGATCAGTCGGGTCAACTTGGGTTGAAGACTTAGTTGAGTTGGCTTGGGTTGAAAGCTCAGTCGAGTTGATTCGGACTGAAGTCTCAACAAAGTCAGTTTGAGTTTGAAAATTGAATTTGTTTGGCCTAGACTAAAGTTTGAGACGAATTGATATGAATTGAAGCTTGAGATAGGCCAGTCCAAACCAAAGGTCAAAATGGGTCCTTTAAGGTGAAGGATGAGATGAGTCAGCACAGGCTAAAGGTCAAACTGATTTAACACAAGTCGAAGGTTGAGTTAATTCAACACATATCAAAGGTTTAGTCAATTCAGCATAGGCCCAAGGTCAAGCAAATTCAACTTGAGCCAAAGGTCAATTTGAGAGGGCCTAGGTCGACAAATGAGACGATTTAACTTGGGTCAAAGGTCGAGAAAACTCGACCTATTCAAAGGTCATGATGAGTCGACTTAGGCAAAAGGTTAAGATGAGCCAACTTGGGGTTTACTCGGGCTAAAAATTGAGATGAATCAACTTGAACCGAAGGTCAAGACTATTTAGTCAGGATGAAGGTCAAGACAAGTTGGCCTAATGTGAAAGTCAGGTTGAATTGACCCCGCCGAAGATTGAGCTAATTTAGTATCAGCCAAAGGTTGGGCCGAGTCAACCTAGGCCAAAGGTTAAGTGAGTCAACCTTGAAGGTTGAGTCGAGTCAGTCTAGGCCAAAGGTTTATACATGTTGGATTATATTGAAGGTCAAGACAAGTTGGTTTGAGCCATAGGTCGAGGTGAATCGCTTAAGTTGAAGGTTGAGATGAGTTTGCGCAAGTCAAAGTTGAAGTTGATTTGATGTAGGGCGAATGTCAAAACAAGTCGGCGTAGGTTAAAAGTTAAGTCAATTCAAGCCGAAGATCAAGATGGTAGGTGACGAAGATGAAAATGAGTCATCCTAAAATTGTAAGACCCGTGAAAATTAATTAATTAATAAATGCGGGTAGAAAGCGCCTTTATGACATTAATTATTGTTTAATTTGACGTGGAAAAGTATTAGCTCAAGTGGTTGAGAGTACTTTGATTGTGTGAGAGGACTTAGGTTCGAATCCTATGTATGTCAATTATGTGTGTTGTTTTATTATTTATTTTTAATAATATGTATGAGTATGGAATTGGTAATGTAAACTTATATTGATTGGAATGTATCAACAAATGTGAATTTGCATAGTGGTTGTGCTTTGGCATTGTGAGTGGAGGGTCACGAGTTCAAACCTTGGTAGACAGAACTTAACCTTTATTTTTAGACAGAACTTGCGAGATGACGTGTTGTTGCTACTATTTTAAGCTCTCTTAGGCGAGGTGAGCTAGCCCAAGCGAGACTGAGGGCGAGTTTATGCGATTATGTCATGTTGTATTTGCTTGTGGGTGTGATTTGGCTACCTTATCTTAAGTATAGGAATTATATGCATGTGGTGTGGCATTTGGGCTTGAAGGACTAAGTCCAATAGGGGTCTGGGATGTGCTTGATGGTTGGACACATGATGGGCATGAAACTAGTTGAGTTCCGCTACTAGTGGGCGAGGAGTCCCTAGTATGGTGATTGCATGTGTCGGGCGCGCGATGGAGTATGGCTGGGTGATTTGAAAAGTATGAGAATTTTAGTTATGTTATTTTGGGTTGGGAAACATATTTATATTCATGTAATTTTTTATAATGTGCATAGCTCACCCTTTTTGTGTGTGTGTGGCGATGATCGAATAACTCGTTATTCGGGAGCAGATGATTTGACAGGTGGGCCAGGAGATGTCTAGAGGCGGAGAGCAGGGGCTACCTGGGCTTTTGAAAGCATTTTTTGTTTTAAGATTTTGATGTAACTTTAATTATGTTGAATTTTGGTGAATTTTGTAATAGAATAATTGTGAACATTTGGACTATGTTACAATTAGAATTTTGTTTAAATTCCCCATGTTTTTGGGAAATGATATTTTACTAGATGAGGTATTTAATCTTCTTTTCTATTTTTATTTATTAAAAATTCATAATATTCCTTGAGAATGTTACAGAAATCGTAAGTTGAACTAAGTTAACTCGAGCTGAAAAATAGAACCAACTTATCTAAATATTTTTAAAATAAAATTTTACCTTAAAAAAGAAATTGAATTGCTCTATCCATCTAAGAAAATTGAAAATCTAAAATATTTCAATTACTTTATAAAACAAACTATTTAATAAATAAAAGGAACTCAATTGTTAGCACATATTGTAATTTATTAAAATTGTTAAAATTCTTCCTCCCAAATATATTCAACTTCTTTGAATTTCACCTTGATCATTGTTTTGTCAAATCACAATAAACCAATAATGCTCGTTGGGTCTTGATGGGTTACATGTCTTTCCACAACTCTTGCTATATGACTACTATTTCATCTTCATTAACATGCTTAGTTTCACACATGTTGTTCTTCCCTTAAATAACTCTACCTCTAAAGAGCATATGACTCCTCTCACATGTAATAATAGTTCTCAAACTATGGTAACCAGACTCAATCATCCTAACTCTATGACATCACCTTTGTATCAAAGAAATAATATATATATATATATATATATATATATATATATATATATATATATATATATGATCCTTGTAAATTTATATTATTTTTTATTTATATATTCTTTGACAATAAGATTTGAGATCTTCAAACTATTTTTTATCTTAATATATTTATTAAGGACAACACTTACACGGTGAAGAACTTCTACACGATGAAAAAGACTCGCTAATATTTTAGTGTTATTATCTTTTTATTATATGTATTTTATGTTTACTTATTATTTTTTGTTTACTTATTTTGTATTATTTTGTAATATCTATAAGTGAGATTATGTTTATTTATTTTACATTATCACGATTATTATCAATCAAGGAGTACAAGCCACATATTATTTTTATTGTCTAACCTATTACTCGTTTTACTAGTTCACATGCTTCCTTCTTTCGATCTTTAAAATGTTTTGTGTTGCTAATTGTAGCAATAATTTGGTTCCATATTGTGGTGTATTAGCATATATGATTTGCATATCAAGATTACTCACACCTCTTGGCAATGTATTTCAGCGATTTTCTTCTTGCAGTGAAAAAATTCTGAATGTTGCTGGTATTTACGGTTAAACATCCTTCATTACTCGTAGCACTCTTTGGTCGGATATGTCTAGTATGCAATAGCATCGTTGGTGTTTTCTTTAGTGAGTTTAATGTTGTCATTTCCTCTACCGTCTTATAGATTGTCATGTTCTGATTTTCATGATTGGATAAACTCTAATGAGCTAATTGATATTACATGCTCTGGTGCATATTTTACTTGCGTATTGGTAGGTGATGGTTTTATTTTTTTTGTTTCAAGGGAATTCATTTAGGAAGAAATTGTATAAATGTGATCTTAGTTCAATCCAAATAAGAGATCGAAGTTAATTTTAACCTAAAATCTCGATGCATTAAGTTTATGGATTTTTTTTCTTATATATTATTTAATTTTATCATTTTTATCCAATGTAAAACTTAGACTTACATTGGATTAATCCATCAACAAAATCAAAGGAATGTTGATAGAGTTTTGTATAACTTTCATTGTCTTAATCAATAAAGGAAGGAAAGATACGACTAGAAAGTAGTTTTGATTACATTAATCCATAAGTTTATTACAATGTTCATTATCATACTATTATTGAAGTTTTAAATAGTACATTCAACTTGAGTTCTAAGTCAAAGTCGCATTGGACGAGAAGTCGAGATCCAATTAATCATAACTAAGTGAAGACATGCAAAATCGAAATTTAAGATACATCAATATGTGAAGCTTAAAAATAGTATGTACCATATAACTAAACAAAAATTTGATGAATTGAATATATCGAGAAGTCATGTTCAAGATCTTAGCTGATTATCCAAGTGATTATCCAAGTCTTCGTTATAATGAGGATGCACTTGAATGGTACTCATGGAAGTGTCTTCAACCTGCTTTTCCAATACCAAGGAGCTCCTTCAAGTTTTTAAGATGTGGTTAGAGCATCTGAGTGTAAACTTGTGATTGATTGTCCTATGTTGGTTTTACAATAAACACTTCCGAGATTAAAATTAGTTCTTAAATTGAGGAGACAATCACAATTACACTGTGAAGAATAACATATTTATTTCTCCATGTTAAAAAATTCTTGTACCAAATAAATGAATAAATTGATAATGAATGTTGTAACAACTATTTGGAGACATACAAGGTGTAAATCTGATTCCTTGGGCACATCTTCCGGGAAGTCGAAGAAAAGTAAACTAAGATCAAAATTAAGGACAGAGTTATTTAACAACTAAATTTTGATAATTTTCTCTTTCAAAAATTTGAGATAATATTTTTTAAATAATTTTAAAATATAAAAAAATAGAGAATAAAAAAAATAAAAATTACTTAAAAGGCTGTCATTTCGAGTTATAATAAAAAATTGTCAAAAAATTTAGTTGTAAAAAAATTATTTTTCTAAATTAATATCGATTCCAGTAGGTTCTTCGTCTGAACCAGTTGTAATCAGGCAAACGTTGAATAGGTCCCATAGCAGCAATTACAATATCCTGAAATGCCAAACGTAATGTCAGTTCTGAGACAACTGACAGAACAAAATGCCTAGCGTTTGTGTTATTGAAAGATTAACAAGATAAATGGTTCAAGCAAAAACCTTGTCATAAATAAATCTGTTAGCAACACGTTTTATTGTGCTTGCATCAACAGCATCAATTCTAGCAAACAATTCTGCAAATGGGATTCTTCTGTTGTAGGTGAGTAGCTGAAATGATGACCACATAAAAAAGTAAATAAAAATATCAAATGGAAGCAACAAAATATTGTATAGATTCAATTATTTGTGGACAGGGTACTATTCTTATCATACCCTTTTCCTTTTCTTTATTTTTTGTCATGAAAGTTGAGTTAAGATTTATTGTACCTGGCGCCCAATATCTTCAGCTACTGGACTTGTTCCATCAATGTGGAGCAGGAGTGAAGATTTCAACTGTGAAAAACACAATTTTTAGTAGCTACCAGTGAACAGAATACAAAAGTAAATTGAGCACAACTAATCCGACATATCTTGCATGTGTTTGGAAGTCTCACATCAATCAGAGATAAGACAATTTTATAGTATATAAGTGAGATGCAGACCTCACTTTATAAACTAGTTTTGTGGAGTTGAGTTGAACTTAAAATCCAGAAGGTGTGTTGGAATTCTCACATCGACTAGAGATAGGAAAATTTCAATATAGTATATAAATGAGGCGCAGAACTCGTCTTAGAAGCTAAAATCCTATTTTGACATTGAATTAGCAGGATAAAGAAACTGTGCAAAATAGGAGCAAAGGTAGACAGACACCTGATTACGAGCTCGAATAACATCATCTTGTGAAACCTTATAAGCCAACTTGGTTGTCTCATACATTATTGCATAGCTTAAGTCATCCAAGCAATCCTTCTGAAGCACAAATTAAGAATGGATCTTCTTCATTAAATAAAAATGTAAAGATTATCGTAGACCCAGAGGTTGCAGAAGAAAGTGTATTTTCCATACAACTTGTGCATGATGTTCTTTAAAAAAACTGCTTGAAATGAAACAAATGCATTGTGAATCTCAGAATCTACACACTGACTCACCTTAGCAACAGCATAAACACCAAAGAGACCTGTATCCTTATAATTAGTATTGAAGGCCATCATGCTTTCTGCAACTTCATTAATGCCAACTCGTTGCGCCAACGCAGAACTGTAACAAGTAAAATTTAACTCTGTTATGCGATCATGAGGAAGCAGAGCACCTAGTTTTTTTTTATCTTTTTTATCTTGGGATTGAAAAAGTGCTCAAGTGTTGTACCCCATGTGTTTTCCACCTCCTGTGGATTTATTCCAAGAACCCAACATAGCTTGCATGACCATGAGAGCAACGGAATCAGGATCTGTCCATGCAGCCCCTTCAAAAGCTACAGCAAATTGTGCAAGGGGAATATCATCATCCAAAATTCTAACCTGTTTTTATAAACACATTAAAATAGCCATTAAATTTCACTACACAACAAGACAGTTTTTTCTGCACTAAACATGTTTACTCTAATAATCTTGCCTCGGAACCGGTAAAAATGGCTGGTTCTTTCGCAGCTAATTGAGAAGCTGTGGTGGGATCTCTTGACAACTTAGCAAACAATGTTTTTACTTCCTCAACAATTTCTTCATGCTTCACAGCTCCAGATGCGGCAACCACCTAAGAAATCAGACCCAAACCAAACAGGTATCACGCCATTTTGCTATAAGGAGGGTTAAACGCAAAATTGGAATGTCACTGTTTAAAATTTTCATACATTTCAGTATCTAAATTTTAAAAATAATAGATATGGTCCTATTTATCCAAATTGATTTTACGTGTTAAACTGACTTTGAGATAGAATGTATATGAAATGGTGCAAACAACTCAATTTCCAACCCAACACACCGACACATCAAAAAGATTTAAAATTAAAAGATTATATACATTGATTTTTAAAATTTGATAACCAAAATATATCAAAGTTTCGATAAAAAAGTTTAGTTTAGAGACTAAAAGGGTGTATATAGACCAAATTATATTAAAATTTAGTTGGTGCATACCATTCTAGGAGCTGTGTAGTGTGTCTGAATGTAGTTTTGCAGATGATCTTTAGTGATTGTCTTGATATTCTGAGCAGGTCCAAGAATTGTTCTACCAAGTGGACTGTACTGGAAAGCAGTTGCATGTAAATGGTCAAAGATTACTTCTTCCATTTGTCCCTCAACCTACAAGCAGTTGCACATCATCAGAATGTGTTAGCTTTTCATAAACCAAATCATGAAAGAAACAGGAAGATAGAAAGAAATTAGATAAACTCAAATAAGTAAAAGAGTGATATTGTATAGCACTTAAGACGCGCAGAAATATATAGTATATCATACATTTTTTTTATGGTCCAATGCTTTCTTCTAATGAAAAATCTCAATAAATAAAAAAATAATTCAATTCAATTCAATTTCATACTCTCTCATTAAACCAAAAACACCTACATTCAATTTTTCCGAAAATAATGCCTTCATATTAACATAGAATAGAGAAAAAACAAATCATGAGATCCTAAGATTTTACTCGTAAGAAACCTCTACACCAATCACATCAATAACAATCAACAAATTCAATATCAGAATACACAACAACCTTTATCCCCTTCATCTCCAACAATTGAAAGCAAACAAACACACAATCGCATAAAAACTAGCATTCAAAATCAACACAAAATAAACAAGAAGAAAAAGATTGCATTAACCATTTTACCTCTTCCATTTCCCTCAGAATCACGTCACGCTCACGGATAATCCTATTATCATCGAACTTCGAATTCTGCAAGATGTCAGCCAGAATATCAAGAGCCTTGGGAACATCCTTGTTCATGACCTTAGCGTAGTACGTGGTTTGTTCGCGTGAGGTGTACGCATTGAGATGCCCTCCCATGTTCTCGATCTCCTCCTCGAGCTCCCTCACGGTGCGCTTCGCGGTGCCCTTGAAGATCATGTGTTCGAGGAAATGCGCGGTGCCGTTGGTTTCCTCGGTCTCGAACCGTGACCCGGCGTCGATCCAAACGCCGACGGTGGCAGTGCGTGAGGCGAGGGAGGACTCGGTAGCGACGCGAAGGCCACTGGGGAGCGTGGTCACGCGGGTCTGGGGCGCGGCGAGGACGCGCGTGTGGTCGGTGTTGGAGGGGACGGGGCTGCCGTGCTTGAGGAAGCGGGGGTCGGGGTGGTCGAGGCGGCGGAGCTTGGCAACAGTGGCGGAGGCGAGGCGGTCGTAGAGCATGGGCGGGGAGGGGTGGGAGGAGGTCAATGGGGCGGCGGAGAAGGGGCGGGCGGTGGGCGGGAGGCGGAGGAGGAGGCGGCGGGTGAGGGTGATAAGGTGGTTGGAGGCCATGGCGGGTGGGTATGTGGGTTGGATCACAGTGAGGAGAATAATGATAACATTACAATGTTAAGAAAGAGAGAGTTATGAGATGTAAGAAAAAGAAGGAAAAGAAGAAAAAGAGTGTGTTTTTCGTTTATGTGAGGGAAAGGGTGAGTTTCACTCAGTGTTCCACTTTCAGTAGCATCTCATTCGGAATTCATTTGACCAATGCCAAACACACAATTTTGTTTCTTTTTTAAGCCACAGAGTTCGTTAGGTAGTTACCTTCCCCAAAAGGTGGAGGATATATCTCTCCATTTTCTATTTAAATTTCTCGTTTCGTATTAATTTTATATTATTATTATTTGCGTTGTGCAGCTTCTCTGATTCATGCAACGTGATGTCATAGAAATAAAAGAAGATGAAAGGTAAGAGAAAGTAAGAGTGTGGAAAATAGAATGTACGTAATACCAAAAGCATGCAACGTGAACTCGAAGCGAGAAAGAAGACCCATTGAGCTTTCTATTACAAGAAGAGTCGGTTTAAGAAGGAAGCTATTAGAGTGACTTTAAAGTAACACTACTTTGACCATAAATATTAAAGTGGGTTAAGGATAATGTAGTCGGAAGCTAATACTTTTTAAAATTAAAAATTACTATAACATGACACATATCAAAGTATTAGAGAATTGAAATAAAAGTAAAATTTTAATTAAATTAACTAAAATATTTGGTGAGCCCAAAGCTCTCCCACGATTGATATTTTTTGGCATTCGGCTCCGACGGTCATTTGGCTTCTTCTGGTTTTCAAGCTATGGGATTTTCGAATATATTTTTTTAGAAAAATTATGAAAAAGTTATATTAACAAATTTTTAACAAAATATACGTGACAATATTTTAATAGTAAAATAAAGGTTTAATATAATTTAAAAAAAAATGTAAAAAGTAAACTTTGTCCAATTTTATTAAAATAAAATTGTCAGAATCATAGTGTATTTTTTAATCTTTAATCATGAAAAACGTCAGCTAGAAAGGCGCAGGTACTAAAATATATATATATATATATATATA
>Ga0214542_1004170_pt1 | contig 28886 bp, 10 predicted proteins | sample CNSS1metaG_FD_160096 | JGI IMG/M metagenome (GOLD analysis project Ga0214542, IMG submission 160096) | Root nodule microbial communities from cowpea collected in UCLA plant growth center, Los Angeles, California, USA - CNSS1 | ecosystem: Host-associated > Plants > Roots > Nodule | place: USA...
AATTTTATAATGAATAAAAAATAATTTTAAATATATATATATATATATATATATATATATATATATATATATATATATATATATATATATATATATATATATATATTAGGTTTATTTAATTTATGAAAAAAATATAATAAAATAACTATGCTTATTCATATGCTTTTATACTCTATTATTATTTCGTACAACAATATATATGACATAATTTGTGCGTTCTATTTTGTGTTCTTCATCTATAAATTTCTACTAACCAAGGTAGAAGTATAAATTCCTACCAATCAGGGTAGAAATATAAATCCTTGTCAACCAAGGTGGAAGTACCTAAGGTCCTCTATATTTGGAAGATCATATACTCGTTGTAATATGACAAACCATATAATTTTCAATGGCAAATTCAGGTATGCTTTCGCATTTTATTTCATCATGAATTAGGGTATGGATTCATTAAGGATTAATGTACATTTTGGATTCATTTGATAGTATTGACCACAAAATAGCTCATAGGCATATTTCGTAGTAAGTATGTCATAAAAAGAATCTGTCATAGGCTGATTCTATGAAATGATTAAAAAAAATTTATATATATTTAACCATTAACTAATAATAAAATTGTACCCACCACTCTTCTTTATACATGAAGATAAGAGGATATGCTTGTTATCTTTATTTTTAACTTTATCATCTAGAGATCATAAATGCTACCTACGAGGTTTATCTTCAAATAGAGATACACTAAGTTAAATAGAATCATTATTTAATATAAGATTATTATTGCAAGAATAAGTCAGTGTTTGCTTGCTTTTAGCTAATCAAAATTACATTCTTAAGGTAATTTCCTTTCATGTTTTATTTGAAAATCACCTACAACATAGAATGTCAGGCATGGAAACTTTGCTTTTGTAATATCAGATATTGGATTGTGTATGGTGTGATTTGGTTGAAATTATGAAGCTTGCTTTATGACATGATAGAGTACAAGATAATACAGTTTGAATGGCTAGAATGTAAGAATCCTGCTTACAAGAATAAAATTTCTATAACTATAATTTATGAAGATTTTTATGATATGACATGATGGTCAGAGTAAAGTCCCATTTGAAGCAATATGTGATTATGACATGATAAAAAGGGGACGTGATCTTGGTATCTGATGATAGTTGATTGAACATTATTTGTTGAGGAAAACCATACATGACTAGTGTATAGTCTACATAACAATCTAGCAATACTTTATGTTTACATTCATGTAATTCTATATGGTTCCTTTTTATAAATCTCAGGTTTACAACAACGACACTTACAAATGTTGAGACTAAGAATCAAGGCAATGCAATATCATCCTTATAAGAACCAGAATAATATAAATAGGCTTCTGAGACCAAGTTTAAAGATATAGTTTGTTCATATGAAACCACACAAAAGGAAGAAAGAGACTAGGATCTGTAATTACCAACTCTACATAACAACCCAGATGAGGAAAGTTTTGGCTGAGAATGTTTTAACAAGGCATCAATCAAATATATCACATTATTTCAAATATTATTTGTTATTATAATTTATGCTAATATGAAGGAAGTTTCATGAGGTAAGACATGTCGAGATATACTTGGACAAGGAAGACTTTTACCTCATGATCCTTACTTAGTGCTTTCTCGAGCAAGGAAGCTTCATGTAACGCGATGATCCCTCCCGAGAAATACTCAATCACAAAAGAATTTTACCTCATGAATTACTTTGTAAAGCACATCCTCGGGCAAGGAAACTTTATCTAATGCGATTACCCCTCCCAAGAAGTACCCGGTCAAGGAAGACTTTTACCTCATGATCCAAACTTACACATTCTCGAGCAAAGAAGCTTCATCTAACACGATGATCCCTCCCGAGGAGTACCCAGTCAAGGAAGAATTTTACCTCATGATCTTACTTAGCACATCCTCAGTCAAGAAAGCTTTATCTAACGAGATGATCCCTCCCAAGAAGATAAACATTAACACCCATGAAACTATGACGATGTGAGCACACTAAAATAGAAAAGGTTGAAAACATATTATATACTACTAATAAGAAAGAACATTTCATTCATTGCAGGTTTATCAACATAAGTAGTTGCATTAGTGTTTATGGGAATGTCATCAATGTCCCCTTATAAATATTTTTATCAATGTTAAAGCAGTGATGATAAGCACGAATCTCAAATAGATAATATGCTCGACAGAGTGCCTTGTCAAAACCTACCAACTGAGGTAGTGAACCAATACAACCTCTACCAACTGAGGTGGAGTTACACACTATCAATTGAGGTAGTGAATCGGTCGAAGCTAGCTCTGCCAATTGAGGTGGAGTTACACCCTATCAACTAAGGTAGTGAATTAGTCTAAGCTCTACCAACCACAGTGGAGTTACACATTACCAACTGAGGTAGAAAAATTGATTTGAGTTTGTTTGAAAGATCAAACAATACCTAGAACACCTCAACCTAAAAAGGGCACAATTGAATATCGTGGGTACATCACTCTACCAACCAAGGTTGGAGAATGCAAATTGAGGTTGTTCGAAAAATAGCAAACCACAAATGAATGGTCAAAAGCATGTTTTGAAAATGAATTACCACATCACTTGAAAATGAACAAAGTTAAACACCACGACCAAAGACAATTCAGAAAAGTACAGACACATTCCAACTCGATTATACTAAGTTAGACTTACAAACTTGTCTGCTCACTTTGTAAAGCTCCAAGCTCGGGGACTTATGTACTTCCCATCCATCTGAGTTGGAAAAGAATAATAAATAAATATAATATTCCCATAATATCCTAAAATATGTACATATTATTCTCATAATAAAACGATTATAGTATATCATAAAATATTACACTAAAATCAATACAATTATTAGCACAATATACCACAAATCTCATTAAATATGATAATATATATATATATATATATAGAGAGAGAGAGAGAGAGAGAGAGAAAGAAAGAGAGAGGGGGAGAGAGAAAGAGAGGGAGTGAGTGAGAGAAAGAGAGAGAGAGAGAAATAAAACTAATAAATTACAAGAAAATATAATTGTCCATCAATAATATTATTAAGGCATAATTTGTCAATTAATGATATTATCAATTAATTACCTTAACGACAGATTAGAAATATGACGCATTCTCATAAAGAGTACTCACTTACATTCACATATACTCTTCTATAATCATATTTTCTGTTATTCTTACTGACTTAAACTTCAGATAATCTTGTACAAGTGTATCTTTTTCCGATTTTATTCACATATCAACAATTTAGTCTTTCCATGTCATCTCATAGAACCAACACTCTTTTTCGTAATAATACTACTATGCCAAAATATTCCTTCCATTTGCACTTTTGTGTGTATTAGATGTATTTGGTAATAAATCATGATTAGTCGAGCAATGAAAACATTTACTTACAACACCAAATTAAATTTCATATCTTTCACATCATTTTTTACTAAATCATGAAACTTCACAACAAAAGGTAACCACGAAACATTTTTACAGTTGGAAGAAATAAATAAAATTGTTGGTCTATTTAAGACTAAATAACAACGTTGCCATTTATTTGGTGTATTTAAAACCAAAGCATCCTATGTTGTTGGGCTTCCATGGAAACAAAACAAAAAAACAGAAAACAAAAGCATCCAATGAAAATGTCACATATAATGTATGTAGATATTTGAGTGGAGAGAAGCATCTGCATGTGGCATATTCTGAAAGGTTTTGTTGGATACTTCACTCATTCATTGCATCATTCATTATTCACCTTTTTGGAGCTTACCTTTGCAACTCAACAAACTTCTTAGGTAGGACCCTTCAAACCTTTCATTCTTTCTCTCTCAACATGTGTAAAAGTAACTCATGATTTCGAAATCCAAAGTTTTAACCTTAACAAATTATAACTTTATCATGAACCATTCAATTTCTCTTCTTTTTTTTTCTTGAACAAATTCTAATTTAATTGCTCATATGATAGTGAAAATTTACAATTTTTAAGTAGACAGCCTGTTATTACAGCTAATGGTTTTCTCCTTTGACAGTTGTAGTTTGTGTACTATGTACATTTTGTTATTCTCTGTCATAATCTTGGGCTTTGTTATTTAACCTAAATTTAAAGCGACACATAATACTTTTTTGTTTTTATTCTTCTTTTACTATTCTATTTTTACTTTTTTTTCAGTTCTTTTTTTTTTTTTTTTTTTCTGTTTTTTTTTTTTTTTTCTAAGATGCGATCTTGGGTGGTTAAAATAAAGAAAAATTATGATATACAATAGACTTTCTGTTACTTTACATTAAATTGATCTTGTTTTTGCAGATAAAAGACATCTCATCAATAACGAAATCCAAGTTAAATTATAAAGAATCTTTATTGTTTTTTTCTTTTTTTCTTTTTCGACTTTGGTTAACTGCTATTGTGAGAATATTATTTGTATTTATAACAATCTAATACTAAAAAGGGTGAAATGATGTCGTGTAAATTATATATGTCATTTTAATATTGGTTAAATATGTTTTTGGTTTTTCAAGTTTTATTGAAATTTGAAATTAGTTTTTTTTTTAATTTTTGATTAATTTAGTCCTTCATTTTTAGAAATGTGTGAATTTAGTCCTTCATTTTTAGAATTGTGTGAATTTAGTCCTTCTAACCAAATTTTATTAAGTTTATTTGACATTTCAGACATGTTTTACAATAATATTTGAATTAACATTGAAGCGAAAATGTGTTAAATGGTATAAACAATTCAAATACTATCATGAAATGTGTCTAAAACTTAAGATAAACTTAACAAAATTTGGTTAGAATGATTAAATCCATGCATTTCTAAAAATGAAGGACTAAATTAGTCAAAATTAAAAAAAAAAAGACTAATTTTAAATTTCACTAAAACTTGATGGATGAAAGATATATTTATTTTTTTTTTCTTTTAATATAAAGTCACCTTTACATGCAAAAGTTTCTCCTTTAATATTTCTTTTTCCCTATAATATTTATGTAATTCACTTTTGTTCACCTATTTCTTGCAGAATGCATCATACTCTGTGTAAAGTGTAAAAGTATTGATTTTGTTGAGTTAATTTGTGGAGAAAAGAATCTTTTTCTTAGCTGCAAGAGAGCCCACTCTGCCAAACATGTCCTTATCAAATGGGTATCCACCATTCATCATCTATCTATCACTCACCACACATCCAATGCCAATTTCTTCCATTTTTCTTTAAATTAAAAAGTGTAATAAAATATAACTTTTAAAATGTTACGTTACGTATATCTAAAATACACGATTGTAATCAATTTCATTTATCCAAATAAAACTAGTAAACTTCTATTCTAACACTTATTTTGTTACATTGTATAAGTATTTTAAGTGGTGTTTTTGTTTAAAGTGAAATTCTTTATTGAAAAACATTTCTCTTTTAATTTGTACATCATGTACACATGTATAAATTTAGATTACGTGAAGAGTAAAAATATAAATAAATGATAAAGTTATTTTTTATCATTAAGTAATTTTTTTTTTTGAAACTCCCCAATTAAAGAGAAAATATGTAAAAAATTTGTTTACAAAATAAAATTGACATAATTAATTAGTTTTTCCCTTTAGGTAAATTTATTTTAGTGGTTTGCCTTTATAAGCAGTAACTAGTTTGGTTCTTACAATTTATTTATTTTTTATCGTATCACATAATCATTTAAGCTAAAAGTATTTAATTTAATTTATAAAAGAATTTGAATTCTCTCATATTTTTTAATAATTCAATTCGTTGTCACAGAAAAAAAGTGTATATGATCTATGATACGAAATCATCCTATAACAATAATTTATATAATAATATTCAATAATTAATTTAATTAGTAATCTAGTCAATATATTTAAATCATCGATATATTTTAGTTTTCATATTCGTTTTTAACTTAATTGACCTTTTATTTTTATTTTTAAATCAATATGATCAATATTTTAAATTAGTGTTCAAAGTATCATATTGTCAAAATCTAAAAGTTAATATATATTAAAATTATATTTAACATGTGATACCTACAAAATAAAAAATACTCAATTTTTAACATGTCAAATTTTGATTTGTATCATTTTAAAATATCATTAATGTTAATTTAATGAAATGGAAAACATTAACTTTTGCTTAAAAAAATGGAAAGTAAACAATGTTTTTACAAACATAAAGAATAACTGAATATTTATAAAAATAATAACTCAAGTAATATATATATATATATATATATATATATAGAACATAAAATAATTAATTAAACTTTAATGATTTTTTACTCTTCTTCAAATCCGATTTGTAACAAGTATGGAAAGATTTTTATATCTCAAAACTATTAATTAATTGTATTTTCAACATTTATTCTTTTCATTCAATTATATCTGGCATTTAATGTTTTAATACAGAACTAAAAAACACAATTAATATCTTACATTTCAAAACACTTATTCCCTTTTGAAAATATGTCTCTTATCTCTATACTAGTAGCACTCTAATTAGATTTTATTTTATTTTATTTGTTCTTCTCTTTTATATATAAGAATACAATAGAAAAATATTCAATTCTGTAAAATAACAAACAAAAGAGAACAAAATAAATTAATATCTTTCCTAAACGTCTAATAAAACAAGACAAGAAAAAGGAAGATTCGTGAGAGGGGATATAAAGGAGATTAACATTAACCATATACTCAATTATTTTTCTTTTTTTCAAATCATTGCACTCTTAACCCTTTGTCCTTTTTTACCATAATGATAACAAAATTATTATTTACGAAATAGTTAATTATAATTTATGAATAACTTCACATATAAAATTTATTAAAACCAAAGGTTTTTCTGTCTGCATAAGTTGTTGTTTAAGAGGTATTGTTAGCCACAAAATCCCTCTGCTTAGAGACTAAAATTGTGTTTAGTATATATTTTTTAATATAACAACTTCTTTTGTCTATTATTCTTGTTATGTGGTTCACTGAGAATTTTTCAACAAAAAATAGACAATAATTACTTTACTCCTCTAAAATTACAACAATTAGTTTAACTGATATTAATTATAAATATTTTTTGATGTTATTGGCTAAGTTTATTTTTAGTTATTTTTTAATTAATATTTATTAAAAAAGTTGATAACCTTGTCCACAAGGTTGAGGGAAAGTTTCCAAATATAATACTTCAGAAAAACAATCAAATTTTGACAAAAAAAAATGATAGAACAATTAATTATCGTACACATCAAATAAAAAAATTATATGACTAGATATCAACTCAAACAAATCTTAGTTAAAATTAAGTGAAAAATAGTCTTGACAATAATAGTCGAATATTTTTATTAACATTAATTAAAAAATAATATTAACTTTTGTTATTAAAAGAAATATTTTTTGTTAATATTAACTGCATAGTTTTTTTACTAACATTAATCTAAAAACAATTCCAATTGACGTTAACCAAACACACTGCCGTATTAATTATAGTTTATATTTGATTGGGATATATTCTATATAGAAGGTGATATTAGTCAAAAAAATTAGTCCAAAAACTATTTTGAATAAAGTCTAAAAGTTAACACCTTGATCAAAGTTGAGTTAATAATATCTCGATTATTAACAAGGAGTCATTAATATTTGGATCGAGATTAAATTAATAATATTTGAAATTATTTAAATTTAAACAATTAAAATAATTCTTATATATACTTAATTAAACATACAAAAATGTTTAAGATTGAAAAATAGTACCTAAAGTTTAATAAAATCTATTTAAAAATTAAAAAAAAAAATGAGAAACGTTAGGGAAGATTTCAATTGAATTAAAGATTTTGCGCACTTTCCTTGCCGGGACACGACGAAGAAGAGACTGTTACAAAAACCGAACACTCTCTTCTCTTCACTCATTCACTCTGCTCTCACACCATGGACCCTCCCGCAACCTACATTTCCTCCTCCCAACTTCGCACCCACAACACGCGCCACGACGCGTGGATCTCAATCCACGGCAAAATCTACGACGTCTCCTCCTGGCTCCACCGCCATCCCGGCGGCGCCCTCCCGCTTCTCACCGTCGCCGGCACAGACGCCACTGACGCCTTCCTCGCCTTCCACCCGCCCTCCGCCGCCGCCCTCCTCCCCGCATTCTCCACTGGCGCCCTCCTCTCCGACTACGCCGTCTCCGCCGCCTCCTCCGACTACCGGAAGCTCCACTCCAAGCTCTCCGAACTCAACCTCTTCGAACGCAAGGGCCACACCACCCTCATCTTGCTCTCCCTCATCCTCACCCTCCTCCCTCTCTGCGTCTGCGGCGTCGTCTTCTCCGACAGCACGTTCGTTCACTTGCTCTCCGGCGCCATGATCGGCTTCCTCTGGATTCAGAGCGGCTGGATTGGCCATGACTCCGGCCACTACAACGTCATGCTCAACCGCCGCCTCAACCGCGCCGCGCAGATCCTTTCCGGCAACGTTCTCGCCGGAATCAGCATTGCCTGGTGGAAGTGGAACCACAACGCGCACCACATTGCGTGCAACAGCCTCGACTTCGACCCAGATCTTCAGCACCTACCATTCTTCGTGGTCTCCTCTAAGTTTTTCAACTCCCTGACTTCCAGATTTTACGATAGAAAGCTCTATTTCGATTCCCTCGCTAGGTTTTTGGTCAGTTACCAGCATTGGACTTACTACCCCGTCATGTGCTTCGCCAGGGTTAACCTTTTTGCTCAGTCTTTTTTCCTTTTGTTGTCGAACAGAAAAGTGGAGAGCAGAGGAATTGAGCTTTTAGGGTTGCTTTCGTTTTGGATTTGGTACCCTTTGTTGGTCTCCTTCTTGCCAAATTGGTGGGAGAGGGTTTTGTTCGTTGTGACAAGCTTTTCTGTGACGGGTATTCAGCATGTGCAGTTTTGCTTGAACCATTTCTCTTCCAAAGTTTACCTTGGTCCTCCAAGTGGTGATGACTGGTTTGAGAAGCAGACTAATGGGACTCTTGATGTCAGCTGTTCTGCTTGGATGGACTGGTTTCATGGTGGCCTGCAGTTTCAGGTGGAGCACCATTTGTTTCCCCGGCTACCGCGCTGCCATCTGAGAAAGATCGCGCCTTTGGTTAAGGATTTGTGCAAGAAGCATAACCTTCCCTACAATTGTGTGTCCTTTTGGAAGGCCAATGTCCTCACAATTCAGACACTGCGAAACGCGGCGTTGCAGGCCAGGGATGGATCTGGGCCGGCTCCCAAGAATTTGGTTTGGGAGGCTGTTAACACCCATGGATGAATGGGAGGACTTGATGGAGCTTCGTGTGATTTTGCTTTCGTTGATGGTTGATAAGGACAAGGCTTGGATACAGTTTCATAGAGGCTTCTGGAGTTGTTTTCTCTTCAGAAATGGAGTTTTACTTTGGTAATCTGCGTAACAATGGTTTCCCTTAAAGTTTGGCATAGATTGCTGAGATAGAATTTCAATTTTTAATTGGAGAACGGTGCTAAAAGAACTTGGTAAACTGTATTTAGGTTTTGTTTGGTGGGTAATCCTTGGATCTAAAAAGAGAATAAGATTTGCAAATTGGTTACATGCTTCGGATACTCGTTGTCTTGGTAGCGGGTTTGGCTAATCTCATTTTGGAAATCGTTAAGAAAGAAACGACTGATACTGGTCATGCGTGGTTAAGTATAGTACTCATTCTTGTTATGTTCAGCACTTCATGCTTGAGAATGAGATGTAAACACTGTTTATTCTTCTTTTTTTTTTGCTTTGGTCTTTTGCAGTTTTATTTCATTATGTGCCCCATGGTCTTTCTATTACTACATAACCATCTGTGTTATGCCTTGGAATTCATTGTCATTTGGAGCAAGTAATGTACTCTATGTTAAATTTTCTGAATGTCATTTCATGCTTGTTTAATTCTCCTGTCTTTTCAGGAGAATTTCTTAGTAGTGGTACAATCCTATAGTTTCTCTCCATTCTCTGTAAATAATATGTTGGAGAAACAGTCTTAAATAGGTCACATGCTTCCGAATATGCCTAACCTTATCCCACAAATCAGTTTCTGTGTCACAGAAACCTCCTTAAAGAATCAAGTGTTTCCCACAACCGTATACACCAAATAGTAGCACATAATGCACTTTGCCATAATCCTGTTTTTATCTCCTATAACACAAACGATATATTATCTTCCATTCATAGCTTTATTTTTCTAAAATAAACCAAGACAGAAACATATGAATTCATATCCAGTAGGAATCAGTCTATCATAAGCACGAATGTAAAAGTAATTCTACCGTGTTGGTGAGCATAGTATTGTTTTAATGCTAAAGACAAAAGTTTCTTGAAGTGTAATTACTTTTGCTGACAGCTCATGTGGTTGTCTTCTAGGGAAAGTGAAGTTTGATTTGAGTATGGTAACTACTACAGAGGTTGAGGACTCGGGAGCTGTTGTTCAACACTTCCGCGAGCAGAAATGTTTAATTACAGCTATTGTTGGCCACAGTAAAGGTCAGATTCAGTTATCCTTTACTGCATCTAAGTTGAAGTTTTTTGGGGACTGAACCGACAACATTATGGAGTTCTTCAGCTATATGATATTTTAATCAGAAACAGTGTAGATGTATCTTTAAGTGTTGACTGTTTAATGTTACGAGAAAGAAGTCAGAAAATGTTTATCATAGTTAGGTGCAGCTTTGATCAACTGGTAAAACGAAGGAAAATTGCTCAATAAATGGTTTCGGAGATGTACAATTTAGAGGTGAAAATGTTTGATGAAGATTACAATATTGAGTATAAAACATGGTCCTATCTAACATAGGTGAAACGGAAGAAATAGTTGCACAGTTTCGGTGGAGAATGTAGTGTTCCTGAGGGTTTGAGATGGAGAACTGAAACTTGAGCTTAACGTGGCAAAGTGGACTCGGCCCGATGGTCAGTTTACGGGTCTTTTTGGCTCGATCTGTCTAATCTATCAAATATTGGTATGATCTATTTTTATTTTTTATTTTATTTTCTAAATAAAAATAATTATATTTTATTTTCTAAATAAAAATAATTAGAAATTTAAATTTTTATATTATATTTTATTAAACATGTAAATATATATTATGATTATAATATAAATAGTTTCAATTATTATTTATAATTGATTAATTTAGTGTTAAAATATAATAATTATTTAAATTTATCTAATTAAAAATATTAATTGATCAATCAAAAGCTAAAAAGTATTCGTATAATTAAATATACTTTAAATATTTATTTATAAGTATATATATAAATACATTTTATAAATAAAAGTTAAAAAGAAAATATGTGAAAGACCAGTTCGTCGACTCATGGTTTGATACGATAGATTGTATTTTTCAATCCGCTTTATATTAGTAGGTCAGTTTAATCTAATTCATTTTTTTTTTAAGTTAAGAATGGATTGAGTTAATATGTTGTATTTTTCAATCCGTTTTATACTAGTAGGTCAGTCTAATCTAATTCATTTTTTTTAAGTTAAGAATGGATTGAGTCAATAGGTTATATTTTTCAATCCGTTTTATACTAGTAGGTCAGTCTAATCTAATTCATTTTTTTTAAGTTAAGAATGGATTGAGTCAATAGGTTGTATTTTTCAATCCGTTTTATATTAGTAGGTCAGTCTAATCCAATCCATTTTTTTAAGTTAAGAATGGATTGAGTCAAAACGATCCGAGCTAACCTGTTTTGTCCATTGTTTTTCATTCCTTGATCTTTGTTGTTATGAACACTAGAATTCACATTCAAAATAGAGATATAACTACTGTGCTGTTAATAATCTTTGGTCTGAGAGTTGCATCATAGTGTCTTCCAAATTTTTCTCAAACACGCAGTCAACATTCAAAGGAGAATATCTCATCATTTAAATTCTGTTTCAATTACAGACAAACATTTTTGCAACATAAGGTTTCATTTCAACTAGAGTAACTCTAACGAGTTTCTTACAAGATTGCAAAATTAATAAAAAATGTTATTGTAACGTATATTCTACCATTACAAAAGTTTTTAAAACTAAAAGAAGTTTCTTATAATAGTAACTTTCTTTGGTTTTGGAATTTATAGTCATGGTTTAATATTAAGATAATACTTTGTTGTTAAAGAGTTTTTATAATATTTAGATTCGGATTTGTTTTTTGAATTTTAATAAATTGTTTTGAAAAAAATAATCAATACATAAAAACAAGTCCTTATAAAACCATTCTACTGTTTATATTTTTTTTATCTATATTTATACAATTTAAAATGTGGAAAATATATATTGATAAAAAAAATAGAGGATATATTGATAAGAAAGAAGTGATAATCCTTTTAACAAAGCCTCCAGCCACCAATTACACATCCAAGTGAAAGGAACATCATAGCATGGGTAACCATCAATCCACTTTTAACTTCAATAAACTATCATACATAGCAAAAAGTCATTGTCAATAACATCGTCTCTTCACTGTTTTTTTTTGTCTAAATTACTATTATTATTAGGGTTAAATATTTTTGGTCTCTTGAATTTTAGAAATAGTTCATTTCGAAACTTTAGACCAATTTAGTCTTTCATCTTTCGAAATATGTGAATTTAGTCATTTCAACCAAATTTTGTTTGGTTTATTTGATGTATCGTACGCACCTCAGGATTGTATTTAAGTTGTTTATAATGTTTGACATTTTTGCTTTAATGTTAAGTCAAATACTATTATGAGACGTGTTTGAGATGTCAAATAAACTTAACAAAGTTTGATTAAAATGACTAAATTTACGTATTTCGTAATATAAAGAACTAAATTAGTCCAAAGTTTCGAAATTGACTAATTCCAAAATTCACTTAAAGTTAAGGGCAAAAAACATATTTAACCCTTATTATTATTCTATCTTATTATTATTATTATTATTATTATTTATTCATTCTATGGTTCAAAGTTAGATCCGGAATATTATGAAGATGTTTTGTTTTCCTCAACATTGAAGTATTATTGTATTGCTTCTCACTTATGTGATGATGCATTCTTTAGATAGTAGAAAGTAAAATCCAAATCAAATAGTATTACGTTTTAGGATACAAAAAACATATTTTGTCACTTTATTAGGTATTTATGTTTTTTTTTCACACTGTTATCTATTTATGCGCAACAAATGACTGGACCTTTATTTAATATTAACAATATTAATATTATTTATTTTAACTATTTGAAATATATTAAAGTGCATGAATCTACTATCACCACAAAATGTTAAATTGCCATTTGACTTATAAACAGTATTAGAGAAGACCTATGGATTTTTTTTTTTTTGGAAAGTATATAATCCATTTCTTAAAAAGTAAAAATATTTTTTTGCATGTATAGGAGTTTTCTTTATTTATTTATTTTACTCTTCTGTGATGATAAATTGTCATATAACTCAATTTATTTATTTATTTAAATAATAACTATTTTAAAGACTATATTAAAAACAATTTTTAATTGGTTGAATATAATACAAAAAAAGTCATTGTCATGCAAACATTAGTTGAGAAACATTTCATAAATAATTGATCAATGGGCCCCTAAATCAAAGACATCCTACTGGGCCTTGATAAAAGCTGTTCTTCTAACTTTGGGCCTCAGTCGGTGAAAACAAATCCATCAAAAACAATAACACTCACAAAATTCTAATTTGTGAATAGAATAATAATAATTGAGTGCTATTTCAGCCACATTCTTAACCTTTATCATTATTGAATGGAATAGAGAGAAGGGAGAAATAATAGTTATCGGGGTATTCAATTTAGGATAAAATGATATTTTATTAAGGTTTAAATACCTTTTTCATCCTATTTTTGTACTGTTTGTTGCGGATGACCTTCATTTTGACAGAATGTTTAAAATGGTTCTCATTTTTATCGAATGTTTAAATTGGTCATCATTTTCGCAATTCGTATTTTATTTGGCCCTTCTCTGTGACGCCGTTTAAATCAGTAACGGATCACTGTATAGGTGATACTGTACATTAGGGTGTGTTAGGTGTATTGTACAGATGATTTTGTTACTGATTTAAACGACGTCACAGAGAAGGGCCAAATAAAATACGAATTGCGAAAATGAAGACCATTGTAATCATTCGATAAAAATGATGAGCATTTTAAACATTTTGTCAAAATGAGGACCATCCACAACAAACACTACGAAAAATGTATTTAAGCCTTTTATTAATTAGAAAATATAATCTATTTTATCAATTCAAAACTTACTTTTTAATAAATACAATTAATCACATCTTCAAAACTTAATAAGGATTATTAAATATAAATATTTACGAAGTATTAATTGATCATCTAAATTCAAATATAAATGATTACTAATAATTGATTATCACACTCAAATAATTAATTATATTTTTCTCTTATTTTTCAAAATCAGCTACACCCAATATAATTAATTATGATTTACGATACAATCAATTATGTTTTATAATATAATCAATTATATCTTACAATAATCTATTAGATTTATTAAAAATCAATATAAATATTTACAGAGTATTAATTGATAATCTGAATTCAAATGTAAGTTTTTACAAATAATTGATTATCACTCTCAAATAATTAATTAGATTGTTCATTTATTTTTCATAGTCATCTAAAAACAGTATAATTAATTATGATTTGCGATACAATCAATTATGTTTTATAATATAATCAATTATATCTTACAATAATATATTATATTTATTAAAAATCAATTTGAATAAAATATTTTCTTACATATTTAAAAAATTATCAATCTGGACAATTATAAACATGTTTTCACTTTCAAAAACTCTAAAAAAAACAATCCTTGATAAATATTTGGTGAAAAATATTACATCATCTCTTACTTTGTTTATTTTAATAATCATTAATACAAATAATGTCTTTCTTTAATATATTTTCATAACTTTGTCGAGTTTTTTTTTTTCGTACATTTAGATTTAGTGTGTTTATGTAATAGACTTTTACATGATGTTGCAGTATTCTTGATAACTTTTTTGCATATTATATATATATATATATATATATATATATATATATATATATATTTGAATAATTAATATTTTGAATGTAAAATATGGTTGTAATCCAATATTAAGTTAGTGAAACTCCTTTTGTATCATTCTTCTTAAAGTGACTTTTTTACTTTCGAGTTTTTTATATTATTTCTTTCTGTCCATGTTTGTATTTTTTTTTTCTATCCTACATTTTCTTTGATATAAAATTAAAAAAAAAATCTAAGGTTTTTTAACCATGTGAAAATTTTAAGATACCAAGTTACCTCTTCTTCTTAATAGTTATAATTAATTTCCAATACATAACTAAAGGAATAAGAAATTATTATCTTAAGAACTTATTTTCACTTTTAAGTTATTGAAGAATGTTGAAAAGTAATTTTATATAAACCTATCTCACAATCTAATTTTTGTTTACTAAATAAAAATAATAAAATAAGCTCTTTTTTTCATGCTATATCCTATCACATGTTAAAATTATGGATACTAAACGATTTTGTTCCATAATTTTGAAAATTAAATTAATATATTCAAAATTTATATATTTAATTATTTTTATTAATATAATATATATATATATATATATTTATATTTGTTCTTAACTCCATCATATTCTTGAACTTATTGGACCAACTATGAACAAAATAAATAACAAGCCAAACAATAATTGTGGAATTAGTTGGGAAATACTCTATTCAAGAAGAAAATTTTTTAAACCAATTATATTGAAATTTCTTTTGAAAAATTATAGGTTTGAAGTTATATTTAATATGGACCCATTTAACTTCATTTATTTGACTCATTGGATATTCTGTTATTTGATAATATTTTTCTAGATCAAGTTTTAAAAAATTAATATATATATATATATATATATATATATATATATATATATAACATACAAAATGCAAGGTAAGATAATATATAGAAAAATAAATTTTAATCTAAATATATTATATCTTTTTACAAATGTTGTGTAATTAAATATTTGAAATATATAAAATATCGAATAAAAGACTAAGGATCAAACATAGAACTACCATAGCACATTAGACTCTTGCTTCTGGAAGACTAATGTATTGAATGGGCTCATGAGACTCTGCACCTGTCATACTATGTCTCTTCTCCTCTTTCTCAACAACAATAATTAAATGGAACAATCATATAAGTCATCAAGTACTGACAGGGTTAACTTCACTAGCTTCTTGAGTATGATCATCTTTCATATAATAACATCTGTCATGTGAAGTCTCCTTCAACTCTTACCACCTAGTTATCATCCTTTATATGAGTCAAATACTAGTAGACTTAGATAGTCTCACATCACAAGTCCCTTTCAAAACACTTAAACTCATCATAGATTAGCATTTCCCCTTGGAAGTAGCTAACTTAATCATCCTAACACTAAAACATTCATCTCTACTAATACATTGTTAAACAAATGGGAAACAATCATAATTATGGAAGATAGCATACAATGGAAGTCATTTAGAAAGATATAAACCAATATAGTATGGAAGAATTCACAAAATTACAGCCTAGTGGCAATGCAGCAGATAAATTTGTTTTATACAATTTGAGCATTTTCTTAACATCATAAAATCACCACTTCTAACTCACATGTTATAACAATCATATAGGCATACCACAATCTAAAAATACAAATACCAAGTCACATTCAATAAAATTATTGTAATACAAACATCCAGTCAAACATGCTCATTCTTTTGCACCCACCTTCCAAATTCACATATTTCAATCTCTTTAAATCAATATGTTTTAAGTACTTAGGGACTTGTAAGGAAAATTATCATACAATATCAAATATCAATTCCTACAACCCTACAACTCCAAACGATAGCTTTACCACAATAACACCAATGTCACACACACTATTTTTCCATCATATAGGCTAATTCTTCCATATATAGTTAGAAATTTCACATTAATACATTATCAACCACATTTACTTTCTCGGTCCAGCAAGTTCCACCATACCATCATCAAACCACACTGATTTTGAATAACAGTACCAACCACAATCAATCTATCCAAATCAACAGTTTCTCATCACATTTATAAAAAATCACAATTCAAAGGAAATAACTCTCTCCAAGACTAATTAATTACATAAGTATCCAAATTATTATTGCAAGTAACAATATTCATCAAAATCTTCGTTATCCTAAAACTAATCTCAAATTACAGCAAGCAAATAATTACAATAATCATACTACATATTTTTCTTTTAAAATTCAACAATAAGATCCTAAAGTTTTAATTAGATTAGCTTCTCTTACCTCTTGACCTAGTATTGTTCTTTTCTCCCTAAATAGCTTTGCACGCACAGTAAAACACTTTATCTACATAACATTAGGGTCTCAACGGAAGGAAATTTCATCAAGGACGAATGGAGGCAACATACTAAACAAGAAGGAGCTTGAATGTAGGAGAAAACAAATTGTTACAAATAGAAAATGCACAAATTTTCAAAGCAAAATTTCAAACCCACCATTAAAAGAAATTGAATAGGGGTTTTGGTAGAACTCTTCATGTAGATTACTCTTGGTGGTGAATCTTCAAAAGTAGGGGTGACAATGTCTGCTTGGCTTAGCAGACCGGCCCGCAAGCCCACCAAAAAAATGTTGGGCAAGCTAAAATATTGAACTCGCTAGCATGTAAAAGCTCAGCCCGCATAACTTGCAGTCCACATAAAAAAAAAACTTGCATTTGTATATATTGTATATATTGGTTACTTTCCTTCTGAACTTTTGCATGTTAGTATCAATTATACTTTCTTAATGCATAAGAAGATTTGTGCAAAAAGTGAATAATGATTATTATTTTATATATAAAACTATATATTAATTATATTTTAATTTATATGTATATGCAATATTTTTATATTATCATAAATATATAATTAAAATAGTAAAATAATTTAATTTTTGGTATTAATATATTTTAATTTCTGACTTTAAATTTCTTCTTTAATACAAATTAAAATATTTTTTCTTCAAATACATTTTGATTTTAATTTATACATTTGAAATTATTTTATATATCAATTTATTTAATATTTTTTTATTTTATACTAATAATGGTATAAACTTTTTTTATTAATTTTAACATTTTTAATTTATCAAATATATCACTTGACTCACGAATTTTCATAAACTTTCATCTCAAATATTTTTATTTACCACAATTTTTTTTTTAATCCAAACAACTATTTTTTTTTCAAATTCATTCTTCTAAATCCATCTTTCGAAACAAACATCTGAAATCCATCTTTTAATTTTAAACATTTAAAAAAAAAATAGAGGGCCTTTAAATGATCTGCCCTTGATTAAATTAATTAATTGGGTTGGTTATATTTGCTTTTATTAAAATCATCTGAAAAATTGTAAAAATAACTTGTCTTTTATGAAATAAAAATGCATAGCCACTAGATATTTTAAAATATACAAATACATTGTAATTTAATAGGTGAAAAAATGTTTTAAACATATTAGCCACATTTAAGCTTTAGGATAAACAAACAAGTTACATTGTAATACAAAGTTGCTTTTTCAATTTTTGAAGACAAAATCAAATACTTTAAAAAATATGAAAATGGTAAATCGAAACAAAAAATGAGATTGATTTTTAAGAAATAAAATCAGCTGGAAGATAAAATCTTATTTGTGTTTTTGTTGAAAAATAAAAACAAAAATTCAACTCAAGATTTTGAAATTATATATAAAAAAGTGGGGTTTAGCTTGGTTTAAATTGAATGTGATATTAAAAAAGAATTGAATTAAATAGTTTGTTGTGATTTAGTTTTTTAAAATAATGTTATTAGTATGATTACTTATTATTTTTAGTCATTAGTTTTCGTTGAAATATTTAATTAACTATGTTAGATAAGATCTTTTTTTAAATCATATATGTTATTTCATAAATTCAAACTAATATAAAAATGATGAAGATTAGGGATGAACATGGGGAATCTAATATATTAAATTTGCGTACCTTTCAAATAACAATTTTTTTTAATAAATCATAACCAACCAGGTTTTATAACTTTGGATAAACTATTATTTAATATGCAAACATTTAAAAAAGTTGAATAATTAAAATGTTGAAAAAGTTACGTGACCCTTTATTTTAAAATATTATGTTTTTGAATAATGTCTATTTTAGACTTCTCGAAACCCTTTCCTCTTAAAAAACAAAAGAGAAATATAAAACGTACACGTGAGTCTAAGAAACTAGGGACTAATGGTTCGTAAATAAGGAAACATCATAGTTTGAAGATTTTCCTCGTTTAGTAATGTCAAAGTTCATAAGAAAACAAAACACCATATGAATCCACAAATAGGAAAAATAAAAATTTCTTCTACCATATCATCTCAACTATACCTGATTGTTAAGTAATTATAGCTACACACAAAACTTGAGTCTAATTTGTCTTCATTAAAATTAATTTTCAAGTCATAGTAATTTATATGTCAATTATCTGTTTAATATTAATTATGTTAAAAATCTCATGTTAACTAAATATAACAAAAAGTTATTTTCTGTAAATTTTACACTTTAATATAATATCCTAATCATCATCATCTAAAGTGTATCTTAATTGACTATTGGACATATGTTAATATCTACTGTCAGCTTAAGATTATTTTGATATGTGTTGAAAATCTCGTATAACTTATCATCTAAAAATTAAATAAATTTAAATTATATAAATATATAAAAACATCATTTTACACACTATTTTTTATAAAATAAACTCTTGATAATATCAACATATATTTTACATTGATAGAGATGCAATTTGATTTAAAATTTCCATTAAATTTAACATATACCTTTTGAACCTGACATAATGTTAGCTTTTGCTCCTTCTATCAAGCAAAAAGTCTCAAAAGAAATCAATATCCAAACATCTAACATGTGTTTGTCCTAAAACCAAGTTTGTCGGAGGCAAAATCGATTCTCAAGATTCCCACATGTTCATGCTATTAATCTCAGCTGGATTCTCCATAAATTATTATTCAGCAAAGTCAAAGATGGAACTCAAACCCCAACAAAACCCAAATCTAGTGGAACAATAACAACATATTACAAATTGCAACAATGTTATAAGCAAAAACTAAATAGAAACAATAAGAACACATATTCATTCATCAACATAATCCAGAAGGAACATAACCAATTCAGAAAAGAGAAAGAAAACTTACTAATTTTACAGCTAGTTAAAATTTAACAAAAAAATATTACACTAAATAAAATGTAACAAAATTAAGATTACTTTCATAATTAATAATTGTTAATTATTTGGCAGATCCTCTGCCAATCATTTCCTTGTACCTCATGATGGAATCCAGCCTCTGCAGTTTGAGCTGCTGCTTGAACTTGTTGATGAAGTCGTCGGCTTTCGCGTCCACCTCGTCGTCGACGGCGGCGGCACTCACCTTCGCCTCCTTCACGGTGGCCGGGCGGCGGCTCTCCACGATATCCTCCTCCTTGAAGTGCGCGAACGCCGACTTGCTGCTGGCCGACTTCTTCATCTTCCGCGGCAGCTTCACCGGAACCTCGCCGGAAGAAGGCTTGGTGTCGGAGTGCGTCCTCGTGAAATGACCATCCTGCCCCTGCTGCTGCAATTTGCTGTAAATCTCGTCCAACGAAGAACCCTCCTCGCGCTCTCCGAGGCTGTAGTCGTAGCCGCCGTTCACGACAGGAAAGTCGTCGTCTTCCTCTTTTTCCTCGTCGGTTTCGACCACCTGGGGCGGCGGCACGTGGGGCTTGTCGGGCGCGTGGGAAAGCGTGGCGGCGTGCGGAGCGAGTTTTGAAGTGAAGGGTTCGGTGGGGAGGTAAGTGTAGAGGTTGATGGATTTGAGTCTTTGAAGGAGTGAGGGAGATCTAGCAAGTTGGAAGCTTTCATTTTCATGGGTATGGGTTTGGGTGTGGGATTCATGAAAGTGTGGGTATGGAGGGTCTTGGGAGGGGTAGAAGTTGATGGATTTGAGTCTCTGCAAGATTGAAGGGGATCTTGGGAGGTGGGGATGTGGAAAGTCATTTGCTTGATGATGTTGGGCATGGGGGTCATGGTGGTGGTGGTGTTTGGCAAGGTTGGAGATGATGAAGATGGTTCCGATGACTAGTTGGAGGAGGAGGAAGAAGACGGTGGGTGTGAACCAGCTGTAGATGGTGGCCAAGAATGTTGGGGAAGATGAAACTGCTTCCTCAAGCATGGTTTTGGTTTGAAGGTGAAGAAGGTGAAGAACAGAGGAAAAGGTTGTTGGTTGGTTGGGTTTGATTTGGTTATGTAGAGTGTGTGTACTTCTATGATGTTTTTGATATTTAGCTTAGTATGTGTGGATGGGTCACTCGGGTGTTATTGAGGGGTCAGACAGGGTAAATTATATGTACGGTCGTGAGGGGTCACTTGCATGTTGTTTAAATTTATGTGCTTTATTCGATCACCAAATATATAAATAGAAAGAAATTAACTTTTTACATAATATGAGAATATTGGAAAGGGTAAAAAGTATTTTTATTTATTTATTTATTTGTTTATTTTGTGTGTATTGAATGCTGTATGTATGAAGAGGCATGTGTGAAATAAAAGGATTGGTTGAGAGAACTCGAAGATCGAGAAAAGCGTGGTGGCATATGATGGGTCTGCAGCTAAGGGACAAAATTAGAGGGTAGATTTGTGAAACGTGGGACACTTGTTGGTTGAATTTTTGGATATTCATTTCGACCTTGACTTCAACAAAAGGGACATATTTTCTTTTTTCTGAATTCAATTTCAACCCATCTTATTAATCTAAAGGTATGGGTTATCACACCAACCACTCTTCACCTTCATTATTTTCTTTCATGATTTTTCACTTCTCTCTGAAAAAAAATTAATTTTTCAATACTCATATATTAATTTCTATCATTAAACTCTATATACAAGTATAGGTTAAATGATATATATATATATATATATATATATATATATTATTCCGATAGTAAATATGGTAGTATAGTTAAAAATAACTACTAAAGGTATTGTGCTTTTTAAAACGTTCATTTTATTATAACTTTATTTTTAAAAAATGTCTCAGATAATGAAAAAAAATTATTTAAATATTAATTTTTAAATTATGTGAGACTATTTCGATTAAAAATATATATAAGTTGATATATATGATATAATTTGAATGTTTGGAAATTTCTATTTTGAGCATAAGGATCTGAACTTACCGAATTTAGATAAATGCATGTTACACTCTGAGTCTATTGTCTTCTGCTTTTGAAATCGAAATCATCAAAACCTTTCCTAAACACCAACTCCACATTTTTCATCCCCATTTCAAATTCTTGTTCTTCCATTATGTCACTTATAAAGATAAAAGGCAAAACTAAAATAAAATTATATTTTCTCAATATATGTTTATCTTTTTACTATTACAATCAACACTGCACATATAATGTTTTTAAAAGTTAAGAGAGCACATGTATAATGTAGAAAGAAAAAAAAAGGTTAATAACTTATTGTTTTTTAAAATACATTAAAAGTTAACATGGAATTTTAAAAATACTGATAACATTATTAGAAAAATATCTCAAGAAAAGTGCAAGCGTGATTTATTAATATGGACAATTCTATTAATTTGTGCACATGCAAATCCTTATATGGTGGACTTAACAGGTGTGAAACGGTTGAATGATATAACTATTTTGGTATTAACTAATGGGTTGGTACAGTAGTGCCTTTCTATTTTAATCTAATTCTCAATTTTTTATTCATTTACTTACTCATGAATTTATGCCTTAGGTTTGTGTCGGTTTATCCTTACTACCACTTAGTTGTCACAAAATTAGAATACAAGTATACTTATTACCTTTTTTATGCTTCTATCTGTTTCCAGTTATTTAGATTAATCACATGACAGAGTTTATATATATATATATATATATATATATATATATATATATATATATATATATATATATATATATATATAAAAGGAGTAACAATATAAAGGAAGCTAATAAAAATAGATGTGACATCAATAAGAACAAGCATCAGTGTATTAAGGGTTTTTTCTCCGGTTATTTTTTTTATTTTACTCGGATCTAGAACCGAGACATATTGGGGTGAGGCCAAAAGGTACTTTTGACCTCGGTTGTTACCCGAAGTCATAGATATAGTCCCTTTTCTGTCCCGGGTCCATGAGAACCGAAGCCATAAGATAAATTTTTTTTTTTTAATTAAATTTTTCGCGGCACAGATCTGAAAGCCAGCTAACATCGGACCAAAACCAGAATCCTTTCATCCCTTCAACACCAGAATCAGAACGCGAACGCGAACCAGAACGCGAACCAGATCAGAACCCCCATCCCAACAATGAACGCTAACCAGAATCCCCCATCGACGAACCACCATTGTCGCAGCGATGAACGCGAACCACCACTGCAAGCCATCATCGGCGCAGCTGCGACGAACGACGAGAAGACAGATCCGGTGACGGTGCAGATTCACAACCTCTATTGCGGTGACGGTGGCTTTCTGCAGCGGCGGAGATCTCGACGGAGGTTCCTCTAGTGGAGCGCGATGGTGATCTCGCGAAAGGTGCTGCCATGGTGGATCGCGTCGCCGCGTTGCAGATCTGGTGCCCTGTTTTCGCGTCGCAGTGGTGGTTCGCGTTCGCAATGGAGTTTCACGGTGGCTAGGGTTTAGGGTTCCCATATGGTTCTGTGCGCGCGAGGAAGAAGATGGAAAAGATGGAGAAGATGCAACAGCGTGCGAGGAAGAAATAGAGGGGTTTGCGTTTTTGTGCCCTGATTAAACTATTTGGCCCCGGTTCAGTGCCACCCGAGGCCAAAGACGTAACCTTTTGGCTTTGGGTTTGTTCAATAGAATCATATAAGCACCTTTAGGCACCGGTTTTTTTTGAACCGAAGCCTATAACCCATTTTGGCACCGGTTTTTTTTTTAACCGAAGCTTATAACCCCTTTTGGCCTCGAATTTTTCTTGAACCGAGGCATAAAAGTTGTCTCAAATTGCAAAAATGTCACCGCGTCGTTATATGCTTCGGTTCCTTGCCAACCGAGGCCTATAAGACAATGTAAAAATGCAATTATGCACTAGTGAAGATAAAAACATGAAGTAAAAAAAAATAAAAAAAAAAATAGATTGGAACAAATAGATACTCATTTTATATTCAAGAAATATATTTATCTTCTACGTCAATAAAAAGAATAATCATCGATTGACTTTCACAAGTTTTTAAAATTACAAATTTTTTGTGTACTCCAAATGTTTTGCTTTTGGTGAATGAAGGTGATTATTTATATAATATGTATGAATTTCAAAGACTTAATTATCATGTACATGTTTATTAAGTGAAGCCTAAATGCTAACTCTATTTTATATCTTTAAACGTGTTTTAGCCAAATTGTTAAAAAAAGTTGTGAAGGTTATATCTTTTTTGTTTTTTAGCCAAATTGTTAAGAAAATTGTGGAGGGAAGATTTAAATTTTGAAATTTAAAATAAAATATAAAATCTTCTCTTACTTGGACAAGATTTGGAGGTGTACAAAACATTTTTTAACTTTTATTTATTCATATTTTTTTCTTACATTTTTTAACTTTTTTTAACTATTCCCTCCCTTCAATTTTGTAGAGATCTCCCATTATTTAGAAATGTGACCAAATTATGAAATATGAGTGTACAAACTTTGTATTACAAAGTTAGTTTTTAGGGTTGAGTTAAATTTAAATTTTACTTTCTAAATCATATTCAAAATTATGAGGTACGAAAGATTAATTTCAGTTAATTTTAGTACTCTCTCTTAGAGTGACTCAAATTTAAGGTTTTTGGTATAACATCAACAAAAACAAGTATGTTACTTCATAAAATAACATTATTCTTAGAATAAATACATTAATAATATAGTTTATTTAAAATTAAATTATATTTAAAATAAAAATACACATTGTTGTTTGCTTAGCAAGTTTATTAAAAATCTTGTCCAAACTTAGTTTTGTGCAACAATAAACACAATTATTTGAAAATAATAGTCGTTAACATACCATAACAAAATATATTGTTTACCTTGGATGTTACAATCATAGTTGGGTTGTTTAAATTCATATTATAGGTGACCAAATATCAGTATAGACTAAGTACTTGAAAGAAGATTAAAACAAATTTTGATCGATATAGTTAAAAGTATCATAACTAATAAATACAAACTATACAAAATATTGTTAGTCTTAAGATAAACAAAATTAAAAACAAAAAAAAAAATTCTTTGCAAAGTATATTACTTGAAAAGTAGTTTTTTCAATGGAGAACAAAAGTTGTGTGAAAAAACCACTATATTGTGACAAATGTTATTTGAGCAAACAAGAAAATATATTAAATAAAATTGTAAGAAATTTTTGAAAAAAAATAAGGACAATTAGCGGCGGCGGAGCTTGGTTAGAGCAGGCGGGGGCCACGGCCCCCCAAAATTTTCAATTTTTTTAAACTTTTTTTATTACTTTTTTAAATTATATATATTTATAATTTGTTAAATTTTTTAAGTTTTTAAATTTTTTAAATTATATGTATATTTTTAAATTAGATAATAGTATATTAAAAAATTAATGAAAATAAAATTATGTTTTTTTTATAGGGTATAATATTTAATGTTAATGAATAATAAAATATTAAATCAAATAAAGAAAACAAATTATTAAGATAATTTTATGTTTTATTTTTATTGTCTTTTTAGTTTTTTCACGTGTTGTATTTATCTCTTACCCTTACCTGATTTCTTTTTATTATGTTACCATATAAGAACAAAAAAACGTAATTTTCTCATGTCTCACCTGTTAGTGAATTGATTATCATAATTTTTGTTAGTAATTATGTCTCTCAATTATTAATTATATTATGATAAATTACTTTTTAGTCTTAAACTTGTTTTTTAAATAGGTATATTGATGAAAAATAAAAGAATAAATTCATTTTTTAGAATTGATAAAAGAAGAGTAAAGGTCAAAACATGACAATACGGTTGTTAATCGCATAACAATGAAATGAAATGCGACTTTTGAATCGATATGTGCACATTAGAAAAATGGGAAATAAATATTTTGCAAATAATATGATTATTTATATTAAAAAAATAGCTGAAAATTTTAGTTATGATTAAATTATTTGATAAGTTTAAGAATATGAAAAAAGGATGGACAATCCGTTAGTTAGTGTAATTTGTTTTATAGTTATAGCTATACTAGAATATTATTTACTTTCATTGAATGAGTGACGACAGTAATATTAAATATGTAAATTTTAAGTATATTATTTTGGCTCCCCTAGATATTTTAGTCAAGATCCGCCACTGCTGGCATGGGTCCTATTGGTGTAAAGAAACACTTGGCACCATTTTTACCTTCCCACCCTATGGTAAGCACTTCTTTCATAGTTGTTGATATATTTGGTCATGTTTTTTATTACATCCATTACAAAGTGCATGGACAAAACCATACTCAAGGGAATATGCAGCCTTCCCAACTCCATGGCTCCGTGCTTCAAAGTTCTGGCCTACCACAGGTAATCATGCAGCTGTTTGTTTATATAAAACTATGTGTTCTGATTGAAATCTCACTTCAATTAGTGATAAGACAATTTACATTATATAAGTAATTGCAAACCTCACCTTACAAGTTAGTTTTATAGGACTAATTTAGACTTAAAGTTCACTTCTAAGATAGTATCAGAGTCATCTAAAACAACCTATCATAGCAAGATTTGTTGTATATTGGATCTATCGTGTGCTATGTTGTTGGAGCATCCATAAATATCTAGTCACACGTTTGAGATGTATACGACATGAGGAGGACTGGTTTTATAAGGTTGAGTTAGGTTTAAAGTCTAATTCTCAATACGTTCTTATGACATCCTTCTCATAATTAACCTTACCACCATTATCATCCCTTGTTTGATATTTTGTGCAATGTTGATATCTCTGCATAATTTGGTTTGACAGAAAGTAAATGCTTAGACTAACAAATGTAACATGTGTATCAGGACGTGTTGATAATGTGTATGGAGACTGCAACCTCATTTGCACCCTTCTCCCAGCATCACAGGCTGTTGAAGAAGAAGCTGCAGCCACAACATAGTGTGCTCCATTGACAACTATTTCCATTTCATGTTGTACATAAAACTCTTCCTATTCATATAGTTCTTACACCTCTTGAATATTGCTTCATCATATGTGATAATGATGATAATCCTTTCCTCTTAAGTTTCATCCAATCACAAGAAACAAAGCTGCTCCCAAGGAAAAAAAAAGAAATCATTCACATAATTGCTGCTTCTATTATTAGGTTTAGAAATGTATTTTAGGCCTATGTATCACAGTAATGTGAAAAATAAATTTCATTCATATAACATAAGTGTAAAAAAAGAAAAAAAAAGTATTAGTTCCTTTCAATAAACAATGCATTTGCCATAATCAGTTCATAGAAATTTTATATTGTTGTGTTGTTCCGGTTGTCTCTCATCACCAACTATGACTTACTGTGTCATAGTAAACACTGTATTTGGATAAAATTTCAGAGTATAGTGTTGAATTTTTCAATGTATGTATGCAAATCTCAAGACAGTGAAAAACAAAGAATTTTGCTACTTTGAGAGTAACTATACTTCTTAAAAGAGCTGACATGCATACATGCTCTAACATGCTATGGTGTCTTTTATTTAATAGATTGTATCTTTTATAATAAAATAGTTATCCTTTTAACATTTTTTTTTATTTTAAATTATCAAAGTATATTTATTAAATTTTCTAGTTTGATATTTTTTTCGAGAGTTTATTTTAAATATAATATACTGGTGATCTTAAAAGTAATATTGATTATTAAGAATTTATAATCCAAATTAACGAAAATAATATTAAAATCAGTTTTAATTTTAGGAGAATTATTGATTATTAATCTATATGTACATCGTTTAAAAATGATAATTATTTTAAATAGATGAAATATTTCATTTAACAATATTATTGATGTAGATATAAATATAAATTATTTAATATTTTAGACTTAAAAGTTCAATATGTTGATGTGATAAATAGAATTGGTAGTCTCAATCTTTGGTTAATTTCTAATTCATTATATTATTGGATATTGATTGTATACCAATTTAAATTCTCAATTTATACTGTTTTCCACTATAAGTATCTTCATAAATAAGAAGAAAAAGAAAAACAAAGAAAAAATGTTAATTCTCATTTGCCATGGTCCGATAAAGAAAATGATAAAATTTTTATATAATAAAAATTAGGATTAAATATGTTTTTTTTCTCTTAACTTTTAGTGAATTTTAGAATTAGTCCATCTCGAAATTTTGGATTAATTTAATTCTTTATCTTTCAAAATACATGAATTTAGTTATTTTAATTAAATTATTTTTTTTGATTTATTTTATATTTTGTACGTATTTCAAGATTGTATTTGAGTTGTTTTAAATGTTTGGCACATTTTCGCTTTAGTGAGTCAAATACTATTATGAAATGCGCTTGAAATGTCAACTAAACTTAACAAAATTTGATTAAAATGACTAAATCCACGTATTTCGAAAGATGAATGACTAAATTGGTCTAAAATTTTGAAATGAACTAATTCCAAATCACTAAAAGTAAAGAGACCAAAAACATATTTAACCCTAAAAATTATATTCATCTTCTACTCATACCAAGTAAGGTTTCAGTTATTTAATTTCCCTTTGTTCTTTTTATTTGACTTGTATAATATACAATTCTATATTTGACTTGTATAGTTGAACTATCTATCTTAG
>Ga0214542_1004179_pt1 | contig 28855 bp, 9 predicted proteins | sample CNSS1metaG_FD_160096 | JGI IMG/M metagenome (GOLD analysis project Ga0214542, IMG submission 160096) | Root nodule microbial communities from cowpea collected in UCLA plant growth center, Los Angeles, California, USA - CNSS1 | ecosystem: Host-associated > Plants > Roots > Nodule | place: USA...
CCAAAATTCCTTTTTAATTTTTTGCCTTCTACAATTAATTTTTACCATAACGTTAAATTACTTCTCACACCAACAATATCCACGTCACTAATTCTCTGATGGCCACGTGTTATTTTCTTGCTTCTCAAACCAACTTAAATCAGTCAACGTTAACCACTGTAACGGCGTCTAAATTATTGGACCCAATTGATGCACATAAACGTATTTGGGTACGCAATTGATACTTTTTTAAAAGTAGGTACCAATTTGACATTCTAGTACCAAACTGGGTACCTTGCGATTAATTAAACCTTATTTTTAATATGACGTCTTAATTCTTTTTGGAGACAATTCTTTTGTATAAAACTCTCACTTTGATAATACTTTTATGTCTTTGAAAATTATTATTTTCATGTTTTATTTGAGAGTAATAGTCTCTTTAACAAAAGTAGTTAGGAAACTAATAATTAGTTAATTAATATCTAATTTAATTTCGAGTTTAATTATCAAACACTTTTATATTCGTAAAATTAATTTATAAATTATTAAATAGTTGATTAACCTCATCAAATATACTGTAATAATCTTAAATTTTATATAATCACCGTACATTTAGTAAAAAAAATGTTATGAGATCCGACTCTTAAATTTATGAATACATACATATTTCTACACTGTATTATATTTTTAGTCAATTAATTTTTTCTCTTACCTTTAAAGCAAAACTATGATATTATAAGTAAGGTTAAAACTTCTTTTCCTCTAATTTTTATGCGATTCAATTTACTCCTTTAATTTTAAATAATGATATAATTAAGTCATTTTCATTGATGTTAAATTTTGTTTTAAAATTAATATATCAAATTATTTTAAATCAATTTTATTTTTTAATAGAATAATTTGATTTATAAATTATAAAGAAAATTTCACTTCAATCTAACAAAAATAATTTAATTGAATTTTTTTAACAATTAAAAGACTAAATTCAATCAAATAAAAATTAGAAATGCAATTGAATTTTTTTTATAAAAATTAGAGGACAAAAATAAAATTTTAACCTACGAGTAAAAACCTAATCAATTTAATAATTTATATTACATATATTATTTTAGCGTTTCAAAAAGACAATTAAAATTCTATTGAACACTCATAAAACATCATATGCTTCTATATATCATATCATCACTACACTTGAAAATAATACAAGCACAAGACATTGTGAACTAGTGATCTATAAAATATCATACATCCATTTTATATCAAATGGTGTCATATATACTCACTCAAAAAATACGAATCACAGTAATAAGAATCAAGTATTTATATTTAATAGTCCATTTAGTTTGTTTTTATTTATGTAAACACAGGTGTTATCGTGTTTATGTGTATGTATTTTTTAAATACATATGATATTATAGTAGTAGGTGATTATATTATAATATCATCAGGTTAATATCAATGGGGAAACCTTATAAAGTCCATAGGAGACCATGACACTCCCAAGATGTTATACTTTTTTTTTAAATATTTTTTAAATTGATTTTTATTTTTTTATAAATATATTATTTAATATTAATAAATAATAAAATAAAAAATTAAACATAATAATGAATAATAAAATTTATTAAGATACATTTGAAGTTTCTCATATTGTATTATTCGTTTATTACTCTTACATATTTTTTTTTTATTTTTTGTTTAAAAAAATATAAAGTTAGACATAAATTCATTCTCTCGTTCTCAATTTTCATCCGTTCTCTTCTAAGGTAAAAAAAAAAGGTAATTTTCTCATATCTCTTGATAGGAAAAATATTAGTTTGATATTTAGTTTTATTTTTTCATCTTATGAATTTTTTGTATTTTTTCTTTTTTATAAATATAAAAAGAAAAGTTAGGTACTATATGTTTTTTTATAACCATTTCTTAAAGGTGACTTGATTATCATTTTTTTTTTAGTAATTACGTATCTCAATTTTTGATTAGATCTTGATAAATTATTTTTTAGTCTTAATTTTTTTTAAATAGTTATTATTGATGAAAAATAAAATAATAGATTTATCTGTTTGAAGTGATAAAAGGGAAGATACTGTAAGCCCCTTTTTCTTCAGTGTTATAAAGTTTTGGGCCTGGCCTTTTCGGAGGCCCAAGGCCAGCCCTTCAGTAGGACCCTATACCCATTCAGTTGTCTCATTTGGCTCTTGTCACCTTTTCAGAAACAACTCTCCTCTCCATCCCACAACTCAAACAAGGAGCTCTGCTAGGGCACAGAGGAGACTTCATCTTCTCAGCTAAGCTCTGTGTTCTTCTTTGGTAAGTATCCTGGATCTTTTATAGTCTTCTTTTTCTCCTTCTACCTTCTTCCAGTTGGCGTTTGGTTGCGGTTAGGGTTCCATTTCTCATTCTCGTTTTGGGTCTTGGGGTTTCCATTTCAGCTCACCTTTGTGATCCGTAGAGCTGTTGTGCCAGGTTGCATTCCTTGGGTTGCCGTTCTTTTTCTCGAGTATAGAAAAGGTAAGGGGAGTTAGTCTTTTCTGTTTTGTAAAATTTTAGTGCTTTTCCATATATTTGTGCCTTATTTCGTGAATGAGATGGTTTAAAAGTGTTGTGCTGGTATGGTAATGAACTGTGTGGTGTGGATATGTCTGTTTGTGGTGTTGCATGTGTGAAACAGTGGGGGAGACTGGTATTCTCGCCTAAACGAGCTTGTTTCGCTCAGGCGAGAATAGTAGAGAGCTCGCCCTGGTGTTGCTCGAGCATCTCGCTCAGGCGACCAAAGCTTGTTTTGAGCGATGCGTTGTCTCGCTCAGGCGAGAATGGCTCGCCCAAGCGAGAACTCGCAGAGTGCCACTGTTCCAGGTCTCGCCCAGGCGAGAAGGCCTAACTTAAGCGAGACAGTCGCTGCAGCTTAGGCAAGGTCTTCTAGCCCAGGCGAGAATAATGTGGTTTTATGTTTTGGATTCTTATTTATCTTGGGTGTGGCTACTTCTCTCGACCATGCAGGGTTGTGGTGTGAGTTCATGAGTTGTATGAGTTGTATGCACTGAAATCTGTGGGTTAGCATGAGTAATTTATGAAATTTTGTTTGGTTGGTTGAGAATATGCATGAGAAATGAATGTTGGGATAACAAGTGGTGGTTACGAGATACGAACCATGCGATTGGTGTGAAATAGGCGTAATTCCATGAGTCTCATGGGGAGACTTTATGGTGGCGTGTAGTGTATATATTGAGATATGGATTCAAGTAAGGACTGCATCCCGAAACTCTAAAGGGTCAGTAAGTCTCATGTAGAGCAAACTGACCCAAGTGGTGAGAGTAGCGGGAGGCCCTAGTCTATGGCAGGATAATGGCCTTAGACGCTTAAAGGCTAACCTTGTGTGTGGTAGGGTGAAACCCATTGGCAATGGCTCTGCAGAGCAGTAGAGGCCACCACAAGTGCAGGCGTCCAGTGAATCCGATCTTAGTATAGTTATCCGGATAATTGAGTCATAGTGTCCTGCTTGTTTGCTATAACATGATGTTTTGTGCCTGTTGTGTTGCATGTTAAGGTATATTTAAGTACTTGTCCGTCGTATCATGAAAAGATTCAATTACACTAGCTTACCCTTGCATTTCTGTTTGTGTTCCTGTTGTGTTTTCTCTTTTGCTATGATCACCCTGGGTGGGAGCAGATGGAGGAAATTCTGGGAGTAGGCCCGGCGATAGCAGTGGTGCAGCTTAGGGGATCTTTCTGTGTGACTCTCTGGGTTAGTTTATGGCCCTAAGTGCCTTTTGTAACCTCATGCTCTAGAGGAGCATCGCCTTTTGTAGAACTGTTAACTTTCTATTAGGTTGCCTATGGCATGGTGGTATGCCTAAATTTGTTTTCACAGCATACTTCTGGATGACTGTAACAGTTAACTTTTCTATCGTTTTTGTTCATCTGAGTGCTTCTCGTTATTATAATGGTGTGATACTTTATTTAGTAGTGTAATCTATTAAAATGGGATGTCACAGATACTTTGAAGATGAAAATAATACAAATTATTTTCAAGCATGATACTAGGAATTCAATTGTTGAATTAAAGGACAATTTCTTAAGATTCAAATAATTGTAAGTGAAAATTTTCATATTAATTCTTTTAAATTATAGGTGAAATGTTTTATATTAATTCTTTAGAATATGAGAAAACGTTTTCAAATATAAGAATATTCAGAGAAAGATATGAAGTTAGAAAAACTTATTTAAAATAAGTTTCATATCAAATACAAATTCAAAACTATAATTTTTTAAACAAAAAATAAACGAGGATTTCAATACTAAATTATATATAATTTTGTTATATTAGTAATAATAATTAAATATATAAGATTTAAGTATATTATTTTGACCCCTCCAAACTTTTTTTATCAAGATCTGCCACATGTTAATGTACAAAGTAAATCCATATTTATTAAAAATAAAGTGGAGTAAATATAGAAAAAAATAAAAAATAACTCTTAATGAAGAGAAAATAATTGTTAATGAACACAAAGTAAATTCATATTTCTTAAAAACGAAGTGGAAATAAATGGAGAAAATTGAAAAAATAATTAATGAATAAAATAAATAAATAACTGTTATAATAGTGTTATATAAAACATGTAAAAATAATTGTTAGTGTTTAAAAAATAAATAAATAATTGTTATAATAGTTTTATATAAAACATGTAAAAATAATTGTTAGTCTTCAAAAAATAAATAAATAATTATATTATAAAGGGTAAATTAGGATAAGTAGTTGTAGACACAAAAGAGGGATATTATCAATTATCATAATTTTATCAAAATAGAAATTTGACTCCTACTTTAAAAGTCTGGTAATATTGAATTAAATTAAGGGGTTTCGCAACTATTATATAACCTCCCACATCACAAAGTCACATATTAGGAAATAAGTCCTCCTCAATGATAAAGTAATTTTCTTCTACATGCGAAACACATTTTTTTCACACCACCCCTCCAAATTGTAAAAACCTTTATCAACTTTCATCATTTAATATCTTTCTCTATATAAGTTCAATATTATCAAAGTTACGATAATCTCATTCTCATAATCCATGTTCAATACATGTCATATAACCACTCAATGTAATATTTTTTCTTTATAAATAACTACATTTACATAAAACATATATTAAATTAACAATTTCATAGTAGATTTTGGATAACACCCAGACTTTACTCAATCTCACATACATCAAAAGTATATTTCGGATATCATCTAGGCTCTACTTGGTCTTACATATCCACACTTTTCGACCAACACCCAAACCTCAGACTTTACTCAGTCTCACACACATCCACAATAGATTTTGGTTAACACCTAAACTTTACTCAGTCTCACACATCCATGCAATTTTTATTTTAAAACCTTAAAATCATTTATTTTTATCTATAAAATCTTCCCATCTTGCTCAATAAACATACAAGCCCACCCCGTGAGATAAGGTTGAGAGTTATTTTCTTTTTTCATACTTAGGCTCGCCTAGTGAGCATTATTACTCAACAATTCACTTTGGAGGTAGTGGCAGATCTTCGGCCAATATCTTTAGGGTGCCAATATTTTGATTGAATATTTCTTTTGTTCCATTTTTTTGTCTAAAAATGTTTAGTTGGTCCTCAAGTGTTTTTAAGTCTCATTTTGGTCCCGATTTTTAAAAATCAATGCAACTTAATCTTTTTCATTAAATTTCTTGAAGCGGAGTAATAATTTTTTATCAAAAATGATACTAAATTATGTCAATTATACCAACAAAGCAAACCATCATTATTCACAACTTCAATTTTGATGAGAAAACCTTGGTCCTATTCAAGAAATTTAACGAAAAAATTACAAAATTGCATCAAATTTTCAAAAATTGGGATCAAATTTAAACTAAAATAAAAATGGAAGACCAATTTGATATTTATGAATGAAAATAAGAACCAAGAGGGTAATTCCAAAATTTTTATATAAACAAGTAAAAACATTTTATTTACTTTTTTATGATAATAAAAATATTAAAATTATAATAATAATAATTATTATAATTATAAAATTAAATATAAATAATTTTTATTTTACTATAATTAATTTTCATTTATAATGATTAAGTTTAAAAAAAAATAATCAAATAAAAAATGTCAAATTAAACAAATAATCACTTAAAAAATAGTTATTTTTATTTAAAATATATTTAAAAGGTGAAGTTGAAAAATAAATGTAGAAAAAAAAAGAATTTTCTTCATATATAGATATAAATGTATAAAAATTTATTAAAATATGAAAAATATAAAATATATTACAAATATTAACTTTTAAAAAATGTATTTAAAATTATATTCTAAATTATATAAATATAAAAGAAAAGTTTTTGGGGGGCCATGGTCCCCTTTGTCCAAACTAAGATCTGTTCGTGTTTGGAGGTATACTCACTTAGTGAATACTTGGCTTGTTTATGACTAGTTCTTAATAATCATTTTCAGTAAGTACATTAATGTGTAGTATTATCAACAAGTGTCACATCCAAGGAACTTAGCAAAAAGTTACAATATAATTGTTTTGGATTATTTGGTAAAAGTAGCAAGAGATTTTAATCTAGGTTTTTTCCTTAGCCTAAGACGCAAAGGACATTGTTGTGTGTGGTAGGATGAAACCTATTAACAATGGTCAGTGCGTATCTCCAATGAATCTGACATTAATGAATATATCCGAATATTTGAGTTTAGAGTGTCTATATTATATGTTTCACTTCACGACGACTACTTGAATTGTATGCTTATGTGTTGAAATCTCTTTTACTTGCCTATATGCATGCTCCTTTTATAAAGTAGATTACCTTTTTTTGTGCTTATGTCGTTATGTTGCAATGATCACTATTATTTGGTTTGAGTATATGAGGAATCAGGTGTTGGTTCAACAAAAGATGATGATGGTGGTGCAACTGTATGGTCTTTAGATAAGTTTTTATTCACTTCGTTATATTTAAAAAAAAATTCACAGTTCTTATCCTTTTATAATTATTTTGTTTTTGTTGTTGGAGTTGTTTATGAATTTACTTTGATGTCAATTTTGCCTTTTAGATAGCTACAATGAACTAATCATCTATTCTTTTTGGACATACTTGGATAGCAATTATATAATATCTTAACTTAACTAGTAGTATTGTACTATTTATTGGGGTATTACATTATTAAAGTATAAAATGAATTTTAATTTCAATAATTAAAAATATTATGAGTTTTAATTTATAAAAATTATTTTATAGTTTATAAATGATTTGTATAATTTTTGAATTGCGTAAATAATTTTTTTAATATGAATAATTATTTGAATTAAAAAAAGTAATTAATAAGAATAAAATTATGAAATATGTTTTATTTAAATTTTTAAAAATAATTATTAAAATGGTAAAACCGAACAAAATTTTTTTACACCAACATGACGAAGTATAAATTAATAATATAGATATTCATTTTTAAATTTAAGCGTTTCATTAAAATTTTAACAACCGTACTATGTGATGTTCTAAAAAATATGATTAGTGAAAATGTGATATAACCAACTTTATATATTCGGTTCAATATTTGATATTATCTCTTTAACATATTTTCAAAATATCTTAATTTTAATATATTAATGTTTTAATATATTTAAAAATATTAAAATCAATATATTTTGAAACTATAATAGAAAATCAAAATTAAATATAATTTTAAACATATATTCTTAGCCAATAATATCATAAGGAAAAGAAGCCTTTGTCAAATTAAAATCAACAAAGAAATTGTTTTGGAATAACATAACCCCTAACCAAACACACCGTGGGTTCTGAAAACCCTACTACTCTTAACCCTTCCATATAAATATTACGTAAAACCACGCGAGAAACCCTAATAGCAGTTTGGGAAAAAAAAGGGAAAGATGCAGATCTTCGTGAAAACCCTAACGGGGAAGACCATCACCCTTGAGGTGGAGTCAAGTGACACCATTGATAATGTCAAAACAAAGATTCAGGACAAAGAAGGTGCAGTTTAATTGAAACGTCACCATTGATTAATCGTTCTCTCTTATTCGTTGTTTGTTTGACTCGTTATGTATCTCTCTCTTTCCAGGGATCCCCCCGGACCAGCAGAGGTTGATCTTCGCCGGGAAACAGTTGGAGGATGGCCGTACCCTCGCAGATTACAACATCCAAAAAGGTCTGCAAAACCTCAATTTCGAAATTGCTTTGTCTATGTTATTTGCTCTAATGCTTTGAATGCGGTAATTAATTGATTTAGCATTTTTATTGGATTGTAGGAATTGTAGTTAGCCATATATGTGTATGAAAGAGTGTAGGTGTTTGAGGTGGAAATCTGTAGTTTTTAAATTGGTAAAAATTAACATAATCTTTGTGAATATGACGATCAGGTGCTTTTTACTTTATTGTGTCCAACTCCAAGCATCTTCGTGCTGCTTGGCTGAGAAACAGCAGACCCCAAGTATTGCTAATTATGCTCAATAACTTTAGTGTAAATTATGAGACTTATCATTAGGTTGGTTTCTCTATTTTTGCAGAGTCAACATTGCATCTTGTTTTAAGGCTTCGTGGTGGTATTATTGAGCCATCTTTGATGGCATTGGCCAGGAAGTATAACCAGGATAAGATGATTTGCCGCAAGTAAGTTTACACATCCTAGTATTCGATCCAGTTGGTTCATTCAGCACTAATTTGACATATTGTTCTTGTGTGAAGTATAGTCAAAACTGACAAGAAAACTTTTTATATTGTATACTAAAGTCACATGAAACTCTGTTGTAATTATGTTGCATGCCTAATCTGTTGGCAAGTAGTGTACTGATTCAGATGTAAATGCTGAATGCTGAGTGCTGAATTGAGTGTATGTCTACCCTGAATATCTGTATGGAAAATGTATGGCAACATCAGATTGCTGTTTTCTCTTAGTTGCATGTGTCTAGAAAACCCTGTGCCAAGGTCTTCTGGCTCACTACTCAGCCACTATGTCAAAGACCTATGTTTTGTTCCTTATACCGTGTTCCCACCCCCCACTCGGCCGTCAGTTGATTTGAACCCTTTTATTTGTCTACTCTAGTCCCAAATCCACTCATTCTTGATCAACCATTGCGATGGATAAGGGGAGGGATGCTAAACTTTTCGTTCAGAATAATTTATTTACTGCTACTAATGACATTTTCACCCTTGGGAATGAATTGTTAATCATCTAGAGTGACATCTAAATGATGAATATTGTCACAAGGGTAAAATACCATTTATGTACCAGAGAATACCCATATATCCATAATATTCCTTCCCTTTATTTTCTTTACTCTCATTTCCCCCATCCAAGCTAAGGCCAAGTCCCTTTTACCTTTGACTTCCTTAGATGCATTGAAATCTTGATGCGTGTTAGGCTATGAGCAGCTATCTTTTTTATAGCAACAGACTTACGTAGCGAAATTGGCTTTTGAATAATTGCTTAACTTGCTTAGGCACTGCTGAATCAAAAGGCAACTTCCTTTACAGATGAATTATTTTATGGAACTTGTTTGTAATTTGGATTGAGAAGATACAATCAATGCATCAAATCATATTTTCTGTTATGTCTGTTTGTCTGGGAATTTCCAAAATGTTCTCTTGGACTTGAACTTCGTTTTTATAAAATGAATTCGATATTAATAGGTTCCAAGCTTCAAATTAAGTGCACTCTAGAAAGCATTCTGGCTTACTTCTGTCGTAGTAAGGTGGTGTTGAATTCTGATGTGCTGTAAATGAAATGTAATCTGAAACGATATATTCTTGAAAAATGAAATGGTAGTATTCATAGCAAAATTCTGTTTCTTTTGAGAACCAAGGGATGCATGTTGGACTACAAGTATTAGAAAGCCTACGTTATATACAGTGGCTTAACCTATTCATGTTCAGTGTCCATTAGATGACTAATGTCCATTCACAGCCATTATGCTCATTAATCAATTTGCTTCGCAGGTGCTACGCACGTTTACACCCTCGTGCTGTGAACTGCAGGAAGAAGAAGTGTGGACACAGCAACCAGGTATAATAAATTTTTAGCGCCATGTCTCACTGCTCAATTTTTATGGAATGAAATTCCGTGTTATCTGATGAGGCTTTTACTTTTGTATTGCAGTTGAGGCCAAAGAAGAAGATCAAGTAAACTGTTCTGACTGCAAGATGCAAACATATGTTGTTATGGATTACTGGATATCTTGTAAACCTGACAACTCCATTAGCTTTTTAGTATCGTAGGAAATCTTTTGGAAATTTGACAGTTTCTCATGATTTTTGTTTTCAATGAGACTCGTTTGAATTATTCTACCGTTCCTCTTGATGGTGATACAATTTTGTTTGACAATAATGCTTTTCAAGTCATTGTTTCCCCGACTATTTTTTATTACTTTTATTTCCATTATAAGTCGTGGAAGGTCAGGCCCGTAATCTTAACTCTTTAATTTCCTTTCACATAACTCGTGATACACCATTACCGTAATTTTGATATCTTAATTCATTTTATTTATTTAACTCGGTTGCCCTTGGAAGCGTAAAGAATTTCTTTTTTTTTTGGGCTTGCGGTCGGAGGATTAAAAAATATTGAGGGAGACGACGTTGTTTTTAAGTATGATGGGGGATTCTAAGCGTTGCTGCTGGTCTTCACTGAAAGTTTAGTTTATTATTGCGCATTGAACAATTATTTTCTAAGTCAGTATGATTTTTAACAAATTAAGTACAAAAGCAATGCTTTATACCGTCCAAAAGTAGATGTGGCATCGCGGCTTCTTCTTTATTTCAATGGCCTATCACAAGAACCTAAATGTAATATCATGGCATCCTGAATCAGGTTAATCAGTTTGCAATTCTCTTAAAAATGAAACGGATCCATTGGCCGCTATTCGCCTTTCTTGATACCAGGATGATAAAGAAATGTGACCTTCAGTGAGTGAAAATAAGCCTTTTCTCTGTCGCACCTTGTGCTGAGGTCTCGCTTCATATTTTATCTGTTATGAATACCAAATCACGTAAAATAAAACACTTGAATCATTGCAACCCCTGTTTTGTGTGTTATCTGGTTTGGAATAGGAGAAATATGTATACCTGGTTTGGAAAATGTTTTGAATCATTCTTCGAGGTGATTCGTTTGCTGCATAATCCAACCGAAGCAACTCGTCTGAGGATAGGCGCCAACCGAGAGCACCTAAATTTTCCTCCGCTTGTTTAATTGACTTAACTCCAGGAATTGGAACTGTACCTTTGCAAATGCACCAATTTATGGCTACCTGACATGATAAATGAAAGAATGAGATGGTGATAAAGTGTGCTGTTCGGGCAAGGCTGGTCAAGTAGTCGGTCAGCATTGTCATTTTCCACGCACCTAAGACAAGGACAATTAAGTGGGTTGGTCGGTGGTTCTGTAAAAGGCTACTACTTTATATATAACCTTTAAAAAAGTAAGCTGCGTAGGGAAGTACCACATTTATAAACATAAATGTCATATTAAAAGTTTGCTTCTAGGTAGTTGATCTTGATAATGAAGCAACACTAGTTCTCATGTTTTATGTGGATAAGATGTATGAGAAGACTTCTACAGTGTACACTTTTCTAATCATATTTAAAGTTTTACCTTGCTAATATACATCTTACTTAATGTATTACATTTTACTAAGGTGAAACTTTAAACATGATTCCAGGCGAAGAGGACCCAGCTTTGCAAAAGTGATAAAACTAGCTTAAATTTTGGTAGTTGTTGTGCTTCCCAATACATGTGAGAAAATGAAGTCCAACAAAAAGGAGTGATAAACACATTACTATCTATTCATTGATAGTAATATAGAACTATGCACAATGGAACTAGTTCTCTTAAAAGATCTATGATCAAGCATTTAACTAGTTCTCTTTTACTACTAAGAGACATTCACAAGATATCTACAAGAAATTGGCACCATAAAAAGAAAACGAAAATGGGAAAATGATTACTTGTGACATGGTTTTCCGCCGTTCATTTGCAATATCTCTGAGGGAACTCAATAAAGGATCTAGTCCCGGAAGTATTTGTTTAAATAGCAACGCCCTGTGAAATGGGGTTAATTACTAAACTATTCTACAAGATAATAATGCATTGTGATACAAAGTTATTCTCTGTTTATCCCCCTAAAGTATTTGCTTAAAATATCAACATACCTTGGACCATTTGGAAGTTTAGATGGTGAGTATTTCCCAGTAAGCATTCCAAGTCCCAGAGGACTATAAGCAATCATTCGGATACCCAGAGAGTCACATATACTCTTGATCTCTAGTTGATCTTTCCCCGTGCTGAGCAAAGAAAACTGCACCTGAAACATTGAAATCATGAAGAACATTATTAACATGATACCAGTATAATTACTGATTGGTGTCTACATACAAAGAGCATGCCTATTTTCCCATTATGTCTAGCAAAATTTGAATGCTAAATTACATTTACACATAACTTCATACCTGGGCTGAGCATAAGGGGACTCCACGGTCTTTCAGATAATCATGTATCTTTAGAAGCTGCTTTGGTCCGTAATTACTTACTCCAACACCTTTAACCAAACCCTAAACGACAACATATATATGAGTACAAAAATTTGGATCATTCAATAAATTTAAATTAATTTTTCTGGACGATGTAATAACCATTTAAGTTAATGTTTAAATATGAGGATCTAACACTGAAAAAGAATGTACAATCAAAAGCACTCTGAATGACTTTATCCACGTTGTGCATTAAGAAGAAGATTAATGTTTTCCATCCAACCCTTACAGGTTTATGCTACTCACGCAGCATTGCAAACATCAGTTATGAAGTTAAGATAGCAGAACACGTTCACAAGTTACCCTTCAGCATAGTTCTTAACAATGTTTCACTCAAGGCCTTAACTTGATTATATATACCCATAATATTGCTATTAAACGTGAATTATCGTAACCTTCTCATACATTGCCACTAAACCATCCCAAAGAGCTAATTCCTGCAAAGGAGCATAATTTGCAGTTGACCAGTGTAGTTGTCCTATCCCAATTTGCTCAATTTGCATTCTATCTAGTGACGCCCTGAAAGTTTATTTCATCCAAATTCAAAATCATAGGCAAAAAAAAAGATACTTAAAGCAAATATTTCATACACACAAAGAAATACCTGCAAGCATTCACAAACTGCCCTGGTGTAAGGCGCCATGGATATGCAGCAAACTTAGTAGCAATCACTATGTCACGTTTGCTCCCTTTTTTCTCTAAGGAAGTGTTACATTCAATATGGTCAACGAATGTGAATTAAAGAATCACCATATATATAATACACACACACACAACACTTGTGATGTAAAGATTTTATATACTACCATTCAATTACGAACCATCATGTATACAAGTATTTACTTCGATAAAACACTATTTCAAAAGTTTAATGAACGTGATAATTATGACGCAGAAAATTAACATAAATCAAACAACAAAACCATTTAGGAAGGGCAAGTAACAACAGAATATATAACAAAGTAAGTGAAAGTTAGAAAGGAATGTGAGATGAACCTTGAAACTCTCGAATGAACCTCCCCAGAAGCTTCTCACTCTGACCGTTTAACCTTCCAGTGCCATAAGAATCAGCAGTGTCAAAGAGATTGATGTCGTAGTCCAGAGCCATGTTGAAGATTTGTTGGAGCTCATCATCCATGGATTCCTGGTATCCCCAGAGAAACTGATTGCCCCATGCCCACGTTCCAAACCCCATCGGAGACACACTCAGAGGACCCATCTTCACCTGCCACAATCAACCATTGAAATTTGAAGCCACCTTCCCACTCACACCATACATACATGCCACAAAAGGGAAATTGTTTTACCTTTTGGGTTGGCCAAAAGGGAGGGAATTTGAGAGACTTGAAGGAAAAAGATGGTGTTGATAATGCTTTGGGGTTAAGATTCCAAGGGCCAACACTGCAAACTGAGAGTGCCATTGATGAAGGGTGAGTGAAAAATATGAAATTCAAGAATTAGACCGAGACCAGTTTGGAACACAGTTAACCAGCAACGTTAAAATAAGTTGATGTTTTGTGTGTGGTAACCATTGATTTTCGATTTCCTTTTGGATCAGTTTAGAAAACAAAAAAATAATCAGAAATTGACAGCTGTGGGATTTGAACCCACGCCCTTTCGGACCAGAGCCTAAATCTGGCGCCTTAGACCACTCGGCCAAACTGTCTTACTTGTTATAATGATTCATTTATTATTTGAATATATATAATATAGTTGTACAATTCATTATCACGTGAAGTTGATATTCATGCATACATTTTATCAAGGCCCAGCTAACTTTTATATAATAAAATAAATTGTTTGAAGAAAATGTTTGCTAAGTGATGTTTGATTGAAGATGGGAACTTATCGTAATGTCTAATTCACACTCACTATTTTCGCTTCATATTTGATGTCTGTGCATTTATGATATCGCTAAGATGATGGTTGTTTATATGGGGTAGGATAAGAGATGAGTCTGAGGTGGTGTTCTGATCCATTGAAATGTAGGGACACTCTTCTAATCTTCTAATTTAATAAATATGATAACTGTAATTGAATCTGAATGTGATCATTGCTTTTTATATTTTAACTCTTTTATGTTTAAAGTACTCAATTTTAATCCCAATTTACAACAAATCATTAACCTTGACCGCACCAATCAATATTCTGGTGTTTTAGCAGAATATATGTTGCTGAAGTCACTTTAAGTAAGAAAACTAACAAGTGGAAATCATAAGAACTGAAACAATTCCGGTGATCTATTATTACCAATTTATTATGGGACATAATCCCATATATTGAATATCAAACAAAGTTAGATGATCATATTATATTATTCTAATCAAAAGCATGGATTTTGTGTGGCAAATAATTATGCAGACATTCTAACCATTATAATCCATTCCTCAAACAGGTTTTTCTACTGAAATTCTCTTCTGTTCTAAGGGCCATGGACTTAGTTGAAATGAACAAACATATTCTCTGCTTCATGAATTGGAGCAATATCTTATTCACACGGTTCATTCGTTTCGTTTCTGTTCCTGTAGAGATCGCACTTGGAATAAGCTAAAGTGATAATAAAAGAGAGGTCCCCTTAAAGAATATTAAGTATTAACCCCTTGAAGTGGGAAAAGGAAAAGGAAGGAAGAACACACGCACACACACGCAAAGGGATGGGAAAGGCATGCAAGCATGGACAAACAGAGACATCATTGCACATTATTTTCTTTTCCAAATCTCTACACAATTGAATTTGGTGAGGCTAGCTTAATTCTCTCCCTATCAAATTAAGCCTACAAAACTTTCTTCCAGTTTCTTGGCCTATTCGACATTCTTCAAGGCTGGAATGTTGAGTTTTCACCAGTTGGCAGCACAAGATCCAGCCAAGTACGAACCAATCTTTGTTCCTTCTCGGAGGAAACAAACATCATACATGGAACACAGAGTGTTGTTCACTTTTCAAGTCCAGAAATCTAGCCACTGAGAGCTGCTACATGACTGGTCCAAGATGCCATTAGGGTCCACACTATTGTACCATTTTTCAAGTGATGCTAATGGCATCTCAGCGTGATCATTATCATCCATTCTCAGAACTTGGTGTCCTTTGTCCTCAGATTTCTCACTCCTCATCATGCTATTCTCATTTTGATCATCTGAATACACACCTACTCTCTCCTCCAAACCCTCATTCGAAAACCTTGGTTTTTCTTCAGGCTTCCAACTGCTGTATCCACTGCCTGAACCACCATCCTCTATGCTGTGTTCTTTTCCACCCTTGTCTTCCCTTCCACCATCATGAGATGACACCACCAAATCACTCAGCTTCTGCAACTGTTTGAGAAACAAATAACTAAGTTAAAGGGTCGCATGTTTTGTTGAGAGAATCAACAACAGTAAGAACTAAGAACTAATCTTGTCAGAACAACAACCAGAAACTTACCTCTACTTGCAAAGACTCCTTCTCTTTCTTTAGGGACTCAAACCTAGATGCTAAATTGTCATATTCATCCTTCAGTTTCCTGTATTCTTGCTCTATGCGTTTTGATTTCCACCTTGCCCTTCTGTTTTGGAACCATATGGCAACTTGGCGAGGCTGCAGGCCAAGATCTCTTGCCAGTTGCATCTTCTTCCTTGGCTCAAGCTTTGACTCTGTCTCAAATATGCATTCTAGCGACCTTATCTGTTCATCACTGAACCTCCTCTTGTTTTCTATCTTCTTGTTTTTCCTCCTTGGTGCCTCCAAGCTGGTGAAGCTTTCAACATTTTTTCCCTTTGATGCTTGAATATTCTCATCTCCCTCCATCATGTGAGTAGTGAGAAAGGAAGTATTTTATGGGTGAATTTGGAATTGGATACACAATCTGTTTGCCACCAACAAATAAAAAAGAATTATGTGATTTAAAAGTCCGGTGAGGGGGGATCAGGTGCAGAATATATAGGTAGCCATAAAAGAAAGTATCTGAAAAGCATTTGTTTCACGTTATTGGAACTTGTAATGGAAGGATGATGGTGTCCTATGGGATAAGATACCGTGTGGCTCTTTCTATCTTTTGTTAAGTAAGAAGAAATGATCTTGCTTCCTTCGTTTACTTGTAGCCTATCTATCGCCCATATACTATTTTGTTTGTAGAAGGAACTCATTGCTTGTCACTTGTCACCCTCACAAGCACACGTATCTGTTGCTTTTTTATAACCAAACCACGCAAGAAAATCAAATAGCCAAATTAGCCCTCAAATATATATATCATATTACTCCTTGCAATAATGTATCTTCACTCAACAAAAAATTTATGTACTTTCTGCATAATTTAAATCTCAGCTCACATCATCCAGTAATTAAAACTTTAACATTTTAACTGTGCCAATAACACACTACCTTGCTCATACACTGTCACCAATATTAGTATAATAATATTATAACTCAGATGCAGCCAACAGCACGGATAACAAAGTAATCATCAAGAATAACTAAGAACATTCATATATTTTAAGAGCTTTGGTTATATGGTTGTTGATCTCAAGAAATAAAAGTGACAAGAAAAGAAGGTCAACAACAACTTAGAAACAGACACAAAACAAGGTCCATATATGCACATCGTTACATTTACATGTTAGAAGTTAACTATTTCTTCTGGACTTGATAGAAGAAAAAGGGGGGAAATACAACTGGGATGGCACATCAGTGATCATTCAGCTGAGCTACTCTCACGCAGTGGCTGCCAAAAATCAACGGTGGCAACAATAAGATATTATATTGTTTGATTGTAAGTTCCAGCTAAATTGGAGGTTACTTTGTTATGGAAGGACTAATGTTTCTGTCAACAGTGGACCTATTTTTCTTTTGTTGTTTGGATCTGTTGACAAGAAAATTCTTATCCCGTGTCATTATTCTCAGGTTGCTTTCTAAATTAGGTGGCTAAAATTGAAGATCGATGAACTCATACAAAATATGACCGGATAGTGTGTCTGATTGACACAGTTGATAGCAAAGTTAATTGGGTAAAGTGGCAGTGTCTTTTTTCTACACACAGTTGATGGCTGAGTCAAATGCTAATACTCTGCACAAGTTATTGAAGGGAAATGAAGGAACTGTGTTCTTAGCTTGAGTTGTAAAGTACCTTCATAATATATAAACGAGTTCAAATCGCATCTAACTGATTTTATAAAGTTGAGTTAATAGAAACGGTGAATAAGTTATATATATACATGTATTCTACGGTGAAAGTTTGTAATCCGTGTGAGTCATTTGGTTAGATAAGAGAAGAGATAAGATGAAATGGGAATCATTTAATAATGTAGATTTTCCATGGCAAAGAAGATAAGGGTCAATAGACGTAGCCTAATACAGACAAAATATTGCTACATTATGGAGTTAAATCACAGAAAGCGAGTTTTTACATTTATTGCCAATCATACTTGTTGGCCTAAGGAACCCACTTAATTCCTGGTTTTGTTTTTAGCAAAACTGTGGACACGAGTCCTTGTCAAATTAAGCTTTAGCATTAGGTTTGCTTTATGAATCTCTGTCCATGGTTAAGAGCCTTTGAAGATTGGCTTTTCTGTGTTGGTGCAGTCTTGGTTGGTGTTTGGTGATGTGTCTCGTGCATCCAAACAAGCAAAACAAAAAACGCTAAGGTCAAGAAGTTGAGATGCCCCAACACTATAAATGTCACAATTGCACGCCAAGTGAATTACTTTTGGAACATTTTTAAGAAGCATCATTCTATTCATCCTCCAAACTCCTACAGTGAATAGTTTCTTCCCCAATATTGGTCTGGTCCATTGGAGTTTTTCATTAGTTCGAATTCAAAACAAACACACACTTCATCCTTGGATTAGCTCTGGTGGCTACTTCATGTTGAAACATGTGATGTTGTCTTCTTTTTATTTTTAGTTCAGCATTTGAACATAAACTATTCACATAATAAAACTAATTAAACTGCACTAATAAACCAGCTTATGGAAAGCTAAACTGCACACAAACATACCCGACAACAAAATGTGGAAATGAGTTGAGTAATGAATCTTTTGAAAAACCCGAAACAGTACTATAATATACTACCACAGAAATCAAACTTCACATGAATGAGTTTTCTTTTCTTTTCAAACTAAAGCCTTAAACTATTATTTAAAACAATTCACTTTGATTTGTGTTGATTAAGCAAAATTCAGATTAAGCAATGGTTGTATGTAATTAAGAGAAAATTTTGTACAGTTTAGTTAATTTAGTTTGTTGATCCCTGAATCATTGGAAAAGGCAGGGCTCTGAAAAATGAATAACTAGATTTAAAAGTTTTGGGTTAAATATATATGTAATCTATAAAGTTTAAAGTGAAATTGGAATTCGCTCATATTCTAAATTTTAATAATTTTGGTTTCAAAATTTGAAAAAGAAAATAAATATAATTCTAAAATATCTTTTTGATCTCAGTTTTCGTCAAGTTTTGTCAGATAAGTCTTAATTTTGGTGTTGTGTTCAAATAAGTCACAATTTTTGTCAATTTTGTTCAATTGGGTCATTTTTTGCTAACACCGTTTAAATCATTAACGACCATGAACAGTGACTACCACGAGTCACTTTGTGATTTTTTTAGATTTTTAAAATTTTTTAAAATTTTTTTTAAAATTTTTTTAAATTTTTTTTTAAATTTTTTTAATTTTTTTAATTTTTTTTTTTAACTTTTTTTAAATGTCCACATGTCAACCCAATAGTATGTCGCGTGTCAAAGTCGATGTTCTATATTCAATTTGGTCTCTATATTTGTTATTTTTGTTAAATTTAGTCGCAATTTTGTTTAAAATTGAACAATTTTTTTTCTATCGAAAATGTGACCAAATTTAATTTTTATATCAAAGTTATAATGATGTGAATTTTAATATATTATATAAAAATATTTAATAAAAAATGTGAATTTTAATATAAAAATTAAATTTAGTTTCAATTTGGAGAGGGACCAAATTAGTTCATGTTAACAAAAATTGGAACTAAATTGAACAAAAGTAACAAATATAAGGAACAAATTGAATATAGAACATTGACTTTAACACGTGACACGCGGTTGGATGGACACGTGGACATTTAAAAAAAAATTATTTTTTTAAAAAAATTAAAAAAATTAAAAAAAATCAAAAAAACCACGAAGTGACACGTGGAGTCACTGTTCATCATAGCCGTTAATGATTTAAACAGTGTTAGTAAAAAAAGACCCAATTAAACAAAATTGACGAAAATTGGGACTTATTTGAACACAAAACTAAAATTAGGACTTATTTGACAAAACTTGACGAAAATTGGGACAAAAAATGTATTTTAACCTAAATATAATTATTTTAACTCAAGTACCTTAAACTCTTTTCACATGTTAAATAGTATTTTAGGTTAGGATTTGAGCTGAAACATGCCAAAAGTGTCTAAACAACTCAAACACAAACCTGAAACACTACTTGATAAAAAAAAAATAGTTTAATCGAATTAAGAGAATTATATATAATCATTTTTAAAGTTAGAGAACTAAATTATATCACAGTTTAACGTATGAACAAATTTCAATTTTGCATAAAAATATCGACACTAAAAATATATTTAACCTGAAAGTTTTGACGGGCGAAAAAATGGTGGTGGAAAGTGCGTGGGGAGAGAGGCATTGGCTTGGTCCGTGGATGGGAAGTTGATTTGTTTGTGAAAGTGACATGAAATTTGTCTTGAAACGGCCATGATTAGGGTTGCTTTCCGTTTGGGTAAGTATGAATTATCCGAGAAGTTGGTGTTCGTGTTATCGTGAAGGTATTAAGATGGGATGGGGTCCTTATGCTTTTGAGGAAGGGATAGGTGTCGGGGTGCCAATTGTGCCAAATGGGTGGCCCTCAGACCAATAGGTTTGCAAAGTTAGGTATTAGGTGCCTCAAAGTCCTAAATCAACTCATTGCTCTTCCAATCATTATTACCCTTAGATAGATTCGTCTAATCATTTTCAAAACAATCAAGGTTAATGGACAATTTTCCCATATCAACAAGAATCATGTCCTATGTCTCCAACCAAACTTCAAATACTCATTTTCTTACCATCCTTATCCATTGCTGCTACTACTACTACTACTTCTTTTTAACCTATCTCCTTCCAAACTTCATTTACACCAATTCATTTCAATGGAGTTCACCACAGTTCTAAACAATTTATCCTCTTAAAGCAAAGTAGTGTCATTGTTACCAAATTCTTCTACCCAAATGTTTGAAAAACTATTGGAGTTAAAGGACAAATTACATCATTCAAATTATTTGTTCACACACATGTGATTTACCTTGACGACATTATCTTTGACAATTGTGTCTTTTGTACGAAAAATTATTTGTACTAGAGTTATTATCACATGCTAGATATTGTTATTTTTTTAGTATTATTATGTTGAGCTGAAATTTTCATTGCTTTTTGCTATTTGTTTAATGTTATATGTGTTCAAAATTATTTGAAGTTAATGATAGCGTGGGACAAGTTATCCTGGTCAATTCGTGTATTTATGTTTATAAGAAAATATAAATACATTAAACATTTAAGTTTGTCAACTTGCAGGGATGTCTCTTGTACAACCCGCAAAGAGTCAAAGTGTGAGTAGATTTATCTCATCCATATTTAAATTTTATTCTTTATTTCAATGTTTTTTATACTATGTTTTCTTCTCTTTTTTTTTTTTAATTTTTGTATTTGCAGTACGTTTTTGTTGTTATAGGATAAAAATAACTATTTTTTTTTATATTTATATGATCGACGGCAATTCTGCGATGCCTGTAAGAAATATTGGTTTTATTGATCCAAATGGGTGAAAAATCTACTTGATGTGACTTTTTATCTTGTTTCAATTGTTTTTCAAAAAATATAGAATCAGAAAACATTATAAATTGACATTTTATGTTAAATTTATTAATTATTTTCAATTGATTATTATTGGGACCCTTAAAATTTATAGTTAAAACATAAAAATGCATGAAAATGGAATTCAAATTTAAAAGTTAGCGGAGAAAAAGTAACAATTCAAAATAAAGTTAAGTCGGGAAAGACACCCTTCCTTTACATATAAACGACCATACTAATGGGGCTCTTCTTCCTGCATTTTCTTTTCTTTCTGCACCCTCACAAGACTTGTAATTTCCAAATTACCCTTCGTCAAAATTATAATAAAAAAAATCCTGTACTTCCATTTTCTTTTTTAATTTTTCCAGACCGAATATTTTGGAATGAATTTTCAAATCTGGTAATAGCTTTTGAAAAATTTAATATAAAATATATTTTATACATATTTTGGGTTTTAAAATGTATTTTGATCAAAATATCTTTCGAAACACTTAATCCAAAATATAAAAAAGATTTCTGGATTAAATATTTCAAAAGTTAATTTTGGATCTTGAAATATGTTTTGATACACTTATTTCAGAATGCAGTGTAAAAAATATATTTCTTAACGACTGACACTTCGAAAGTTATTTTCATTCGGGAATAATTTTAAGAATACTTAATCCGAAATATAATAATAAAAATTTTCAGGTTAAGTGTTTCAAAATTGGGTTTCTTCATACATACACTTGGGTGCAAAAAGAAAACAAGGGAGATGCAAAAAGAAATCCCGTACTATTGACATTAGAAGCCCACATCAAAACTGGGTTTCTTCATACTTACACCAGGGTGTTTCTTCCTGCATTCTATTGTTTTCTTGCACTCAGAACACCAACGAAATGTCTTTAATATCCTTTCTCTAAAAACTTGGAAGTTCATTCCAGAATAAAAAGAAATTCCAAAATGGATGTTTCGAAAATTATCTCGGAAACCAAAAATACCTTTTGAAACACATAATCTATTTTTTTTTTTTGTATTTTAGAATGATTGTTCCTAAATACAAAAAAAAATTCGAAACCAGTATTTCATGATGTATTTGTAGATAAAAAATATTTTTTTTTTTATTCCGGATTGACTGTTGTAGAATATATTTCTGGATATAAAAATATTTTTCGAAACAATCATTTCAAAATATATTTTTCATATTTTTTAAAATAAATATTTCGAAAAACATTTTCCAATTCTGAAAATATCTTCCGACTGATAAATATAAAAATAAAGAGGTGTGGAGATTTTTAATATAAATTTAATAAGAGATAATTTGAAAATTACGACTTTAATGGGGTGCAGGACGAGAAAAGGGAGGTGAAAAAAAAAGACCTTAGTTAATGTGAGCTCAATACTTTAATGTTTTTTTCGACTTGTTGAACCATCGGACAAAAACATACCTGTTTGATTTGATTTTAAAATGCATGGTTAAGTACGTTTTTAGTCTCTGAACTTTGATTTAAAATTGGAATTTGTTCTTGTCTGAAAATTCGATAAATTTTGGTCCCTAAACTTTAGAAATAAATGAATATAATCCTTTTAACCTCAATTATGTTAACTTTTTTTGACGTGTCGAACGCTTTTCATATTAGTATTAGAGTTATTTACACTGTTTGACAGATTTTTAGTTCAATATCTACTAAGAAATATGTTTGACACTTCTAAAAAATTTAATGTAATTGAGTTAAAAAAACTATATTAATTCATTCTTAAAGTTTAGGAAATAAAATATATTGAAGTTTCGAACAAGGACGAATTCCAATTTTTAATCAAAGTTTAAGAACTAAAAACATACTTAACACTACAAAAATGAATAACTCATAATTAATTCTTAATTATTGAGTTGATTATTCTGGAGAAAATATTGCCCGAAATATACACAAGTACTTGTCGAAAGACAACTATAACGTGGTTGGCTACCAAGAGTTGAAAGGTTAATTTATTTGCAATTTTTTTTGTTGTATGTCTTTTGAATTTTTTGACAAAATAAAAAAGTATTTTACAATATATATTTTAAGAAAGTTGAGATATCTCTCGTAAATTAGTTTTAAAACTACTTTATAATATGTGCAACTCACACTAATTTAATTATTTTTCCTATTTTTAATAATTTTATGAATTGAGATTAAAAACAATTTAAATATATTTTAGTTTTTTAATATTTCAAGTTATTTTTTAAAAACAAAATTATGAAAAAAATTAGATTTAAAATGGACAATATTTGAAATAAGATAACGAAGATATTGATACATGAATATGTGTATACATTGACTTTATCTTTACATTATTTCATTAAATTGCTAAAACATTCATATATTAAATAGTTAATAAAACTTATAGTTTTTCTTTTACTCCACCCACCCTACTTAAGTTGGGTTACGCCATCTACGCATGCATGCATCTACTATTCCCGACAATACAAATGCATGTGCTGTAACCTTAATTTTATACATGCAAAACTATTTATGTGATTCAATAAATTTATCTTAAGGAAAAGAAAACTTATATTGATAAACATATATTCTAATTCTTCAAAAAGTAGCGTCTAAAAGTTCAAATCAAAGAAAAAGGTAGTGCCTAAAACAGCTTTTATTGGTTATTTTGGGTCATTGATAAAGGAATCTTTATTAATTTATTAGCATTAATGTTGCAAGTGCAATATTGTTTTTATTGTAATCAACTAGAAAATATGCACCACCAACTTAATTACGAAAAATCTGTATACGTCACTTTTTTTTATTGTAATATGAGTTGTCATGGAATATTTTGAGCTTGAAAATTAATCTAATTTATGGTATCAAAGTGGACCACCTAATATACTTAATTAATATCAATTTTATTTCTACATTTCTTTTACTTACATAAGTATAGGACCATGATAATTTATACACATAAGAATTTTTTTATTAGTTCGACAAAAAAGAAACACAAAAAAATACTATATATTTCTTTTGTCATTCAATGACATATGGGAATCATATTCGCTTGATATTGTCTAATAATTCAGTGATCCTTTGCATCAAATTCTATATATACGTCCATACTCAAAGCATAAAGTGCTATAAGTTTTTTTTTTTAAATAAAATATTATTTGGGAAATTTGTTTTATTACTTTATATTCTTATAAAACAATGCATCTAACTTAAACGATATATAAAACTGATGCGTGACCATAGTACAATTATATTTACAACTACTCTCACGTGAATACGATCTAAAGCAAATTTGGATAAAGATTATTATTTTCATTTGAAATAACAGAATTATTGTTGGATACTTCTTTTAACTGTACGAGGATCTTTTTACTCTATAAAAACACATCAATTTTTTTTGCTTAGTAATCTAAAGTTTAAACTTTAGTAACTTTATTTTTTTAATCGGTCTGCAATTAATATTGCCGATGCAAAACCTTTATCAAAATTCTCACTAAAAAAAATATTTGAACGATGATTAGTTTTAATGACAAAAAATAATTAATTATTGTAATGAATAATTTAGATATCATTTATAAATTAAAATGATTGGTAATTAAAATAGTTTAAAAAAATTATAATTGATAATTAACCTCATCTCTATTTTAAATTAGTTTCTAAATTAGTCATTATCATTAACTATTAAGGTTTTAATCACTAGATAAATTTATCTCTAAATTAGTCTTTAATTAAAAAATTAGGCACTAAATATTTGATTATTAATTGATTAATATTTAAAAAATTTCTTGTAATGTACACACGTAAGCACTCTTTATCTTTATTGTAGAAAGATGAATTCTGCTAACAATGTAATTAGACTTTTTATCCCATAAATTCAGTCGTTAATTCAGTCGCAGATGATTTTAGTGACTGATTTATGTTATTTAGCGACCAAATTCAGTGATCGCTAAAATACATTTTTTTTGTAGTGACTGTTGAAAAATCTTACTTATTATAATTTTTTATTAATTAATGTATATATTTATAAAGTTTTGTTTTCTTATTTTATCCTTTAGGTTTTTTATTAGTTATTAATATTTTGTTAGTGGAGGAACCTCTTGTTTCATTCTTCCTTCCAAATCCTCCTCCTCCATACCTTATAACTCCTTTTACATTTATTACTTTATCTACTTTGTTTCTTTTTTGTTTTCCACAATGTATATAGACTATGATGGTGATTATTTTCCACCAAGACCATAAAAGACAAGTAGAGTAAGAGAGTGAATGAAAGAGTTATTAGGTTAAAGATATGGAAGCATCAAATATTATGGCAGAAACCAGATACAACAAACTCCATTCATTACCTTAGTGCTTCCATCCACACCATTTAGAGAGAGAAGAGAGAGAGAGACTCATCCAACAACTACAGCTGTGTTCCAGAAATAACCATCACCACCAGACCCCATCCATTCACATCCTCCACTCTCTCTCTCTCTCTCTGCGCGTTACTTTTACTTTCTTTTCAAACCAAATCATTTTTTTTTTTCATTCCTTTCCTTCAAATATGGTGTCTTCTTCCATATCAGAACCAAACACAACACAAAACCACCTTCTTAAGGGTTAGTCAGATTCAACATATGTAATGAACAAGATCCGGAAGCTATCATCTTTTGAGGGGAATGCTGCGTGGTCCAAGGAGATCGATCATATATATATATATATATATATATATATATATATATATATATATATATATATAACTCTACCTTTCACTGCTTCACATAAGATCATTCAGATGCAATAATTGTATATAACATCTGCAGATTATGTTTTATGTCTCCTCGGACCAGGCTTCATTCCCCTCAATTACAGCTTCCATCATCAAAATCACCATCCTCTCAAGGTCAGATATAATTGTTTTTGTTTTCTTTGAATTTTCGGCTGTTGTTATACCCTTTTGCGTTGATTATGTTGTTGTGTTCCCTTTTTTTACCTGTGGAGATTCATGGTGAGTGAGATTCAGTGGTGGATCCGTGTAATGATGAAAACATTTGACTGCACATGTGCCCTTCTTGTCTTCAACACAATACAAAAAAGGCACCCATCATTTGCTTTTTGAATTCTGGTTCTACTCATTTTCAGATCTTTCTGTCATGCTTGTTTCAGTTTCACTGTCCTATATATATCATTCTCTCTTGTTCACTCTTTTCAATCATTGGATCCAAATTTCTCATCACGAGTCTCGAGATCTCATGTGTCTGTCTATGTGTAGGATCTGTTTTAGGGGTTTCTAGACTTTTAACTAAGTAAAATAGTGTTAGCATATGCACCTATATCGTAATAGCTCTTCTTCCCTTCATGTTTACGAATAACAAAAGAAAAATTACTAACTGAAACCCAATTTTTCTTTTTAAATCTCCATAACACACAAGTTAATTACTGTAATATCATCTCCGTTGATTTTCAAAATGTTGTTCTATGTATTTTCGGGTTGATTCCTGTTACAGAACTGCATGTCGTGTGGATCTCCACCGCCTCAGCTTTACCAATTATTCAATTATTGTTCTTTTTCGTCCCTTTAATTTCTCTTTTCATCATTTTCAGCAATTAATTCTTTGTGAGTGGAAGGCATTGATGTAGAAGGATAGTAAGTTGAAGCATATTGTGTGACAAAATATTCTGTAGAATAGATTCTATTTTATTGTTATCTTTTCTTTCTTTATAAAAAGGAGACCTCTTTCTGCTGTCTTTTGAAAATCTTTCGAATCTCTCTTTAACTCTTTCTTTATTTTATCTTCTACAAAATATATCCCCCCATGTGATCAAATTAATTCTAATTAAGTTTAACGTAATCACAAACGATTCTCAGTTACCCATTTGGGCTAATAAAATCTTATTATATATATCTTAGTTATTTTCTAATCATTCCATTTATATGTATTATTGTGTATGGTAAATTATTGACTTTTATAATCATTATTTAAGTTGCAAGTTTTACATTTTTTTATATTAACTATGTATTTGTGTGTGTATGCATATATTATAAGTTAAAGAAAGTGAAAAACAAAAGGTAGCTTTAATATTAGGTGGTGTCATCATTTCACAAAACAAAGAAACTCATCTGCGAGGAAAGGTTAGCAAAATAACGAAGAAACTTTAGGCATAGCTTATCCAAATAAGTAAGTAAGGCTTTCTCTGATATCGATTGGAGATAATAGTGTCATGAATTAGGTTCTTTAAGTCAATTAATTATAATATATTAGAATTAACAATTGATCTACAAAATGTGACATTAATTTAACCATCGATAATGGAAACACAGGTTTTCAGCTTCTAACGAATTGTTTTGTTGATTGATGCAATGGAAAAAGGAAGAAAATGAACGTGTGGTTCTGAGAAGCCCTTTTTGCACAGTTCTATCTCCATTTTCTTGCCTTCTTCCTTTTGTTTGGTACATAGTCTCAACATCCTCAAAATTATTGTGCTACTTCTGCTATATAGTACACTATCGAAACCAGAATAAAGGGAGTGATGTTTATTAAGACAAAGCCCCACGATGTGTGACTCACACCCTTTCTTTTCTTTGTGTTGTCTGAAGGATACAATGATGTAAATTTGTTATACATGGCGATGTTTTGTTATGCATGACTAAACAAGAAACATTAATTATTAAAATCGAGGTTTTTTTATTTCACTAGTGGGATGCAGGTGCGCAACACAGGGACAAAAGGAAAAGAACAAAAATTTAATATATAGGTGGAACAGAAAGTGATCACTGGAAATGTAGGTTTTATGTGTATTGCCTCATAAGTTGTTGGCAGAATCATATCCCAATTTTACTTTCCCCACTTTTCTCCCACTCAGATGAACAAACCTATTAATAATCTCAGCCTAACTCTGGTAGTGCAGGAGGATTTGGTACCAGGGTGATTATAACAAGGTTGCAGGTTTTTGCTGTATTTACTTTATTTTTTCTTCTTTTGACACTTGTAGGAGTACGGATTATAAATGATAAAATGAGTTCTAACTCGTAGCTAACGGATTTGAATTAGAATGAGTTAACAAAAATTCACTTTTTTTAAAAGTGGGTTAAACTGAACTTGATTCACTTAATTCATGTGTTAAACGGGATGAAAGTAGGTTGACTTACTTAATCCACTAACATTTTTTATAATTATTTACTAATCCTAATTATATAGGTTCACAATTTTATATTTTTAAATACCAGAATGTTATTCAATAATATTTGAAAAGTTTAAATGTTTAATTAATTTGTTGGTCAAGTTAGATATGTTGATACTTTAATCTTTAACTATTATCTTTATAATCAGTGGCTGAGTATTATGGATGCAGGGGTGCCTTGGCACTCCCAAAAATTTTGAATTTTTTTTTTACCATCGACATTTTAATTTTTTTTATTATAGATATTAGTATTTTGATTTTATTTTGTTATAAATATTAAATCAAATATTTTATTTCCTTTATAAACATAATAATTAATACTAATAAATAATAAAATATAAAATCAAATATAATA
>Ga0214542_1004180_pt1 | contig 28855 bp, 21 predicted proteins | sample CNSS1metaG_FD_160096 | JGI IMG/M metagenome (GOLD analysis project Ga0214542, IMG submission 160096) | Root nodule microbial communities from cowpea collected in UCLA plant growth center, Los Angeles, California, USA - CNSS1 | ecosystem: Host-associated > Plants > Roots > Nodule | place: USA...
CTACCTCTGTTCTTTTTTTTTTTTTTTATCTCCAGCAACAAACGAGTATGTCGGTTGGCATGTAAAAGTTTAAAAGAACGATTAAAATTTCCGTGTCACCATTTAAATATGTCACATTCCTACTTAAATAAGGAGCAGACTTGTGTAAGATCCTTGTTGGTAGGTATGATTTGTATGTTACCTGTCATGCTAGGTTGCTTCTGAGATCATCTATCATCGCTTGTATCTTAGCGGTTTTGCTGCATGTTTTTTACGTCAAATATGAGACGTGATCCTTTTATATTTAGTATTTTTTAAGACAAATTCACCCTACCTACTGCTCTCGGCGATATCATTGTTCTTCTCATTTGAAGTGGAAAACGGGCTTGGTTGTGTAAGTAAAAGGACCTAGTTGTATGCAAATTGTGAAGAGCGGAGGTTGCGATATAGTTTTGAGGCACTTGCTGCAATATGTTGCATGCTCAATTAATCAAAGTATTTAAAATTAGAACATAATGGCCTGACCACTTTAATATCTGCAGTTGAAAACAAATCACTTATTGTGTCATAGTAATATTTGCTGCTTTCAAGATTGCTATGGGTTATGTTAGATTTTGCCATGCATGTCTTTGCTAGCAAAATTGTATTTGATCTTGTCAATCTAGATATTTGATGTTTATTACTCTTCAGTGCTGATAAATGATGACAGTGTATCTTTTATGTTAGAAGTTTTACAGGTCGGTCATAAGGGGAAAATTAATTTGCGTGTTCTTCTATTATCATGTAGATGTTCTGATCCCACTGTTTAAGAGCACAGTAAAATCTGTCTTCTGCATCTCATGTTGCCAGAATCAGTTCTTTTATTTTTCTCTGAATGTGTCTGACACCAGAGTTCAAGAATTACCACTCAAGTTATTAATAATTGCTGAAATTTACATGATTAAAATAAGTTGGCTTTATATATGTTACACACCAGTGTTTTATAACACTGTTGCAAACTAGTCATACAAAATGTTGTATGGATAAGATCCGTCTAATGGGTTAAACTTACATTGAATACTGTGTACTTAAAACATGCCTCATTGCATATAAATTGTATGAGCTGTTGCATGAATAACATATCTCTTGAAGAGTTTAGAAGCCATTAGACATTTGTGTCACATGCAGACACACATAAATTAAGTTGTGTACCTTGTTTTTATTGTGCATCCATGAAAAGAAGCATCAGTGATAAGTGGTCTATTTATCTGTGAGAACTCTTCATTATTATGTGATTATTGACGTGTGAGATTTTTTGTGACATACATGGATTTATTAGAGAACATCTGAATTGTATGAAATATGATAATAATGAATTCCCTATTGGAATACCATTCAATATATAGTCCTTAAATGTAATTATTCAAAATGTGTACCCATCATTATAAAAACCATGCTTAAATCTATAGGTCTGTCTAAATATGCCCTTTTATATATATAGAGAGAGACCATTTACGAAAGTTTTATTACTTTCAAGTGGTGGAGAAAAATAACATAACCAGTATCAGTTTATCTTAGTTTTATTCTATTGTCCATTAGTGTGGGTGTTACTTACACATTACAATATCATGAACCTGTTACCACATCACAATCTAAATTAACTCTTACTTTTTATTTGAACAGTGGAAACAGTCCCAACTTTTACCGTCCAGGATATCTGGGCCACAGATTGAAATGTTGGGACTAATGAATGGTTCACTATCCCACAGGACTTTAAAATGGAAATGCAAGCCATGCATATTCATATGAACAAGATAATTTCATAAACGTCACAATTCTGTATGCCCACTAGGATTAAGGGACAACTTGTGTCTCCTGCAAATATTCTCTCCCCAAACCTACTCTAGATCTTTGCCCCACCCTGGATTGGAGCTACAATAATAATAATCATCACACTTAATACATAACATAGTTGCATGAATCCCCTTTTTAGAAATTATTCACACTGTTCTCTGTCCTCTATTATTAACCTATGATTGAATGTGGGAAATTATCTGTTTCGGGTCGACTATTTTTTTCACTTCCTGATTCATCACCTAACTGTCCTGCCCCCACCACCATGTTTTACTCCATCAATGAAAACCTTACTGTACCATTAGATTCTCTTTACATACAACTAATCAATCCAAAACGACAAATTTTTATATTCTTCCACTTTCATTTCAGTCCTTAATTCTTACACTTCAAAATATTTGACCATGCATCATTTTCTACGTTCCCAAATGTAAAAAGGGGGCGCAGGATGAGTTTTTCTTAGGTGTATACAAATATTCCCTTATCAAATCCAAATATTCTTGGGTATTAGAAGGGACATATGAAAGATATTTGTTATCAATTAGTTAAAAAACAGATATAAAAGACTATGGTATTATCTTAAGTAAAACTTTAAATAATGAAGTTTTACATGTCTTTTTGTTATATGTTATTTTTTTTATACATATAGTATTTGACTCTTTTATTTCTACTCAATGTATTTTTAAGAAATTCTAACTCGCTTTACCTTTGTGTTCGATTAATAGCTTTTTATTCTTACTTGTTTTATGTTTATCTTCTATAATATTTAACTTCCACTTTATTTTTCAATTATTTTGAGGCTTAAAATTACTGTTTGCTTTTTTGGTGGATTATTATATTCTCTGCCACATACCTAAAATCACTAGCACAAGAGAAAAGTAGTGAACAAGAAAGGCATCGTAAAAGCCTTTGATACTGATTTTTCGTACTAAGCATTCTCAAACTCATGGAGAAAGGTTGTTCATCTTCTCCCAGAACAGGCTTGCTTTCGTGTTGGGGATGTCTCAAACTGAAGCTTCCATGGAGAATAAAGAGACCATGTTCTTACAAACCCGTTGGTGGTTTCGGGTATGACCCTTTAAGCTACGCGCAAAACTTCGATGACGGTTGCATGGACGACGATGAGGAAGATTCTTCACGTCGCAGATTCTCAGCTCGATATGCTGCTCCCTCAACTTCAACCAAACCTCTTAACCAAGGATAAGGTTCAACTTTCACGCTTTCAAGGTACGCTAATACTGTATAATACATATGTATTATACGTAATTAACTACAATGTACTAATCTCGTTTAAGCAAAATTTATTTGGTTGATGCAGTGTTGTTGCTTTTGTGTCGAACAAAACTTCTAGAGAGATTGGTTATTCGTTGGAATAACCGGTAACTTTTGTTAGCTTACTAATTAGCATTCGCAATGGTTATATGTACTATGTAGTGAAACTATATATATACATATAAATATATATTCCCTAGTTTAACAGTGTGAAACTGGTTGGTTCTACTAGATGAAGGGAATTTCCTGTTTCAACAGAAACCTACTACAGTATCAGAGAGTTATTCATTTTCATTATTTCTTAGGTTATTGATTTTGCTTTTTTTATATGCATTGGTGATTAAAAGTCTTTCATTTCATCTTTGATATTGCACTTTGAGCTTGCCACCCAAAACAAGAAAACTCTATCAAGCAAGAGCATTTTTTTTATATATATTCTGCAGCTCCTAAAAAAAACTCAATTTTTTCAGTGCATACAGAAAAAATTGTTGGATATGTGCTAGTTAAATAATAATTATAATCATTAGTTAAAGCATAATCCTATTTATTTAAGTGTAGCACTCTAAGCATTGGTTAAGAATTTAAATATAAACGAGAAATCCTAAATTAAGTAATAAAGAACAATATATAATGAAGAACAATAATATTGTCTTTTAGGTAGGAGATCATATTTTTTTATGTTTTTATATAAATTTGTTCCCAATCTAATGACTTAGAATTTCTCCAAACACACGTATTTAAGGAATTTAATATTAAAATATTAATTAAGTGTTGAGAAGGATAAGTTTTAGGACATTTGTAAGAGAATGAAATCTTGTGCTGGAGATAAATTTTGTTGGGATTAAGTTCTACGAATTAGTGATGCATGAATTGAAATTTTTATAATGTAAAGGTCTTTTAGAATTTAGGGTTTTTGATGTAACCATCTAGTTACAAATATGATAATATAATTTATTTTTATAATTATGGTATAAAATTTATATGGGTAACAATTTTTTAAATGAATGAAATACAGTTTTTTTTTTTTTTTACAGAATTACTTGTTTATTAGACTTCAAAATTATTTTCTTAAGAAGCAAGCCGAAGACATTGCTTGTTTTCTTTGACTGTTAAAAAATTACATTCAGAAAACGACAATGATATACATCAAGTACAGCAGAAAGAAGCAACTACTGTAGTGTAAGTTGAGTCCATGTGGTTCAACGCCAGTTTTCCTTTGTGCACATTAATTGATCGGAATAGTATGGTATGATATAAGTGCACGTGAATTAAAAATAACGATTTTTCTTTTTTTTTTATAAATTTATTGTTTTAACGTATTTGAATTGGAGATGCTGTCAATGGTTTATGTGAGTGTATGTTTCATGGTGCTGTATTTTTTCTAATGAACCTTAAAGTTTTGAGTTATTGTGTCTCCATGTAGAACAAATTACATATCTAAATATAAATAATTAAACTTAAATTCATATTCTTTTGAAAGAAAATAATTTTGATATTTACCAATTAATTTGATATTAAGTTTAATGCTAATTTAAAAAAGATCAAATAAAAAGTTAAAACCATTTATAAAGATAATGACGATATTATATGTTAAATATATGAAAACACAGGAAAAAATAGTGAATTTCAAACTCCATTAAAAATAAAAAATGTGATATGATAAACAAACAAAAAATTAATATTAAATATATTTGTATAAAATTTATATTTTTAATGTATATTCACATAATTAAATTTTGTAATTATTAGCATTCTGAAGATAAAAAACGGATACCATACATACATATATGAAAAATGATATATTAACAGCCACTTTTTAACAACTTCTCCCAATACCTAAGGTGACAATGTTTTTTTAATTTCTTAATTTTTTTTTGCACAATTCCACGTTGGATGCTTAAGTGTGAGAGAGAAAGGGAGGTTGATGGAGTGACAAAAATGGGTGAGGAGCAACACAATGTTTTTTTAATTTTTTAATTTTTTTTTGCACAATTCCACGTCGGATGCTTGAGTGTGAGAGAGAAAGGGAGGTTGATGGAGTGACATAAATGGGTGACGAGCAACGAGAGAGAGAGGTTGAGAGCAAGAGAGAAAGGTTGAGAGCAAGAGAGAAAGGAAGGTTGATTCGGGACATGAGTGGCTGAAGGGCAAGGAGAAAGAGGAGTGAAAGTCGTGAGAGAAGTGGAGAGCAGTTTGTTCTTTCTCCATCCCCAAGTTTGTTCTTCCTCCTGCTCCCAAGTTTTTTCTTCCTCCATCTCTGAAGTCTCTTCTTCGTCCACCCCCCTAAGTTTCTTCTTCCTCCATTCCCCAAGTTTATTGTTCCTCCGTTTTCAAAGTTATTTTCTGATGGGTTCGTCATTTTCCCGTTGATGGAGCAGAAAAAGTATTGGGTTTACCCACTGCAACAAATTTGTGGTTTAGGGTTTAGGTTTGTGGAAATGAGGCATTTTTGTTTCCCTTATTGGAGAATATTTGATAAAGTGTGGATTTTTTTTGTAACAGTGTTGTTCAAAAGCGAAAGTGGAAGGTCAGTTGTAGAAAATAATCACTCTAAAGCGGAATCTGCAGGATTGGTGTTTCTAGTTTATGTGCGAAGCAGAGGGTTTGTAAATGTGAACCTGCATTTTTCTGCATTACTTTGTTATCCTTCACCTTATACCAACCTCATCTACGAAGCAAACATGTTAAATTCTCAAAATTTAAGGGCCACTACTTTCATGTGGGTGAGGGAAAACAATGTAATGCAGAAAAGTGCAGGTTCACACTTACAATAACCCCGCTTTGCACTTACGCTGGAAGTTTTCATATGCAATACGTATGGCACAATTTGTAAAATTTATAAATATAATTCCTTAGTACTTGGTGTGAGTTAACTTTATTAATGACGTGTATAAATTATTCACTTCACCAACGGGATACTTATAAGCCAAGTGAAGAATGAGAAAGATTTTGTTCAAATCATTTAACGTAGGTTAGCAGAACTGCACACCTTGGTTTGCACTTAAATCTAGGACGAGGAGTAACACAACCATCTATTGAAATGGGTTCACCTTATAACCCACCTCATCCACGAAGCAAACATGTTAAATTCTCAAAACTTAAGGGCTACTACTTTTATGAGGGTGAGGGAAAACAATGTAATGCAGAAAAGTGCAAGTTTGCACTTACGATAACACGACTTTGCACTTAAACTGGAAGTTTTTATTATGCAATACGTATGGCACAATCTGCAAAATTTATAAATATAATTTCTTAGCACTTGGTGTGAGTTAACTTTATTAATAAAGTGTATAAATTATTCATGCCACCAACTGGATACTTATAAGCCAAGTGAAGAATGGGAAAGATTTTGTTCAAATCATTTAACTTAGGTTAGCAGAATTGCACACCTTGATTTGTACTTAAATTCGGGATCACGAATGACACTACCCTTTCTTGAAATGGGTTCACCTTATTACATTCCACCTCAACCATGAACCACACATGTTAAATTGTAAAAACTTAATGGCTACTACTTTAATGAAGGTGAGGGAAAACAATGTAATGCAGAAAAGGGCAAGTTTGCACTTACGATAACACCGCTTTGCACATAAACTACAATTTTTTCGTATGCAAGACGTATGCCACAATCTGCAAAATTTCTTGTTATAACGTCCTCTAACATCGGTTAATTAACAAACTTTATAAATTATTGATGCCACCACGGAGACTGTTGAAAGGGATACTTATAAAGAAAGTCAACCAGGGAAAATATTTTGTCCAAATGATTTAACGTAAGTTAGCAGAACCTAAACCATTACTTTGCATTTACATGTGGGATAACGAGTGACATAACCATTTCCTTAAATGGGTACACCTTATTCCAACCCACTTCAACCATGATGCAGATATGTTAAATTCTCAAAACCTAATGGCTACTACGCACACCACGGTGAGGGATAACAAAGTAATGCAGAAAAATGCAGGTTTGCATTTACGAAACCATTGCTTCACACATAAATTGGAAACACCAATCCTGCAGATTCCGCTTTAGAGTGATTATTTTCTACAACGGACCTTCCACTTTCGCTTTTGAACAACACTGTTACAAAAAAAAAATCACACTTTATCAAATATTCTCTAAAAAGGAAACAAAAATGCCTCATTTCCATAAACCTAAACCCTAAACCACAAATTTGTTGCAGTGGGTAAACCCAATACTTTTTCTCCACCAACGGGGAAATGACGAATCCCATCGTAAAATAACTTCAAAATCGGAGGAACAACAAACTTGGGGAATGGAGGAAGAAGAAACTTAGGGGATGGACGAAGAAGACACTTCAGAGATGGAGGAAGAAAAAACTTGGGAGAAGAAGGAAGAACAAACTTGGGGATGGAGAAAGAACAAACTGCTCTCCACTTCTCTCACGACTTCCACTCCTCTCTCTCTCCTTGCCCTTCACCCACTCCTGTCCCGAATTAACCTCCATTTCTCTCTCGCTCTCAACCTCTCTCTCTCCTTGCTCCTCACCCACTTCTGTCACTCCATCAACCTGCCTTTCTCTCTCGCACTCAAACATTCAATGTGGAATTGTGCAAAAAAAATTAAAAATTAAAAAAAACATTGTCACGTCAGGTAGTGAGAAAAGTTGTTAAATATTGGTTGTCAAAATATATATATATATATATATATATATATATATATATATATATATATATATAATAATGGGAAAGAGACATGCTTTTATATTTATGTCTCTATATTTACTAGGAAAATAAAACTAATAATGTTGATTATATAAATTGCATAAATTAACTTATAAATTTCGTTATATTTATAGATTTGTTTAATCTTAGTATTAGTACAAAAGTTATTGGACCAGACTTTAATAAACATATATACTAGGAATATCCCTATCATCATAATGAACCAGATAACCCTGAAGCGTATATGTATAATGTGTTCTGAGGAATTTATTGACTTTAAAAAATGTCGAAACTCCAAGTTAGTTTCAAAAAGTTTACTGCATAATGAGAAACATAAAAGGATCCAAACAAGGGAATTCAAACGATCTAATCCAACAAATATATGCAGAAATATACATACAATAAATTGCACTTTTTCCTTGCACAGAATTTTACCAGAAAATTTGGCAAAAGTGAAATGCTGCTGCAATATAATGACTGATATGAGAATCAATGCACATGGAACCCATCCACAACTATGACTTCTGCTATGTACATTTGGCATCTGTTCCCTGCCAGGGCAAGCTTTTTGTTCAACTATGGTAAATTACTATTGAGATTGTAAAATGGGGAAGAATATATTCCCAACACATGCTGAGAATATATGGTGTATGACTACTTAGGGTAAAATTAATAACAACAATAACATAAAAAAAAAAAATTAAGACATTTGCTCATTTTGGGTATTTCTTCGGTCCATTATTATCTTTTTTATTAACTAAAAACTTTGAAACTCTCTTTCTAAGCATCATTTGTATTTGAAGATGAGTCCAAATGTCCTTTAAAATTGCATATACAGTTCGAAAAAAAAAATGTTGTGTTTCCATCTCTCAATACATCGTGTTTTCGTTCAATCTCGTTATATTGAACATGGATTCAATGACTAATTTGGACTTAGTGGACAAGTTTTGAAAATTTATTCTCTTCAACTTAAAATTATGTTAATTTCTCCACTAATAACATATTAATAACTAATGTTTGTCGATCAATAAAAACAACTCAGAGTATTAGTTTTTTTTGTTCAATATTCCATCCATAGACAGCTTTTTTTAACATTTGGCAGATCATGACAAGCCCAAAATAACTAAGAACCAATGATGTTTAACATTTATATTTTTTTAATCAGGTTTAACATTTACCTCTTAATGAAAGCATTGTCGTGCAAAATGGAAGAATGAGAGCTAACCAATTGCAAATGATAGAATATTATTGTAAGAAACTTGAATGTATTTCCTATTAGCTATTTTAGTTGCAGTATTATAAAGAATTCATATTTAAGAATACTATTCAGATAAGTAATGCAGAATTTAAATTTATAATTTACATATATTTTAATTGTTGTTAATTTTAATTGTCTTATATTTTGAAAGCTAAATTTGAAGTTCATTTTAATACTTATAGCACAAAATTAAGATGCCATTGACAATAATTTTGACAATAAAGCAATGATGGAATTAATATATACTATAGATGAATTGATGACGATGGTTTCAGAAGGAATATAGATAAATATTATTGGGTTTCTTCTGTTGATTATTATCTAAATTAAAAAAGAAAACAATAATATATAGTTGAATTATTCTTCACCATCATTCAAATTTATTAATTTTTCTATGTCAATGATATGGACAACAATCTAAGAACATTACAAGAAAGAGAGATGAGATGGTAACAGTACTAAAGATCTTTATGTCTAATTTATGCTTTCATTTCTTACATCATCTATCATATACATTTTTTGTTTAATTATATAAGAAAAATAATGCCATGGATAGCTCCACTGAAGAATTTGTGGGTAATGAAATAAGGAAAATTTGTGTAAGATGTATAGTTGTTAACCATATTTGATTTGATTTAGTTTATTTTATGTTCGTTGTAGAAAAAATTTCACGCATATGAATCAATCTTATTTATTTATTTTTTCTTTTTTGTAGTGATCCTATCAAACTATTAAGTATGCAAACCTTGACTTATTATACTTTAGAAAACCAACATTACTAATTCCCTAGGTTTGGGTTTTTATCTATCTAAAGTGTTTCCAATATTCCTTATGTTCAACTTTTTAGTAGCATTAGGCTTATATTTTATGATAGAGAAGATGCTATCCATTGGTGTTGTTCTTGCTTGTACTCGTGATACCAATAACATAATATTTTTATATGGCATTTTTACATGATTTTATGATATAAATAAAAGACAATTAGTTAAACATATTGGAGGAATTATTTTCATTGAATGTTATATATATATATATATATATATATATATATATATATATATATATATATATATATATATATATATATATTGTTAGGAATAGTCCAAGTGTGAACCAAAGTCCCACATTGGATAGAATAGACAGTTAAACACTATATAAGAATAAAGACTCATAATACCATTGTCTTAAGATTTTGGGGTTAAAGTGGTGTCAAATGCCTCTTATATGTGCAAGACTAATGTCATATAACCATATGGAACCACACTCTGTCAATGACTATAACCATAACCCATATATATGAAAGTATATATAACCCAACAGTGGTATCAGAGCCGATGGTTCGAAGTGACTAATTGCATAACCATAACCATAACAAAAAGGAGTCACCAGAGTGACTGATTGCATAACCATAACCAAAAACGGGTCACTCATACACTTGAAGGGAAATATATCATATGAAAAAAAAACAAGGGACTCACCCTTGAGGGGAGATTGTTGGGAATAGTCCAAGTGTGAGTCAAAGTCCCACATTAGATAGAATAGACAAAGTTAAACATTATATAAGAATAAAGACCCATAACACCATTGCCTTAAGGTTTTGGGGTTAAAGTGGTGTCAAATGCCTCTTATATGTGCAAGACTAATGTCATATAACCATATGGAACCACAATCTCTCAATGATTATAACCATAACCCATATATATAAATATATATATAACAAAATATATATATATATATATATATATATATATATATATATATATATATATATATATATATATATATATATATATTATTAGATTATTAGATTTGATATATTGTCTTAAATCAAACACATTAGTTCAACACATCTAATTAGATGCAAGTATATGATGACAATTTTATTGTGAAGAAAATTTTGCCCCAACGGTAATGAATTTTCCTTACTTCAAACAATCAGGGGTGAACTTCCATCATCCACAAGTGTTCCAAGGTTTGTAATAGTTACACATGCTATACACACGACACTACTACAATGAACTCGATCGAGTTTTTTACACAAACCTTAGAGTGAGAGAGCATGGGTACTTGTATAATGAGGTTAATGGAATGAAGATCAAAATCACACTTGTGCATTGGTTAACTGTTTGTAATCTAAAATATTATGGTCGAAAGTTGTCGTTTCTTGATATATTTGAAGACATGGATTATGACCAACATATGGCATTGAGATCCATGGTTAGACCAAAATTTCAATGTCACAATGCTGGTGTTAGGTCTTTAGAGGGAAGATGTTCACCAGAGGATACAACACAAATAAGACCCGAGTCTAACCACATAAGAAATTGACACTACTCTCAACCCAGAACTTTAAGGCGATGAGTTTATATAACTACATCCTTTTATAGTGCTCTACTTTCTCATTTATACTCTGGGTTGCAACATTGTCTGATCTTCCACATCAGAAAAGATTTGGTTTCTTTTTCTTCTTGGGAATCTCAGTCTAGAGAAGTTGATAGCAGTCCAGGCCCAAATGAAGAAACTAACACTATCAACCAGGCTAATGAGGTAGCTGACCCAATGATGTCAACAAGGGTTCGCAGGATGCCGAGATATTTAGTTGATTACAAGCTTTGATAAGTGGGGAGTGAGCGATGGAATATTAATGTATTATGTGTTAGTATTTTAGTGGTTTTGTTATGAGTTTGTTATTCCCTGTTTCTGTCGTATAATTGTTGTGAAGGAATGAATGAAAGGACAATAAGAAAGTTTTCATCAATTCTCTGCCCCTTTTTATGTAGGAGGTTCCTTGACCTCAAATCAAGGATTTTTATTCTTATCATTTTTTGTGCTTTCGTTGAGAGACGACCATGTCAGATCACAACACCCATTCCAAATCCATCACCAATTTGTAAGAAGCTGTTCTCAAACTCACCGTTAACCAAAATGAAATTACTACCCGTTTGGAAGCCATTGCTTCTCAGCTCTCCAGTCGCGACGTACACTCTCCACATTCTGGTACCCACAGTTCATTTCACTCTGATTCCCCTCCATTCACACCGCATCTCTGTTTGGATGTTCCGCAGTTTGATGGAATCGACCCCATGGGTTGGATCTTTAAGATTTCCTAATTTTTTTAGCACTATCGCACACTGGAAGTGGATCAACTTTGAATTTCAGCTTTTTACATGGATGACCCAACTCTCAGTTGTTTCCAATGGCTGCATCAGAACAACATGATCCCTAAGTGGCAAGAGTTTCTTCAAGCTCTTGAGGTTCATTTTGCTCCTTCTTATTACGAGGATCCTCGTGGTTCTCTCTTTAAGTTGACACAGAAGGGTTCCGTACAAGATTACTTGAATGAGTTTGAACGGCTTGCTAAACACATTGTTGGTCTCCCTACAACTTTTTTGTTGAGTAACTTTATTTCTGGGTGCACACTAGATATCCACTGCGAGGTTCAAGAGTTGCAACCTCAGACTTTAACGCAGGTCGCGACGTTAGCTAAATTGCAAAAAGACAAACTCAAAGACTAACATTGTTCAACACGACATCATCTTCATCTGGATTGCCATTGCTTCCCACACCTTCTTGGCCACTAACACCTCTTCTCACCTCGTCTAGACCGCAGTATAAAAATTTGACTCACCAAGAGATGTTGGCTCGTCGTGAGAAAGGATTATGCTAAAATTGTGAAGAAAAATTCAGCCCGAGTCACAAATTCAAGTGTCGTTTCTTTTTGTTAGTTGTCGTTGATGACGATGATGACGTCCAAATCGAGTCACTGCATTTAAAGGCGGATCCGAGTATGCTTCTTCAGGAAGGTGCAGATTTGGGCCAGAGTGAAGCCCAAATAAGTTTCAACGCTTTGGCTGGGTTGCCAGCCCCTAAAGCTCTTCGCATAGTGGGCTACATCTCTAACCAGCCCACTATTGTTTTGGTAGATGGGGGGAATACTCACAATTTTATCCAAGATAGAATGACACATTTTTTGAATTTGGGAACTCAGCCCACTAACACAATACGAGTAATGGTTTGAAATGGTAGTGAACTTAAATGTGATAGCATCTGTCCAGGGATGAAATTGAAAATTCAGGGTCATAAGTTTTTGGTGGATCTCCATGTGCTCCCTATCAATGATGTTGACGTAGTCCTTGGCATCTAGTGGCTCAAAAATTTGGGTCCTATTGTTACCAATTATTCCCAACTCACTATGAAGTTCGTTAAGGATGGGAAATTTGTGGAGTTTAAGGCTGATGCCCCCCAAAGCCCAACGACATTTTAGCTCAACAGGTTAAGCATATACTACAAACACATGGTGCAACAAGATTCTTTCACATCTGTATACTGCCTACTACTATCTCACCAAATTCATCTAACTCACAAGCCATCCCTACCCATCTTATTCATCAAATATTGACACTCTTAAACAAATACTCTCAACTTTTCCAAAAACTGGCATCCTTACCACCTTCTCGTCGTATAGATCACTAAATACACCTCCTTCCCAGTTCCTCACCAGTCTCTGTATGTCCGTATTGATATCCCCATTTTCAAAAAGTGAAAATTGAGAAACAAATTGAGGAGATGTTGTTTGATGGCATGATGCAACCAAGCCATAGCCCTTTTTTCCTCCCCAGTCTTGCTTGTCAAGAAAAAAGATGGTAGTTGGAGATTTTGTGTTGACTTTCGTGCCCTTAACGCTATCACCATCAAAGACAAATTTCAAATTCCCACGATCGATGAGCTCTTAGACGAGTTGGGAGAAGCCTCGTGATTTTCAAATCTGGATTTGCGGCAAAAATATCACCAAATTTCCATGTCTGAAGCTGATATCCCTAAATCCGCCTTTCGCACGCATCATTGGCATTACGAGTATACGGTCATGTCGTTTGGGATTTGTAACGCCCCATCAACATTTCAAGCAACTATTAATGAATTGTTAAACCATTTATGCGTAAATTCCTGATTGTTTTTTTTATGACATACTGATTTATAGCATGTCATTGGAAGCTCATATTCACCACTTGGAGCTGACTTTCCAACAATTGATACAGGATGAGCTTTTTTTTTGTAGGTCTAAGTGTTTGTTTGCCTAACAACAAGTTGAGTAGTTGGGGGCATGTGGTTTCCACCGTTGGTGTCACACCAGACCATTCAAAAATCCAAACAATGTTAGATTAGCCACCTCCTACCACGATCAAAGCATTACGTGGCTTTCTGGGATTGACAGACTTATATAGGTGATTCATAAAAAGGGTATGCAACCGTAGCTTTTCCCTTGACTACACTTTTGAAAAAGGATGCATTCCAGTGGACTAGTGAAGCTCAAACCGCTTTTGACACCTTAAAGAAAGCCATGATTGAGGCACATGTCTTAGCCTTACCCAATTTCGACTTGCCTTTTGTCTTGGAGATAGACGCATCCGACTTAGCCATGGGAGCAATTTTGATGTAGGAGGGTCATCCGATAGCGTTCCATAGTAAATCATTTTGCCCAAAGCTCATGTGTTCATCTACCTATGTTAGGGAACTTCATGCCATTACCACCATCGTTAAGAAGTGGCGTCAATATCTACTAGGGCACTTCTTTACAATCCTCACGGATCATCGTAGCCTCAAGGAGTTGATGTTGCAGGTTATCCAAACTCTGGAACAACAAGTTTATTTATCGAAGTTGTTGGGCTTCGATTATTCCATACAATATAAAACATGGAGCACAAATGTAGTGGCATATGCTTTGTCCCGCCTTTTTTATTTTGGTGACATCCATCTCTTTGTTTTATCTATGCCTCACTTCTTATTTCTTGAGAAACTCTGTAAGGGTCTACTTACGACTGTTGAATTTGTTCAATTGTTTAAGGATGTACAAAACGACTCAAATGTTCCGGTGCACTACAACATCCACCAAGACCTCTTGTTGTACAAAGGCAAACTTTGGCTAAATCATGACAATCCCTTCATTCTAGTATTGTTGGAGGAATTTCACAACACTCCACTCAGCGGGCATACAGGGGTTGCCAAAACTTTGTCGAGGCTCCAACACAATTTTTATTGGAAAGGCATGCGATGTTCAAAAATCCGTTGCTCATTGTACAACTTGTTTGCAAGCCAAGTATGAAACTAAGTGGCCAACTAGACTATTGCAACCCCTCTCTATTCTAGTGGAACCATGGGTTGACTAATCTTTGGATTTTATTACAAGTTTGCCACTCTTCCAAGGATATACGATCATTTTGGTGGTTGTTGACCGCTTCTCGAAGGGAGCGCATTTTGGAATGCTACCCGCATATTTCACATCCTTTAAGGTTGCACAACTTTTTTTGGATATGGTCTGTAAACATCATAGATTCCCTCGTAGCTTAGTCTCGGATAGAGATCCAATTTTCATTAGCAAATTTTGGAGAGAATTAATTTGATTGTGTGGCACCAAGCTGCGCATGAGCACTTCCTTTCATCCTGAAACAGATGGCCAGACAGAGGTTTTAAACAAGGTCTTAGAACAGTACCTACATTCCATGGTTTACAATAAACCAATTGATTAGGGAAAATATTTAGGCTTAGTAGAATGATGTTACAATACGACCAGTCATTCGGCCACTAGAATGTCTCCTTTTCAGGTCACGTATGGGAAAGAACCTCTTTCGATTCCTCAATATATGGTGGGTTCCTCGTTAGTGGAGGCCGTTGATTCTCTACTTTCAACTCGTCAAGACATGCTAATTACTCTTCGAAAGAAACTCCAAAAGGTACAAAATCAGATGAAGGCAGTTGCAAATGGCAAGCGATGGGAGGTGGAGTATCAGGTTGATGATTGGGTTTATGTGAGGTTGCGACCCTATCGCCAAAATTATGTTCTTAGTTTATCTTATGCGAAGTTAGGCAAGCGATTTTATGGCCCCTTTCGCATACTAGAATGAGTTAAACCTGTTGCTTACAAGCTAGAGCTACCTTCAAATTCCAAAATTCATCCAGTTTCTCATTGCTCAATGCTTAAAGCTCATCTCGACCCTTTTCTTGTTCACCAAATTGATATGCCAACTGAAACCCATGGTAATAGCCCGACAATTACTCATATGGCTATACTGGATTCTAAGATAGTCAACTCCACGATCCCTCTTGTGAAATTCATTTTGGTACAATGGAAAGAATTTACCCCAGAAGACAACACTTGGGAAGTTTGGAATGAATTGCAGTTGAATTATCACCTTGAGGACAAGGTGACTTTCCCAGGGAGCAATAATGATAGTAGTCCAGGCCCAAATGAAGAAACCAACACTATCAACCAGGCCAGTGAGGTAGCTGACCCAATGATGTCAACAAGGGTTCGCAGGATGCCAAGATATTTAGGTTATTACAAGCTTTGATAAATGGGAAGTGAGAGAGGGAATATTGATATATTGCGTGTCAGTATTTTAGTGGGTTTGTTATTAGTTTGTTATTCCCTGTTTCTGTCGTATAATTGTTGTGAAGGAATGAATGAAAGGACAATAAGAAAGTTTTCATCAATTCTCTGCCCCTTTTTCTGTAGGAGGTTCCTTGACCTCAAATCAAGGCTTTTTATACCTATCAGAAGTAGTGGAAGCTTTCTTCAAAAGCAGCAGAAATGACATTGGAAGAAGGAAGGTGAAGATTGAGAAATTTGATGACAATGATTTCGGATTCTGGGAGATGTAGATAGAGGACTACCTGTATCAGAAGAAGTTGTATCTATCCTTAACAAGGTAGAAGCCAAACGACATGGAGCTGTCAAAATGAGAGTTGTTTGATCAGCAAACACTTGATGTGATTTAGTTGACATTAGCCAAGAATGTTGCTTTCAACATCATGAACGAGAAGGTAACCATAGATTTGATGCAGTTGTTGTCAAATATGTATGAGAAGTCATCTGCAACCAATAAAGTGTATTTGATTTGCAGACTAGTCAACCTCAAAATGGGTGAAGGTAAATGGGTTACTAATCATATTAGTGAATTTAATATAATTATTGTGCAATTGACATCACTATAGACAACATTTGATGATGAGGTGAAAACATTAATTTTATTATCATCTCTTTCGAAAAGTTCGAGTGCAACTGTTATTACAATTAGTAATTCTGTAAGTAATAGCAAGTTGAAGCTTGATAACATCCACGACTTAATCTTATGCGAAGATGTTCATAGGAAAGGTGTAGGAGAATCTTCCAATTCTAATTCAGATTCAGCATCGAGTACTAAAACTAGAGGAAAAAGTGGCCCAAAAGGTCGTAATCAAGGCTGGGGCAGATCAATGTCTAGAGGAAGATCACAAACAAAAGTCCGGAATGGTATCGCTTGTTGGAATTGTTAGAAAAAGGGTCACTTTACAAATCAATGTAAGGCTCCAAGGAAGCACAACAACAAAATAAGTAAGTTGATGATCAATTAGCAAATGTAATAACTGATGAAATTGAAGATGCACTATTATGTAGTTTAGATAGTTCTATTGACTCATGGATTATGGACTCGGGCGCGTCATTTCATACTATACCTTCTTTAGAACTATTATATAAGTATGTTTCAGGAAAGTTTGGAAAAATCTACCTTGTAGATGGAAAATCTCTTGATATCATAGGAAAAAGTGACATTAATATCAGAACCTCTAATGGAAGTGTGTGGACTTTGAATAATGTCAAACATATTCATGCCTTAAAGAAAAACTTAATATGTATAGGGCAATTGGATGATGAGAGACATTACACCACTTTTGGACATGGACATTGGAAGATAATGAAAGGTAATGTTGTTGTTGCTCATAGAAAGAAGTAATGATCTCTTTATATGATTGCAAATGAGGATATGATATCAGTTGCAGAAGTTGGCAACTCCTCTAGGTGGCATCAAAAGTTTGGTCATATGAGTGAGAAAGGAATGAAGTTCATGATCTCAAAAGGTAAAATACCTAACTTGAAGCATGTTGATGTTGGACCTTGCGAACATTGTATCTTTGGAAAGTAGAAAAAAAGTTAGCTTCTCCAAAACAAGTAAGAAGTCTAAAGTTGAAAGACTAAAACTAGTACATACAGATGTCTAGTAGCCAACTCTAGTGAAATTACTTGGAGGATCATGGCATTATATAACCTTTATTGATGATTCTACGAGAAATGTATGGGTCTAGTTTCTTAAAAAAATAAATGTGATGTGTTTCTTGTGTTTAAAAGGTGGAAAAAGGAGGTTGAGACTCAAACAAGTTTAAAGGTTTAATGTTTGAAGTCTGATAATGGTGAAGAATATGACCGTAGTCAATTCAAGGAGTTTTGTTCATAGAATGAGATTAGAATGATCAAGACAGTTTCAAGAACACCAGAGCAAAATGGTGTGGTAGAAAGAATGAACAAAACCTTGAATGAGAGAGCAAGATTTATGAGAATCCAATCAAGACTACCTAAGGTATTTTGGGAGGATGCAATAAGCACAACAACCTATCTCATAAACAGAGGACCATCAGTTCCTTTAGACTATCAATTACCTGAAGAAATATGGTCTGGAAATGAAGTAAACCTTTCACAACTGAAAGTTTTTTGTTGTGCTTGATATATTTTGTTAGACTCTAATAATATAGATAAAATGGACCCTACGGCAAAGCGATGTTATTTCATTGGTTATGGATCTGACATGTATGGCTACAGGTTTTGGGATGACCCAAACAAGGAAATTATCAGAAGTAGAAATGTTACTTTTAATGAAAACATGTTCTATAAAAACAAGACTACAAAATCCACAAATGCAAATAAACAACCAAAATAAGTTTCATTAGATGAAATTTCAGAAAGTGATGTAGTCAATAGAAGGTAGAATATAGAAGCAGAGTCTGAGTGAGAACCTGAACAAATAGTAGAGACAATAAATCCTGAAGTCCTAATTAGAAGATCTAATAGAACAATTGTAGCACCACAAAGGTATTCTCCTTCATTGCATTACTTGTTGTTGGCTGATGCTGGTGAGCTAGAGCATTTTGCTGAGGTTATAGAGGGAAATGAATCTATTAAGTGGGAGCTGGCAATGGAATATGAGATAAAGTCTCTTCAGAAGAATAAAACATGGTCTTTAACCAAGCTACCAGAAGGAAAAAAGGTTTTGCAAAACATGCAGGCCTATCGGTTAAAAGAAGAACCAAATGACATCAAAAGATATAAGGCTAGACTCGTAGTGAAAGGGTTCCAACAAAAACATGGAATTGACTTTACATAAATTTTCTCTTTTGTTGTTAAGATGACTACCATCAGAGTTATCTTAAGTATAGTAGTTGTAAAAAATCTTTATCTGGAACAATTAAATTGAAAACTGCATTACTACATGAGGATGTTGAGAAATAAATCTTTATGGTACAATCAAAAGGTTTTGAAGTATAAGGAAAAAATAATTTTGTATGCAAGCTTCATAAAAGTTTGTATGGATTGAAACAAGCCCCGAGACAATGGTATAAAAAGTTTAATGAGTTTATGAGAAACTCAGGATTTCACATATGTGAAGAAGATCATTGTTGTTACGTGAAGAAATATGTTGACAATTATATCATTCTTGTCTTGTATGTTGACGACATGTTGATTATTGGTGCTAATATGGCAGAAATTGGCAAGTTGAAGAAACTATTGTCAGAAAATTTTGAAATGAAGGATCTAGTCCAGCCAAGCAAATTTTTGGTATTAGAATCTCTAGGGATAGATATGAAGGTATTCTGAACTTATCTTAGGAAAAATATATAGAAAAATTGCTTAGCAGATTTAATGTTGAAAATGCTAAAACCAGGAATACACCTTTAGGAACTCATTTAAAGTTTTCTAAAAGGTAATTTTCTAAGACAAGGGAAGAAGAAAGTCACATGTCTAAAGTGTCATATGCATCTGTAGTAGGGAGCTTGATGTATGCTATGGTTTGCACCAGACTTGACATAACACACACAATGGGAGTTTGAGTAGGTTTTTATCAAATCCTGGAAAGGAGCATTGGGAAGACGTGAAGTGGATATTGAGATATTTGAAAGGCACTTCAAATATGCATTTGTCTTTTAGAAGAAGTAATATCACTTTATAGGGGTTTTCTAATGCAATCTTGGGAGGTGATTTGGATGGCAAAAAGAGCACAACATGTTACATTTTTACATTGGGTGGTACAATTATCAGTTAGAAGTCTAAACTTGAAGGAAGAGTTTCCCTCTCAACCACTGAAGTTGAGTATGTAGTTATCTCAAAAGCAACAAAGGAGATGATATGGTTGAAGAACCTTCTAAATGAATTAGGAAAAGAGCAAAATGACTCTCCATTGTTCAGTGACATTCAAAGTGCTATTTGTCTTGCTAAAAATCTATTTCTTCATTCTAGATGCAAACACATTGAATTGAAGTATGTTATTAGAAACGTGATAAATGATGGAGACTTATTTTTGTTGAAGTTCCAAGTGCAGAGAATCCAGCTGATATGTTGACCATGACTGTCACAACAATTAAGTTAAGGCTTTGCATTGCCTCAACTAGCCTTCAAGAAAATTGATGGTGAATGCACTACACTAAGTGGTAATGTAAATCAAACTTCAAGTGGGAGAATTATTAGTATTATGGTGCTTGATTTAATCTTAGATCGCTTAGGATTGTGAGATATGGTTCTTTATTTAACTATATAAACAATCCTATGTAAAGCTTGAGATACACACAAAAATAAAATACAAATTTGTACACTAAATCACGTTAAATTCTTGTGTCGTTTATTTTTTTTCCTTTATTGTCTTGTTCCTAACAGCTAGGAATTCAGGGAAGTTTGAATATCAATGACAAACTTTTGCATTTTGTTCTATTCATAAATTGACTCCTCGTGACATGAACTTTGCAAAACTATCACAAGAAAACATTTTTGTGTTGTGGGTCTTGAAAATAATGTTTTGCATTATGTCCTTGTTCATATTTTGACTCCTCCTAGCACAAACTTTGCAAAACTATCATAGGAAGACATTTTTATGTTGTGAGTCTTGAAAAATAATGTTTCGATTAATTGGCCGCATCATATCATGCAACACATGATCCAATACAGGGATACAAACATGCATCTTCCATGCTTGATAACACGTATAGTGATTCATTTTAGATGGATTTTACCTATGTGGCATGCATCTTCCTAGACTGGTCAAATTACTTTGGTCATATGACGTTAAGCAAATTCAATGTTGTAAAAATGAACGACATATGAAAAAAATGGAAGGTAGGCCACTAGGATGAAGATGATGACGATGCAAACCCTATAATTCCCATCCACAAAGCCCTTTCAAACATCAGTCGGTCCAGCCTGATAAAGTCCCTCTTGATGCTCAAACATTATCACAAATTTGGATGGTACTCAACACATCCAATAACGTATATAAAGGGTGGAAGATGGTTTGTGACCTTAACTGTTGAGGTTTTGACAGGTTCAATGAATATATGCACCATTTGGAAGAACAAATTGATGAAATTCGGAACTCTATTAAATAAATGATGATAATATTTCTATTTATTTTATTTTATTTGAATTATTGTAATAAAATATGTTTATTAATATTATTTCAATTAAAGATGTTTTGTATATTTTTTTTAAGTTTTCAATTATTTCTAAGTTCCCTTTGTTTATGTTTACAACTATTAGAACATTTTCGGTCCATTATTAACATTTTCACTACTATGACTTTATCTCAGATGGACTCGAACATCTCAAGCCCAAGTCCCTCTACGTCATCAACACCATTTGTAAAATCCCCTATCACATCTTCATCGTGAGGTTTAAATGGAAAAGTCCCTTGCAATTGAAAAAAGAAATGTCCACTTTTCACAAAAAGTAGACATAATTCATCGAAACTCATCACTTGAATATACAGAAAACGAAATTTCAACTCAGGATGAAGGATGAGTATATAATGGAACAACACTATAATTTTGTGTTTTCTTGTGCAAAATAGTAATATGTTGTAACATTTTTAGTTCATTTGACAATTAAATACGTCTAAGAGCGAATGAACGTAATTTCATTTTATGATTGTAATAGTTTGTTATTCGAGCTCACATCTAATATGTCGTTAATAATGGACAATTTTATTTAAATTATTTTCATGAAATAATATTATTTTAACAAATTACTTCCATTTTAATTTATATATTAACTTTTAACACCCATATTTCAATTTAAATGATTTCATTAATTCAAAATATCGCTTAATTTTATTTAAAGTAATCACCTAATATTTATTTCAATTTAATTTCCATGAATCCATTTTATTTAAATATAATTTCATCCATTTTAACTAGAGAAATAAAATAAACGCAAGAAAACACATAGACAACTCTTTCATATCCTCTGATCCTAAGTACCCATACTCTCCAAAGCAATAATTTAACCTAAACCTCACAAAGCAAAACTCTTATTAATAGAGTATAAGAAATAATAAGAGTCAAATACAAGCTTGAAGTGTCTTTGACTCGGAGCGAGGAACATCATAGACCTAGAGCTCATTATATAGTCACTAACACCCATCCCATTGGTTGTCTTATGCGATGTGAGACGTCTCAAGACATGTTATTTTCATCTGCCCAACATTCTCCATCATGATTAAAATAAACACATCTTCATTGTCTGTATCAACAATTATGGGTATCACTTGGAATCAAGTCGTCCCGAGAATTTTCACTTGGAATCAAACTATCCCAAGAATTTTCACTCAGAATCAAACCATCCCAATAATTTTCACTTGAAATTAAACCATTCGAAGAATTTTCAATTGGAATCAAACCATCCCAAGAATTTTCACTTGGAATCAAACCTTCCCAAGAATTTCCACTTCGAATTAAGTCATCCTAAGAATTTTCATGCACCCTGCATCAATGCAACCAATGCCCGTGTATAATCACCACACACCTTGCATAAATATTAGCTAACGCTTGTGCATAAACACCATACACCATTTGTCGAAGCCATGTCGCAACCCACAATGCAAAACCACCGAACATTGCGAAAAGCCACAAATCGAACGTCCGCACTTCGCAACCACCATGTCGTCTGACTCCCTCGCCGGAGATGCAACACCTATTTGCGTAGCACCTCTATTGACTCTTGTCGAAGCATATCTGTAAACTGCAGAGCATTTACTCCACGCACATACCGCAAACCATGACTCACACAGATCATATCTCCATCGTACATCACTCACTGGGCCATGAATTAATCTTTTCTAATGTGGAAGATCATTCTACACTGCAACCATAACATAGAGCATACTAAGAAAAGATCCTACCGAACCATATCTCTTGATATTACTATTGGAAAAAACATCTTAGAATCACTTTATTAATAGATAAATAAAATAAACACAAGGAAACAGATAAACAACTCTTCTATGTCCTTTGATCCCGAGTACCCACATTTTCCAAAATAATAATTTAACCCAAACCTCACATATTATTTTTATTCGCCTAACAAGAGAATATAATATTCAAACCAACCCGTTAAAAAAAGTTAAACAATAGAAATCTAGTAAAAAGTATAAAAAAGATTTAAATATTTATTAGAAAAAAAATTAATAAAAATTCAATAAAAATAAGCTAATCTGTAAAGAACTTGAAGACTTAACTAAATTTAAGCTGTTTTACTGCAAACAGAATTCTTGAACCTAAGGAAAGACACTTCCTAATTATTTAACCAGTGTAATCTTATAATGCCTTCTTCTCCCAAAGAATATACAGTAACTTTGTTTTTAATAATATTTTCCTTTTGAGATAATATTGATTGAGCCACAGTCAAACAAATGTTAATATTTCTTTAATTGGAAATCTGAATCTTGATTCACCATAAATTCCCATATTTTTTAAATTTAAGAGTCAAATTCATTAATACAAACATATAATATAACGACTTTCACCGCACTTAACTGAAAATATAACACTTAAAATGCATTTTTTGGTTATGAAATTACAAAAAATAACCCACAAGAATTTATGGTATAACTGAGTGAGTGCAAAGAAAGAAAGAGGAATTAAAAAAATATATATATTGTGGAGTGAAGGTGCCCCTTGGTCATTATGATGCGGTGTTAATGTGAGATCCAGTCACGTTTTCAAGTGCTGAATGTCCCTATCCTACGCGCATTTCAATGATCAGGACCCACATAGTGCAAAAGAACACACCACCAACCTCACTCACCCGCTCTCACTCTCACTCACCCACCCTCAACACATATATACCAACCTCTGTACATACAATCCCCGTTGCGAGAGAGAAAACAAGGTGTCGTTTCGTATCGTGTAGCAATGGCCATGGCACTTCGCAGACTTTCCTCCACCATCAACAAACCGTTCTCCAACGCCACTTCCATTTATCGCACGGTACTCTCTACTCTCGCTCTCTGTATATATTTTCTTTCATTCTCTGTTTTTCGTTTTGGAATCGCAATACTCTGTGCTTTGTTGCAGTCGTCTTCGCTTTCCGCTCACGAAAAAGATAAATCTCGTGCAGATGTAAGCCAATTCAGATTTTAATTGAAAGTTTTTTTTCGCATCTGATTGAAATCTTTTGTTCGTACCTGATTGAAGACTTCTATCAATCGCAGTGGACAAAGCAGCTCAACGAACCTCTCGAGGTTGTGGATCCCGAGATCGCTGACATAATTGAACTCGAGAAAGCGCGCCAATGGAAGGTGATCCAAGTTTTGTTCTAGCGTGCTTTGCTTTGGATTGATGAAAAACGTTTCTGTTCTTTCGTTGGATTGTTGTTTGAATTTATTTGACGTTTGTTTGTATGGAATGCTAGGGCTTCGAACTTATTCCTTCCGAAAATTTCACGTCGCTGTCGGTGATGCAAGCCGTTGGATCGGTGATGACAAATAAATACAGCGAAGGATATCCAGGAGCTAGATACTATGGAGGAAATGAGTATGTTGATCTGGTTATGAACGTTTTTGTTTCGGATTCTAAAATTTATCGTATATTCTGTGTGCTTATTTTGGAGTTACGTGTATGATTCGGCGTTTAGGTACATTGACATGGCTGAGACATTATGTCAGAAGCGTGCGCTTGAAGCTTTTCGGTTGGATCCAGCAAAATGGGGAGGTACGTAAGCACGCAAGTCTACTGTTAAGCAATTTGAGTTTCCTTATTATTCGGATCTAGAGTGGTCTCGTGCATGTTGAGGTATTGTGAAGAAGAAATAAGGAACATTGTGGTTTTTGTTTTGCTTAGTTGTTAGGTACTCTTTTTTTTTTTTTTTTGGGACGTTTAGGATTTTTCTCTGTTGTTATTATTCGGCGTCGCTAATATATCGTTGTTGGAGATCACTTAGGTTAAAAGAGCTGTTATCTTTCTCTGTTGTTAATCACTCAAGGAACTAGTATATATGTTTGTGCTTTATAGATGTCTTAGAACAGGAGATAGGGTTTGGTTTTATGTTCCATGCATTTAAAAGTAAAAGATGGCATGAGATTACAAGATGGTGTATCCTAGTTCTGTTAAAGAGAGAGGAAACAAGGAAAATAAATATGGAACCTTTCTGTTTTTGTGCCAAATTCTCCCTGAGTGTACATCCTGATATATTAATCCTTTGCTGTGTGCAAATGGATATTTTAAGTGATTTTATTTTCTTTTTGGAAAACAAAACAACCATCTATTATTGAAGTAAAATATTCAACAAAATTGATTGATGTTTTATTCCTTGTTCTTTTTTTCTTTTTTATTTCCTAGCTTTTGATTATGTATCTATATAGAGAGAAAACATCAAATTACTTCTAAAATGAACATTAGAGAGTCATTTCCCACCTCCAACTTTCATTTTTGCTTAATCTGATAGTTCTAATAATAAGAAACTTATCATTGACAGTAAGAAAAAAAATAGTAAGAATGAGGAAGAACTTTATCTCTCCTTATGTATATTGGGGTTCAGCACTCAAGTTTCTGGAAGTAATTATTTTGCTACTATAAGCTACTGTTCTTTTCCTTTCTTCTACACAGGAAAGAAAGTGACTTATGGTTTGAGTTCTTCATTCTCTAGAGAAACATTTATTTTTAGGTTTCAGATTTATCTTCTTCCGTCTTATAGTAATTGAGGAGAGTCTTATCTTTTAAGACCTACCTACTGAATGCTTGTTTTGAATAGCTATGACCATGCCACAATGGTTTCACTTGTACTGGTCCCTTAATGTAGTCATCACTCTTTCCACTTTTCAATTTTATACCTGATTGAAGAAATTTGTATATCAAGTGAAAATCCTTGAGAAGTTTTTAATACACTGGAGGATTATTGATTGTCCTCGAGGATTTTTTAATATACTGAAGGATTATTTCAATTCAATTTATATTGGACAGTTCATGTACTTAACATATAGATTATAAACACTTGTTTTGGAGTAAAACAACCTGTGATAGAAATTCACTAATATAAATGGATAATGTGTAAAGCTCTTCCTGCTTTTTAAATTTGATGCATATTATTTTAGCTTGCTTGTTGCCTTGTTGGATAAATAGTTTGAACCTGTGTTATTCTTTCTTTGGATCGTTCATTTGGCTTTTTCTATTATTTTCCTCCATAATTTGGGGGAACAAAATTTTGATAATGTGCTTTCTTCGAGAATCTTATGTTCTCTGCTTTTTGACAGTCAACGTGCAATCATTATCCGGATCCCCTTCTAACTTTCAAGTTTACACTGCTTTATTGAAACCTCATGAGAGAATTATGGCCCTGGATCTTCCCCATGGCGGGCATTTATCGCATGGTTATCAGGTTAAGTTCTGATTATCAGTTGTGCTCATTGTACCTGCCACCATCACTTGATAATCTTATCAAGTTTGCAATAAGGACGTGATGAATGAATGTCATGGCAATAGCTCATATTAGGTCATTCCCCCCTTTTTTTCTCAAATAAATAGGTACTGAGTGATCAATAGGCTTTATTTTTGTTTCATTTTGTAGATAAGAGAAGTTTTCGTTGAGAAGGATAGTTTAAAAAGGACTCCTTCCGATGCTATAAAATTGCTCTCCAGTAAAGAAAGGAAGACTAAACAAATTAATCCGAAAGATAAACCCAATCCCTTTAAATTTTACACCTAGAAACACCCTTAAGAAATCCTTGAGCAGAAACCCACAAGGAAGCTAAGAAAAAAAGCTCTCCACATAAAAAGGTGAGGGAGGTAGAAATTTATAGATAAAAATTTAAAAATTATCTTCCAGTCTCAAACTTTTGTGATTGAAATCAATTCTCACTGAACTACTTTTTTAGATGATTGCAAAGACTCTGAGTAATGTAAAATATTTCAATAGGACTGGAACATTTTGAGAAATATCAGCCCCTTATGAAATCAAAAGAACAGTGTTGTCTGAAACTTCATATGAGGAACTTCCTCACTCTTTAATATTACTGTAAGACCCCAAATCGAACCTCTCACAATCTTTCATTTGCTATTCCTCCTTACAACCCTTTTTTATTTATTCCTTGTACACAAGTTTATGATATGCTTGTATCATGCAGACTGACACCAAGAAGATATCAGCTGTATCAATATTCTTTGAAACAATGCCATACAGATTGAATGAGAGCACTGGTTATATCGATTATGACCAGGTAGGTAGGTACCATTGTATTCTGTGTATAGTGAATATTTCTTTTTTATTTAAGAGAAGCTTTTTTAGTAATCCAACTGCTTCAATTTCAGTTGGTATTCACTGTTATCTTTTTTCTAATTAGTTGAGTATTTTTCTTTTACTTGATGCTAATTACAGAATGTGCTGGTAAATATTTTCTTGATAAAATCATTATCCTATGAAATATTGCAGTGACTGAATTTTAGAGATATATTAATTGATCCTTGCTGCCAATAAAAAAATTTAAGGTGTTATGTAGGGACAAAGAATGTAATAGGAGAAGATTTGGTGGGGACAGATGCTGAATTGGCTAATGGGAAAGGACTAGGAACATAGAGGAGAGAATATATTTGTTTAGATCTTTCAGAAGTTAATAATTTCATGGTCAAGATTGGAATATTTTTCCCTCTTAGTAGCAGATTGACGTGATATTCATTGTTCTACTATCTATTCTTGTTTATTGTATAAAGTATTTGTTAAAGAGCCTACATCAACTAGATATAAAGCCACAATATAGTATATAAAAAGGTGTCAACCTCATCTTACAAACTGATTTTACGAAGTTGCGTTTGATCTAACTTTGACTATCTTATGATGGTATGAGAGCCATACAAGGCTTATCATAGTCAAGTTTGTTAAAGCTATTGTGTCACATACTAACGGGTTCTCCTAATCCTTGCTTGAGATGTCCAGTCCTTGACATTAAAGGTGTGTTAAAGAGTTAGTATCAACTGGAAATAAGGCTAACTTATAGTATATCAGTAGGTGTAAACCTCATTTTACAAATCGGATTGATGAAGTTGAGTTAAGCGAGAATTCTACCTACTTAAGAGTATTTCTTGCAAATGAGAGTATTTCTTGCAAATGGGAAAAAAACATTTGTCTTGATTTAGTGAAGGGTTAGATTATTCACTTACATGCAAAGACCTTGTTTCATGCATACTGTTGGTGGCAGCATAGTCAAAATTGTGCTTTAAAATGTGAAACACCATGTATGATTTAGTGACCATGCAAGATCGTGTCAGAGTGGGATCGTTGCATGGTTTCACTTTTTTTCCTTCCTTCATGGTTTCACGTTTTTCTCCTTCACTTGCAACTGTGATCTTTTTCTGTTAGTTATGTGTGTGTGTGTCTCTATTTATGTATGTATCTATCTATGTATGTATCTATATAAATATATATATATATATATATATATATATATATATATATATATATATATATATATACACAATATTTTTTTATAT
>Ga0214542_1004181_pt1 | contig 28847 bp, 18 predicted proteins | sample CNSS1metaG_FD_160096 | JGI IMG/M metagenome (GOLD analysis project Ga0214542, IMG submission 160096) | Root nodule microbial communities from cowpea collected in UCLA plant growth center, Los Angeles, California, USA - CNSS1 | ecosystem: Host-associated > Plants > Roots > Nodule | place: USA...
TACAGGTGGTGCTGAGGATGCTCAGATGGCGGAGTGAGGGCTAGCATGGGATTAGAGCTAGAGTTTTACTCATATGTATTTTATATTTTAAATGCAAATTTTGGGAACTTGTAACATTTTATGAATTCAGTTATGAGTTTTGGCGCGCTATCTTAATGAATTGAAATTTTCCCGCGTTGGGATTTTTATCGAGATGGCTATTAATGCAATTATTTATTTTAATATTTATTTTTAAGTAATAATCCCTAGGGATGTTACATAAATGGCTTCATATAAAAGCCAAATTTTCACTCATTTGTAGACACTCTTGAAATTTTATGCAATAGATGCAACTTGAGTTGAGAGCACTCCTCCCTCTATTGCCTTTGAGAGTCACCACTTTCTAGAGATTTCCTCTCTCTACCTCTAGCCACCTTCCTTAGGCTAGCATAGATTAGGAAATCCTATCACCTCTTTCACCTTTCATTGCTTGCAAGTGCCTTCCAACTTGCCTCCATTCCTTCATCCATTTCCGCTGCCCATGGAGCTCTTCATGCACCTTTGGAGCTCCACCACCTTTTCACCTCCCACAAACGTCTTTTAGCCTTAACACTATTCATCACACTTAAAGGCTGGGGGACTGGTGTATCACACCTAGCCGATCTCAACTAGCATATCAATACATATCATCCTTCACCGACACATCGTATCGGCAAAGGTTAGGGGACTAGTGTACCGGACCTGGTCAACTTAACCATATAAATAACAACCCTCACATATATGCCGGAAACAACCCAAGTACACGACTTGGGCCAGCATGGACTCAAACTCATAACTGAATAAAGGCTAGAGTAATAACAAAGCGGCCAACCTAGGATAGTGTGCGGCCAAGGACGACATCCGACAGGTTAAGAAGTAAACGGATCAGACCGCTCTTGAAGACTTAGTAAAATTGAAGCCCCCGCGTTCAATAGGCCTTAAGGGCCTGGATTAGGGCCTAGGCCCACTCACAGCCCAAGTTAGAGCCCAAGTCAAGGCTCGGCCCACGGGATAACCAGACGTCATTAATGCTCTATAAATACGCGTGGACCCCAATAATTAAAGGTACGCATTCATTAATCACATATTTGACCTTTTTGAGAGTTTTGACTCACTTGAGCTTCAAAGTCTCTTCTGCAGGTAACCCCTTCTGGGTCCAAACCGATATGTACAGACAGGGAAGAAGCCAACCGAGGAGATAGCGGACTACATAGTAAGGTGACGCTTGTGCCTGACTCATCTTATTTGTTCTCTGCAAGAACATTATTTATTATTATTATTGTTATTACTATTATTATTATTATTATTGTTATTATTTTATTTTACTATTATTATTATTATTATTATTTTATTATAATTATAATTATAATTATAATTATAATTATAATTATATTATAATTATAATTATAATTATAATTATATTATAATTATAATTATAATTATAATTATAATTATAATTATAATAATAAATATTATTATTATTTCTATTATTATTATTATTATTATTATTATTATTATTTTATTTTACTATTATTATTACAATTACTATCATTTTTATTTATTTATTTATTATTACTATTATTACTATTATTATTATTTTATTATTTTTATTACTATTATTATTATTATTATTTTGATTCTTATTATTAATTTCATTTTATTTTATTTTATTTTATAATTATATTTATTAGTATTATTATTTTATTTTATTTTACTGTTCTTTTAGTATATTATTTTTATTATTTTTGTTTTGCTTTATTGATGATTTTGTTATCATTATTATTGTTTTATTATTATTACTTTATTTTATCATTATTATTATTTTATTATTATTATTTTATTTTATTAATATTACTGTTTTATTACTATTGTTTCATTTTATTTGATTATTACTTTTATTTTTATTATTATTTTTGTTTTAAAATTTCATTTTATGATTATTATTATTATTTATATTATTATTATTATTATTATTTGTATTACTATTTTTATATTTATTATTATTATTATTCTATTTTTATTTTATTTTATAATTTCTTTATTATTATTATTTTTATTTATTTTATTTTACTATTATTTTATTATTATTATTGTTATTATTATCATTGTTTTGTTTTATTGATGATTTTATTATCATTATTATTTTTTTATTATTATTGCTTTATTTTATCATTATTATTATTTTTTATTATTATTTTATTTTATTAATATTATTATTTTATTATTAGTGTTTCATTTTATTTTATTATTATTTTTATTTTTAAATTTTTTTTTATTACTATTGTTATAATAATAATTATTATTATTCTTATTTTGTCCTTATTTTATTATTATTTTTTATTATTATTATTACTATTTTTATTTTTATTATTTTCATTTTATTTTATTTTATAATTATCTTTATCTTTATTATTATCATTATTATTTTATTTTATTTATTTTATTTTACTATTATTTTTATTATTATCATTATTTTATTTTATTTATGATATTATTATCAGTATTATTGTTTTATTATTATTGTTTCATTTTATTTTATTATAATTTTCATTAGTTTTTTTATTTGTATTGTTTCGTTTTATTATTATTATTATTATTATTATTGTTATTATGATCATTATTGTTATTGTTGTTGGTTTTTTTTTATTATCATTATTACTATTTTATTGCACGTGTGATATTTTGGGACAATGGTTATGTGTTCTTCCTAGTTTATATATTGTTTGGTTGTGCAAGATTGTGTGTTGGGTATAACACTTTGTTTTGATAGTTTTATGTGGATTCATTGTGATTCTTTGGGTTGTATAAAAGCAAGAATATAGTTATGTTTTATGTATGACCATGTGATAGTTCAACTTAATGATATGAAAGTGTATTTACTTGTCATGGATGCATGTTTTTCGTCCACCGAGTCTCTTGTGTAAGTAGGTTCATTGGAACCTATTCTAGAGTGACAAATACTAGTAAATTACCAATTACTGGTGTGACGTCTGGCGGAACGGTGTAAACTGCCAGGAGATAGGCTACAAAGTGAACTCTAGAGTAAAACCCGAGAGTTGGCGCTTGGCGACGAAAGTGGTTCTGCCAGGCAGTGTGTTGTAGAACTGGGCTTGGACCAAAATCCAGTGGGTTGGCGCCCGGCAGCGCCAAGTGTTATGCTAGGTGGTCTAGAACGCGAGTTAACCTAGCGACGTTGATGTTGTCCAAGGCGGTTTTGGATGCAGTAATGGATTCTACACAACTTTGGATGAAGGTCTTGATGCGATGCTTTGTTGGGGGCCCAATTACGAGTGTAACTTGTATTGGGGTAACACGTGGCCACTCGAGGTTGTAGCTTGGTGGTTTTGGAAGTCCAGTGGAGTGTGCAAGATCGTGGCTCGTACGGTGGGGTTCCGGAAGATTGCCCTCTTTAGTGTAACTGATTGAGTTTGGTAGTCCGGGGACAACTACGAACTACAGTTCGTTTTTGGGAACTCCACTTGGTGTGGCGAATTATGGTCGTGGCAATTTCTTCCCGGGTGTGGAATATTAAGTGGTGGCCTGTAGTCAGAGGGGCGAGTAGACACTCGTGCAGTAAAGATCAATTAGTGTACTCATCAAAGGATGTAGAATTAAGAGGCGTCTAGAGGAAGATATGAAAGTTTGGGTCCGAGATTTGAGTGTAGTAGAAGTGTTAAGGGTTTTTAATTGTTATTATAATGTACCTTGTAATGCATTTGTATTTTGAGCTCACCTTATCTGTGTGTTTGGCGATGATCATGTAACTCGTTACATGGGAGCAGATGTTGATGCAAGTGAGCACATGGATACTTAGAGCCAGAGTGGGGTCAGCATGGAAATTTTTACATGGAATTATTTTATGGATTTTATGGATTATTTTTGTAATCAATTACTATAAATTGTTTTATACTTGTAGGCGTTGATTGCATTTATGGATTTTGTCTTTTAGTGCTTTTAGTAAAGTTTGAAAATTTTTCGCATTTTGGGAAAGAAGAGCTTTGGTTATTAAATGCATTTTATTTTAGCTTCATTTTATTTTATTTAAAATAGTAATATTCGACCGGGATGTTACAATATCCATGTGGACTCCTTTGAGACTGGACAACAACACATCATTATTAAATTGCAAGTTGATGAAAAACACCTTCATTAAGTCGGGATAAATTTTCACTAAAAGTTCAAGCAAGGTCTTCAACTTTTGATGCTTGAGTTGTTGGAGGAATGCATCAAAGCCTTTAGATCCCAGCCATGAGTACCTCGGCACTTTAGGAATACTGATTTGCTTCCTAGTCATCTCAATGAGGAACACTTGAATGTTGTCCTCATTTCCTTCAAACCAAGCTTCAATTCTCCCATGGTGCTCTTGATTTGGAGAACCTGGAGTGGGAGGAGTGGAGTGTTCTTCATCAGATTAGGCAGTGCGTTGTTGACAACGAGGCCTGATGATTGTGACTGTGGCTGTTGATAAGAGATGTTTGATGCAAATGCAAGTTTTCAAGTGTAGTATTTATAATTGAACATGTTTAATTTTAGAATCAATCGATTAAATGGTGCATATTTATTTCAATTAATTCTATTTAGGTTACCAAAGCTATATTAATGCATCACTCATCATTCAATGAAAGATAAAAGAATCACGAAAACAGAAGAAGAAGTAAGGTCAAACTTTAAACAAAACCAGAAAGCATAATCAGCTTCCCCTACCTCTTGTAATTGTGCTCTCTCTTGGCTCCACACCCTACTCATGATTTCTCTCCTCTTCATCTCCCCTTTTCACTCTCGTTATAGAATCCTAAATAACCTAGAGTGGTTTTATCAAAAAAACCCTAGCCTTCACTTAATACTAATACCCTCCCGTTTTGGGTTTTTGAATATTTCAAATACAATCAACCACCAAGCTATATGCTTTCTCGTAGCATACTATGCACCAATAAATTATAAATGCATAAGTTGCACATGCCATAAATAAAATAAACGAAACACAATTCTAATTAATCAATTATGTATTCCATATGTCATATAATTAAATTACATAATTAACTAAATTCATCAACGATTTTAATCAAACTACTTATTTTCCCATATTTCATATTTACGTAAATAATTAAAATAAATAAACAAAACTTAACTTAAATCAATCAATTAATTATTTCATCATATATCAAAATTAAATAAAATAATTAATTTAAATAAATTCACAATCTAAACAAGCCATTAATTTTTCTGTGTTTACCTTTATTCTATTTTTTTTCTCGAGTCTTACATTCTCCCCAACTTCAAAAATTTTTGTCCTAAAAAATTGTCTACTCAAAAAAATAAAACATCTTGCATACTTAAAATTTTGCGCACTCACATAATGAAATTAAAGTCTCATGCCAAATAATTTTGCACAAATAAAATATTCACTATCAATATAAACTAAGGACCTCGTATAAAAAAACCAAAAACCATCCATGAATTAACGTAAGTAAAATATTATTCATAAAAAAAATCTAGCGTACAACCTTTCTTTTCTTTCCACACATAGCTTTCTACCTTATGCATTTTCACAATATTTTTAAATAAGATTTTAATTCGTAATTAAAAAAATATGTAGAATCCATATCATTATTTAACTTTATCAAAACCAAAAAAAAAACTACCAAATAATTATATAACAACATGAAATTGTTACATACTTAACACAAATAATCTCACATAGAAAAAGAACCATATTGGGATATCATGCAACATTATATTACCCACACATAAAACTAACCTCGCTTGAATCCAACATGTGCATGACTCATCAAAGATAACAACCAAAAATATGTTCCCAAAACCAAAACATGCAAGCAACAACATATTACCACCAAGTAATATCTAACGATATGTCATTCTCTCATAACCAACCACTCCACCTTTCTTGCGCACCAACGCCTTTTAGAAAGGGCATTTCCCTTTCTTTTCCCTAAGACTTACAAGCAATAACCCTTACATGTTCACCAAAACCCAATAAAAGCACTCATGCTCAACTCATGTCAAAGACTTATGATAGAAAGAAATCCTTTTACCCTGACTCACCAAAGCCAGACTCACCAAAGCTCTCTAGGTAAAAGAACCATCATGGCTTTACAATTATTAGAGAATTCATATTGTCTTATCACATACACAATCAAGTATAACATGCATCATCACAATATCATTCACTAAACATAGCATCTCACCCAAACATGCATCACATTATGACGTCTGGGAGCCAAAATACAATGGATTTTGATGTTTGGTGTTGCGCTGCCAGACGTCAAAGGACATCGGCTGTGGCACAGTTTGACGTCCTTTGATGTCTGGCTGTGCAACACCAGACGTCAAAATCTACTATTTTTTTTTTATTTTTAACTGTATTTACAATTTCCCCTACCTGAAAACCAGAAAAATCATAAAAACAGTTCATAAATACTTCCAGCACAGTTTTGGATTTACAGTTATATCTAATAATACTAAAGTTGTAAACTATTACAATAAACACCAAAGTAAAAGTTTCATCATCAAAGTGTTATTCAACAAAGTTTTTAAACAAATTTCCTCTTACTAGTGGTCCTAACTCCAGTGCTCCTATAGGTATGTTGTCCACTCCTGTCTTAGTGTTTGGATATGTCATTCGATAAAGGGCATGGATTCTTGAATCGCTAAATATAACTTGGGTTTTCCTCACAAATGGGACATGCAAAATGACCTTTACCATTGTAACCGCTTAAGCTTCCATATGTTGGGAAATCATTTATGGTGCAAAACAACATTGCATGCAAACAGAAAGTTTCTTTACCATATGAATTGTACACATCGACACCTTCTTCCTATAACAATTTCAAATCATCGATCAAGGGCTTAAGGTACACATCAATGTCATTTCTTGGGACCTGATATCATCATGGACAACATCATATATTTTCTCTTCATGCACAACAAAGGAGATAAATTGTAAATCATCAACAAAATTGGGCATGAGCTATGTTTACTACTTAAGTTCCCATAAGGATTCATACCATCTTTAGCAAGTCAAAGTCTTAAGTTTCTTGGCTCTGCATCAAATTTTGGAAATGTTTCATCAATTTTCTTCCATTGTGGAGAATCAACTAGGTGCCGAAGAAAATTATCACACTTTCTTCCATCAACATGCCAATTCAGGTTTTTTGCAACTTCTTTAATGGAAAATAGTCGTTTGAATCTAGGTATTATAGGCAAGTGCCACATCACCTTAGTAGGACATGCCTTCATCAATTTTCATCAATTTTTTTGTCTTCATCACTTTTTTATCACACTTTTTTTGTCTTCATCACTACTATTTCCATCAATTTTCTTTTTAAATCGCGATAAACCACATGTTGGACATGCCTTCAATTAAGCAAACTCGTCTTTGTATAAAACACAATCATTGGGGCATGCATGTATCTTTTGATATTACAAACCCATTGGACATAAGATTTTCTTTGTCTCGTAATTACGGATGGGTATCGTGTTATTTTTTGGAAGCATGTTCTTCAACAACTCTAACAATTTTGTGAAACTTTTATCGGTCCATCCATTCCTTGCTTTTAAACTGAACAATTTCAAAGTTGCCGATAGTCGTGTAAAGTTAGTGCATCCCGGGTACAAATCTTCCTTTGAATATGAATTAAGAGAATCATATAAATGAGCTTTTACAAAATTTTCTTCCCCAACATCACGTACCATGTTTTATAAAAGATCACTCATCCATTCGTCTACATAATTTGTTGCTTGTGACGATGTAGGCTTGTTTAATACTTCTCCATGCCAAGTCCAAAGTTTATAATTCCTCATTATACCAAAGGTGAATAGATGATCACGCATTGTGCCCAAGTCGTGACGTATTTGATTAAGACAACAAACACAAGGACAAAAATATGTCCCGTTAACAGGGAATGCGTGTTCTTGAGCATATTGTAGAAACTTAGAAACCCCATTTTCATACTCCTTAATGATGTGACACTTATTCATCCAGCTTCGATGCATACTATGTTCGTAATCCCAAACTTTTAACTCTTACAAGGTGAGGCCCTACCCATTCAAAACAATTATTTTTCATAATTTGCTAACACGTATATGAAGAAGTCAAACATCACAAATTTGATAAAATTTTGACATCATTTCGCATTGGTCTCTAAATAACACGAAATGAAAGTGATGACTCATGATCACAATCAAGTATGCATCTAGAGAACAACACAAAATTGCCTCAATCGAAATTTTATCAAATTTATGCATAAACCTCAATGTATACGTTATAACAAATTATGAAAAATAATTCTTTCAAACTATCCGATCAGACAATTCAAGATTTAATACAAATGATTAAAAATTTAATCATTTGTACTAAATCTCAAACGGAAACTAAGGTTCGCTCAGTGTTTAATTAAAATTACAATAAATCTTCATATATAAAATAATAATGCAACCATAGTATTAAAAAATCAAATAAAATTGAAAATATTTAAATAAACAAAAAATCTAAAAATAAACATAAATTTCATTCAAAATTATGTAAATATTTATACAAAATTTCAAAAAAAAAAGTAGACCCAAAAACTAACTAAAAAATATTCAAAAATCTTAAACTACAACGGTAAAGAAAAATATAATCAATTACATACGTACAATGAACAATGTTGAATGAACAAGTGATAAAATGCAAAAAGAAAGATAAGCAAAGCTAACCTCTTGTCACAAATCCAAAATCGAAGTTGGAAGAGAGTGGCCTTAGGGGCTCCGGACGTGCTGTTGGCCAAATGGGAAAGAGAAACACTACCAAATGGGGACGAAAACGATAAATATTAGGCTCAAAACTCCTAAATCAATCCACAAAGCAAAACCCAACAACTTTCAGTGGTGGAAAATGAACAAACACCTGCAATGGACGTTGTCGTCGACGCGAAGGGGAGAAGGCACGAGGACAAACGGGAAAGAAGAACACCACAGAGACGAAGTATAACACTGCAAAATGGGGACGAAAATAAAAAATATTCGGTTCAAAACTCCTAAATCAATCCACTAATCAAAACCTAACAACTTTCAGTGGTGGAAAATGAACAAACTCACCTGCAATGGTCATTCTCATCATTGCCGGCACAAAGGACATAACCGCACGAAGCAGCAGTGGGAATGAGTTGGGTTTACGTTGGTTTTAGAAAAGAAATTGACGTCGGGGTGGGGTAGGGCTAAAGTAATTTGACATCGGGGAGGGGAAGCGCTGACGTAATTTAACGTCAAGGTACTGTAGGGCCGACGTGCTTTTGAAAATGAAGTCAGGATGGTGTAGGGTAGCGTTATGTAACGTCGGGATGTGTAGGGGCAGACGTTAAAATTGTCCAGTTATTTACAGAAACGCCAATGGACATTTTTTACGTTGGTGTTCTTTTGAGCAGATGTTAAAGAGGTGACGTTAAAGGCCTTTTTGTGTTAGTGAATGATGCCTTATCTCAATGTGCTTGATTTTAGAATGTTTTATTGGATTTTTGGTTAAGTTGATAACACTCGTATTATCAAAATACAAAGGTACCTTGCTTAGCTTTACATCATAGTCCATGAGTTGATGCTTTAACAAAATGACTTGTGCACATCCATGTACAACTGCTATGTATTCATCTTCAGTAGTGGAAAGTGCCACACATGCTTGCTTTTTGCTATTGCATGAGATTAGACTAGCCAAGTAGGTCGCAAGTGCCACTTGTGCTTTTCCTATCCAATATGCACCCTGCATAGTTTGAATCTGAAAAACCAATAAGAGTTATGTTAGAATCAAATGGATACCATAAACCAACATTATTTGTTCCTTTCATATACTTTAGAATCCTTTTTGCTACTTTTAGGTACGACTCCTTTGGATTGAATATGAACCTTGCACACAAGCACACTCTAAACTGAATATCTAGCCTACTTGCTTTAAGAAAGAGCAAAGACCCAATCAACCCTCTATATTTGGTTGAATCAACTTGTTGCCCAACCTCATATGCATTCGTAAGAAAATTTGTAGTAGTTGGAGTGGCAACTTCTTTGCAATCCTCCATTTGGAACTTTTTAAACAGCTTAAAACAGTATTTTGATTGGCTTAAAATTGTTTCATGCTTGAGTTGCTTGACTTGCAGCCCTAGAAAGTAGGTAAGTTTACCCATCATGGACATCTCAAATTCTCCGCACATAGTTGCAACAAACTCTTCACACATGATGTTATTATTTGAGCGAAAGATGATATTGTAAAACCTGTGAAATTTAAATTAGTAAATAAATAATTATTTAATAAATACGAGTAGTGGAGCTTTTATGGCATTTAATGTTAAGGTTTGTGATGTGGAAAAGTACTAGTTCAAATGGTTGAGAGTACTTAGTTAGATTGAGAGGACTTGGGTTCGGATCCTATGCATACCATTTAGGTGTTATTTTAATCATGTAATTTTAATTATAATAATAATATGTTGAGCTTGAAGAGGGATAATATAATCTTATATTTATAGAAATTATCAAGAAACATAAATTGGCTTGATGATTGTGCATGTGCTTGGTAATTAGCATTGGTTATGGGTTCAAACCTTGGTAGAACCACATTAAACTTTCTTTTTTTGCGAAAATTAGTTTTTTTTTGGCATGAATGTGAAAGGGTAGAGAAAACCCTAGCTGAATGGGAAACCAAGAGGGGTTGGGAAAACAACCTTTAATGGACCTTGAATGGCAATTAAGTTAGCTTAATGCCATTTTCGTTTTTCCTCCCATCATTGCTAATTAAGGTGCAATTTAATGAGAATTAAGGATGAGAGAGGGGGTTTATGCTAAGGCTGCCATAGGTACACTTTGAGAGAGTGAATCACAGTGCAAAGAGAGGGAAGTGAAAGTTGAGAAGGAGTTCTAAAGGAGGAATCACACTGAGGCTGATTGGGATTAAGGACTCAAAGATTTACGCATTTTTGGGAGCAAGGAATCCAGGTTAGGGTAGCTGCTTTATTTGTCTATATGAAATTGTATGATTTTACGTTGTATGATGTATGATTGGGTGCCTATTTCTGCGTTAATTTTCCACTGGTCGAGTTTCTAGAAATTTTCCAGAAATCGCCTAGCGTCTTTGAAGACCTGCGAAGCGATGCATGAGAGTGACACCCATTTCTGGGTTTGAGATGAACCGCCTAGCGGCAAGGGTGACTCCGCCAGGTGACGCGAACCCTTGTGTTCTTGTTAAACTATTCTGTATGGATTCTATGATGGTTGGATATTGAGCAAGGTTCTTGTGCATGATTTGAATGTATAAACTTATGAAATTAATGATTATCACTATGTTTGTATGAATTCAAGTAATTGATTGGGAAGCATCAAAGTGAAAGGGGGTTGTGTTGGGATTGTGGTCAAATTGTTAATTTAATTCTTGGAATTTAATGATAACGAAGTTGAGATTTATAGAATTATTGAATGCATATGCATGAAAGAAATCAATTTGTTTGTAATTTTTGTGCTTGATTGACTGGAACGAGATTTGGGGCTTTGAGGTTCATCATGAGTGTGGGAAAAATCTTGGGTTTGCCCAAAATTCGATGTGTCGCCTGGCAGCAAGTATGCGTTGCTAGGCGATAGACGCTACAGTAGTGGAAATTGCATTCTATGACTGTTCGGGACGCGTTTTGGGATTTGTGAGGGTGAGGCTAAATTCTACATGTGATAATTATATAAAAGTAATCCAAATTGAATAAATATGATGTATGAACAATATAATTATGTCAAGACGAATGCTAGAATTGTTGATTTGGGGCTTTAGGGTTTACATAGATGCAGAACAATCTGGGATTTTTTTCAAAACTGTATGCACCACCTGGCAGCGCATGAATTACCGTCGGGCGACTCACGTTAAGACAACTCAGTTTCTGGGTTACTGTAAAAAATCGCCTAGCGGTGAAAAGCTGCCACCAGGTGACGCGTGTGGTGTTATGTTCGCGAAAAACGTTGTTTTTCGTACTTTTCAAGCAACAGGAACCGCCGACCGCTAGTTTTGTACCACCAAGCGCTACCTTCCTAACTTTTGGGCGCTAAGCGCCACCATTTTTCTAGTTTTCGTAGTTTTTTTAAAACTGCATTTCCCAGTGGTCCATAACATGTAGTTCTTCACTTTGAACAATGGAGATTTGATTTGTAGGTCAATAGCTAGAGATATACGTTACTCAATTTTGTTGATTTTGGAGTCTTTAAAATACATGAATAAGCTGTTAATAATTTCAAGTAACTTCTAATGAAGCATGATTGCGTTATGTGGTAAGTCTCTATCAATTTGAATGTCCCTTTGGGTTAGTCACATGTTGAGAATTGGTTATTGGTGAATGCATGTGTTTCAATATTAATTTGCATTGGGACATAGGATCATGTGCTTAAATTGTTAGAGTGCTACTACTTATATTTGTTTGAGCATGCATTATTCATAAGTTAGAATTGAATGCTAGCATGGTTTTAAAGGGGGAATATATATATATATATATATATATATATATATATATATATATATATATATATATATGAAATGTGAATGAATTGATTTTACTTTGTTATGGGTGCTTAAAAACCAATACTGCGCAAGTACTGGTGTAGTGCCTGGCGGTGGTGTTTGACCGCCAGGCGATATCTACGAAACCAGTAGAGAATTGAAGCATGTGGCGCTTGGCGATAAGGGTTGTCCCGCCAGGCGATACTTGTAGAAATAGTAGCATCAAAGGCGCTTGGCGTCTGGCAGCACGTGTCCCCCGCCAGGCGGTCTGGAAGCTTTTTGCGCCTGGCGAGTTTTGATGAAGTAGACATTGTGTTTTGCTTGCTTTGGATGTGCGTGGTCTACGAGGCTTTGGGCGATATCTCAAAGGTCAGATGTTGGAGTATTCTTTGAGTTGTGGCATAGAATAGCGAGTGTTCTTGCATGTGTTCTACAAGTGGTGGCTTGTAGGTTGGACAACAACGATAGCTTGAGATTATCAACCAAAGACGTAGAACATGGATTACATGGTGGTGGCCATGTGTGATGAGACCAAAGGATGGAGTTCCTTTAATGTGTGTGTTTTGTTATATAAATTGTTACATATGTTTATATTCCTTTAGCTCACTCTATCTGCGTGTGTTTGGCGATTATCGTGTACGCGGTGCACATGAGCAGATGACGTTGCAAGTGGTTCTGGTGGAGCGTAGATCCGGAGCGTGGGCTAGTTAGGAAACTTTGTGGCAGCGTTTCATCATTTTTATGAGTTTTAAGGATTTCTTGTAATCATTAGAATTATAGAACTTGGATTTATAATGAGATTAATTTTGATAATGTATTATGTTTATAAAAAAATTGGATTTAAGTTGGTTTTATCGGTGTATTAAAGTTTTAAATTCCCAAGGTTTTGGGAAAATGATTTATAATAAATGAAGTATTATTATTACATTTTTATTTTATTATTTAAAATCCGTAATATTCGGGCGGGATGTTACAAATATAATCAACATACACTTGAACAAGTATAACATCAGTTTCATGTTTTCTAATGAAGAGTGTTTTATCAACTACACCTTTAGCATATCCTTTTGATAAAAGAAAGTTGCTTAGCCTTTCATACCACTATCGTGGTGCTTGTTTCAAACCATACAAGGCCTTTTTCAATTTGAAAACATGATTAGGATATAGGTGATCCTTGAAGCCAAGAGATTGTGATACAGCATATTGCTTTTACTTCATCATATCTTCTTCATTTGCATTCTTTGACATTTGATCTTGCAACTTTGGGTTAGTTTCATCAAATACAACATGTATGGACTCTTCAATAGTCATTAGTCTTTTGTTATAAACTCTATATGGATGACCATATATAGCATAACCAAGAAAAACACCTTCATCCGCTTTGGCAATACTACCAAATGCATCATAGATAAGACAATGATTTGGTTCAAACATAATTTTAAAACCTTTGTCACAAAGTTGGCTTATACCTATCAAATTGTGCTTTAACCCCTTCTACCAGTAGCACGTTCTTGATGTTGAATGAGTATCCATTGCTTATGACTCCATTTCCAAGTATTCTTCCATTGTTGTTGTCTCCATAAGTCACAAATCCTTCATCCTTTAACTCTAACTTTACAAATTTTGTCTTGTCACCTGTCATATGTCTTGAATAACCACTATAAAGGTACCACAAATCTTTCTTCTCACTTTTTATGACCTGCAAAACAAATTTGCATTACTTGGTACCCTTTGATAAGTTGGGTCCAACATGGTTACGCCTTTCTAGATCCTTTTGGGATCCATTTCATAACCACTTTAGGAACATCATACTTTCTAGCATAATAATTCTTAATAACATGAACCTTCTTCATACAATTGTTGCAAGAAATGAATGGCATATCATTTGGCTTACTTTTGGAAAAGAGACTAGAGAACTTCTTGGCTTTCTTTTTGAAAATAGGATTGTAACCAAGTCTAGCCTTCCCAAAGACACAATTTTGAGAGTCAAGAACAACTTCTAAGTTTGCTTTCCCTCTTGTGAACTTTGCACATGTTTTCAAAAGGTATTTCACTAATTTTTTTAAAACTATGCAGTTTTCACAAGGTTTTTCAGTTGGCTAATTTCCAGTACAATCAATTGAATTATTGTGAATCATTTCTAAGTGTTCAAAATCAATTTTTAAATCAGTTGTTTCTTTCTCCAGTTGATTGACTCTATTTTCTAGGTAGTTGTTTAAGCCTTTCAATCGATTGTTTAATGCAGAAATCTTGTTTGCTTCATTATGCAAATTTTTAAAATCATGCAACAATTTATTGTAGTCATTTTTGTCTAGAGAGCTTACTTGACTTGATAAGGATGATTTAAAACCAACCATGAGGCACAAGTTGGCTTCCTCACTCTCATCTTGTGATGAACTACTTGTTGAATCATCATTGTCCTCCCATGCTATGTATGCATGTCTCTCCTTAGGTTTCTTCTCTCTTTTCCTATAAAAACTCTTCTCTTTTTCTTTGTTAATGTTTGGACATTCAATCTTGATATGTCCTTGGTTTCCACAACTATAACAAGTGAAATTAAAAGAATTTGACTCAATTCGTTTGGAAATGTACCACCTTTGATTACCTTTCCTACCTTTCTTTTCGAGATACCTCCCAAACCTTTTGACAAGAAGATTCAAGTTCTCATTGTCACTTGATTCAGCCATCTCATCCTCGGGTTCACCATTCCTCTTAGTGCTAGTCTTCAAGGTTATATTTCTCACCTTTTTCTCACTTGACTCTAGCTCATTTAGACTTTGCATCTCAATTTCATGCTTCCTTAGCTTGCCAAACAATGCAGTCGTAGTCAATGTAGAAAGGTCTCTTGATTCTGAAATAGTTATAACGTTTAGTTTCCAAGATCTATCAAGACACTTAAACACCTTGATGTGTAGCTCCTCTTTGTCAAATTCCTTACCCAAACTTATAAGATGGTTGACAATGTGAGTGAATCTCTTTTGTACTTACACTATGGACTCTCCTTGTTGCATCTTGAATAACTCATACTATTGAATTAATTGGCTTCTAAGGTTAGATGAATAAATTGGTTTGTTCTTTAGATTCTTGTTGTGATTTGTTTTCATCTATATCTTTTGGTTCTTAATCTAGTAAAAGTAATGATTTTTACATTGTAGCAAGTTAGCACAATGTTAAATCTACATAACATAACAATCATATGAGTCCAAGGGTTTTAAAATTTTAATTGAGAAGTTACTTTGGTTAAATTTAGAAACTTTCATACGATTGAATGGGATTTTTTCTAATAATTGATAAGTTACTTTGACTATAGGTGAAAACTTTGATTAGAATTACTCAAGAAATTACTTTGGTTAATTATCTTTATACTAGATAAAAGAGGTAAAAGAATAGACATGATTAGGATTAGTAATATTTAATTGAGAAGTTACTTTGGTTTAATTTACTATGATTAATCTACAAAGTTTTTGGTTTTGATTGATAAGTTACTTTGGTTAAAAGTGAGGACGCCAAAAAATTAATTGAGAATTTATATTGATTAATTTGAAATCTTAAACAAGAAATCAATAACAATAATCTTTAGGAAACTAATGATGAATCCTATTTTGAAAAATTAGTGGAATTAACTATTTTATTTACTATTTATTTCTTTCATTTATTATTTTGTTTATCTTAATCCTCTCACATTTTTATTATTTTATTTGACTAACTCTTTTGTATAGTTTTTATAAGAACTAATTTGTTAGAAAGCAATTTTGTGTTCGTTAGGAGACGATTTTAGGTTACTTTACCCTTTCTATTTTGTTGACTACTTTCTTAACAATAATGAAGTTGTAATAGATAAGTAGTATTAATTTGATCACGTCAACGATAACATTATAACCAATCCAAGCCTTCTCACCTTCCCTCTTAATCATATCATGTCATATCACCCCTTCATTAAAACTCTTCGTCGTTTCCACTCCTCGAGGTTGGGGGGCTACCATACCCATAGGGAGGCAGACCAAAGAAAATAAGGATTTGTTTTTCTCAAGAAACAATTTGGGCACACGAAAGACAGAAAACTAGGAACTGTAGACTACTCAGCCTTGCACAAAACTATAAATGCCGATATAATTTATGAGTAAAATCATTAAGACTCCAAGAACCATTAGCAAATGAAATTTGCAAAAGGCTAAGGGTTGATGTACCACCATAGAGGGTCGACTAGTCTTCATCCAATGACTAGACCTTAAGTCGGGAACTTATCTACCCCCAAAGAAAGGTCAATAATAAGCATTTAGAAAAATAACCCCACAAAAGACTGGGAAGCTTGATAGACCTCCGAGGATCGACTAGTTATCAATCATATCCAAGAGTCCAGGACTTAGCTCTTGATAGCCCTGATAAGAAAAAATGCCAAAACTAAGCAAAATGTACAAAGTAAGTGGCCAATAGCAGTACATTTATCAGAAAACAAGGAAGTGTATGACCCCTCCTCAAACATAACTTAGAAGAAATTCGCCAAAGCTCAAGTAAACTTTCTAAGTGAATTGGGCCTCCAACGTCAGGCCCACAAATCCCATGATTGGGTCCAAGCCCATAACCTTGCCAAGATACACGTAAGATTGTAAGTTGTCAGATAATGATACTTAGAAAATTAGTATAAATACACATGGACCCAAGTACCTCCCTACCTTTAACCTAAAGAAAGACAAGAATTCAGAGGACGACTACTACTACCGATAAAAGAGGGATCCATTCAAAAGTTTTAAGATTTACAAAGTACTATCTTAGTCTTGTAAGAACATATAAAATAATTTTGTATGTATAAATCATATTTTAAAGTTATAATAGTTGATATTATGATATAAACTTTCGAATCTCACCTATAATACACTAAAATGCTATGTTAAGTCGGATATAAATTTGATCCTTCTTAAAAGCAACTTATTCAATTAGATAATATTAAAGTATCCAACAAAAAGAAAAAATATAGTTCGAGACAAAAATTGTTTTTACTTGTTACAATATTGGTACCATGATGCATGTGTAGAAGAGATAGGAGAAAATAGCGAAAATGTTTAATTAAAAGAGGGAATTGTTCGAAGGGATATATAATTAGAATTATATTTATTATTAAAAATACTTCTTATTGTGTTCCCGATTTATTATTTTATTTTTTAATAGTTCAACTGTGCTTTTGTTTTACATTTCAATACAGTTATGTTCTTTTATTCAATGTGATCGTTTCTTTCTTTTACTTAATGATATTGTTTGAATACTATTTTTAAAATATAGTTTCATGGTGCCGTAAATTTTATTGGAAAATACTTTCTATTTCATAATTGATGTAACACCCGATTTAATTTAATAAGCGAAACTAAAGGAAGCATCACACAGAGATAACATAGTAACGCAGTCCTGGAGTTTAAAACTTAACTCCTTACAACCCAAGGCACACCACGATGCCCGAAAGGAAACTAGTTCAAAAGTTTAACATAATGTATATAAATCAAAAGACGGACTATGTAGCGGAATCATCCCTCCTCTGTTGACCGCGAGTACCTCTCACATCTGCTCCCACCAATAAATTGATGAGCATCGCAAAGGTAGAAGAACAACATACAAAGCAATCAAACAAGCAAGGGTAAGCTAGAGCCAACATGATTTTTATCATACAATCAAATATACCTTCACAGTCCAATATACATATATCATCCAAGCATGTTATGACCTTTCAATCAATACACTAAGACTCGACTCGACTCATTCGGATACATATAACCTGGTCGGATTCAGCAGATGCTTGCACTTGTGATGGATACCTCCTGCTACTCTCACCATAGGAGTCAATCCGCTATAAGTGAGACTAGTTGACTCATTAGAGTGTCAGGATGCAATCCTTACCTTGAAAACTTACCAAGTTATATAGATGGGGCACCACCATGGACACTCACTAACAGGGGCCATGGAATTACGTCTCGACCACTAAAGCACGACCCTGAAGTTTCACCTAGAAACTCCAAGGAATTACGCACTGACTCGTACCAAATATATTCATATAACCAAGTAACAATAATCATGCATTCGAACCTCGGGTCAATATTTGTAACCAAATTCTCATTCGTATTCCATGTTGTACCATACCACCTCATTCATCAGTTTCATGAGTATAGAGTCTCATCTCATACCAATACCATTGCCATTTCAATAACATCCATCTCATTCACTTTACATGCTAAGGCCACATCAATATATCAATTCAACCTATACCACATATTCCATGTCATTTCTCATACTTCATACTTAAAACACATAAATTAATCAACCAAGCAATTTATAGCACTCAATTGAAGAAAACAGCGAGACCCATAACGCATCTCGCTCAAGCCAAAAGCCCTCGCTCAGGCGAGAGGAGTTCCCTCGCTTAAGCGACAGGCCCTCGCTTAGGCGAGATCGCGATAGAGGCAATGGAAGGTTTCTCACGCACTCACTTAGGCGAGTCCTCCCTCGCCTGAGTGAGCCCACTCCTCGCCCAAAGGTGAGGTCCCTCGCCTAGGCTACAACTGCAGCGAAAAACCTCGAGCTCCCACGCGAGCTCGCTGAGGCGAGCGTCTCTCGCCTAAGCGAGATAGCACCTCGCTCAAAACTAAGACCCTCCGCCTGAGCGAGAGCTCGAGCACGAGCTGGGTTTTGTTCTCTACAAGTCTCGCGTAGGCGAGACCGGGCCGCTTGGGCGAGAATAACAGGTCTCGCCCACTGTTCATCCTGCAACAACTATATTTCATACCCAACCAATAAATTCAACCAGCACATGCATCCACAGTAGCATACGAGCTGAGACAATCACGGAACAGGGACAAAACAAACACTAATCACACCAAAAAGAAGGTTTTTAGCTTCCCTTACCTGGAAATAAGCTAGTAGACTATCCCGACGCAACCTCGACACTGAACGTAAGAACGTAGTCGCTCTAGGAACAAAACAAGTGGCTGGAAAAGGAACAAAGAGACAAAGCAGAACGGGTTATTGAGATGAGCCTCAAGGGAACCCCAAAAATAGAGCTAGAGGAAGACCACTACGAGTTTAAAAGCAACTTACATGGAATGGAAGAGTCGGAGTTCGCTTTGAGATAGTTGATGGCTAACCCTAGCAGAGCTTTGAAACGGAAGAGAGGCAGCTTTAGGTTCTGTTTGCAAGAGTGAGGCTGAAAGGGAAACCCTAGCAGCTTTAGGTTCTGTTTGCAAGAGTGAGGCTGAAAGGGAAACTCTAGGCCTTGGCATCCTATGGGCCAACCTTTAGGCCCAACAGATTAGGGCCAGCCCTTAAACATTAGGGCAGAGAAATAAATTGGGCTTTACAATTGATACTAATGTAAAGACTTTGTTTGTACATTTTAATTAAAAGGTGGTGATTAAATTTAAATTATGTTTAAACTATAATGTTTTAATTATATATTTAAAGTATGTATAAGATGTATGTATATTATAGTTTTAGATTTTATTAGTGGATGATAATTGTGTTTAAAGTAAAGAGGTAAAAATAATATTTTAAGTGGTGTGATAATAAACAATTATGGGTATTTCAAATATGTGCTGAAGCTTAAAGATAATTCAAACAAAAAAGGGGAGTGACTTTACCATATAAGTGGGGTAAAGTTAGAAATCTGAAATCTTTTTATTTTTCTAATTCAAAAAACTTTGCGTATTCTCTCTTTCATTTGTCTTTTTTTCTTTTTCCTTTTCTCTAAACTCAAAGTCAAATTCTCTTCTCCTTTATTTGAGAAACTTCAACCTCCAAACTACCCAAGGGATAGTGTAGAGCATCATCTATTAAGAACCTTGTTTTGGGTAAGTTCCCTTCCTGTATTCTATTTTCAAATTCTATCGTGTCTAGGTAAAGATCATGCTAAATGGAATAACAATTTGAGTTGCTATTATTTGGTGCAAAATATTATTTGGTCAACTTCGATATATTGCAATAGCCTTTCATTAAGAAATGTTGTATAATACAAAATGTATTATAGACTTAGTTAACATTGTGGATTTCTATGTTTAGAAAATTAATATCTAAATTTATGTTCAAGCATGGAATGATCATAAACAAAATTGACTAATCTAGCTAGATTTTTTGTTCAAGTAAGAATTATATAAATTTTGGTTAATTTGGGTAGATCGTAACTCAAACAAGAGTACACGGTATGTTTGTGTCAATACCCAATTTTGTCCGACTAAATAAATAATAGAATAAATAATAATAATTTATTTTTTAAGAATTGCTACTACTGACGAACAGTGACTTTGATATTAGTATACAACAGGGTTTTTGTAAGTGCATCATTTCTTTCATCCATATACTAGGAATATGAAACTAAATTCTTGTGTTTTTAATCGTAAGTTACTCCTATTGTTTATACCAGTTGTAGTTTTATTAATCATTTATTATATCTAATTGAATTTTGTTGTATTCTACCTAAATTTCAGATTTGTTTCTTGATCTAATTTTTGTTTAGCATGATTTTTTTTATGCATTTTTATTATCTTTTTTTTTCGTGAAATTAAAAATTACTTAGGTGAAATTCTGGCATTCATAGTCGGTAACTAAAGTTCCTTTTTTGTTTCTAACAAGATAATGAGTTATTAAATGAATCATTGTTTCAGTAATCATGATTATCAGTGATGAATAAGATTATCGGACAATGAAGTACTTATAGTTTTTAAATCCGTTATATTGCTAAATTTGTTGAACTATTTTTATGTTTAATATGAATAACTAATTAATGTAAAAGAAACACATTTACTTAATTAATTCTAGATTGTGGATTTAAACGGCATGAAACGAAGATGAAAAATTCTGTTATAATTTTGTTGTATTGTAGTTAATTTTGAAAGGGAAAAGGAAAACGGGCCTAGAGATTATTAGCTCATTTTCTCCGACGAACATAAAAGGTGAATTTAAAATGGGATGAACAAGTTTTGGTTGTCATTATTTAATACACTTGTAATGCACTTTGGGTGTGTAGTAAATAGGGAAGATTAAATCGCAAAAGCTATGGCTTTTTAGAGAATGAAAAAAGAGAAATCAACAAGACCCGTGAATGAAATGTGACCCGTGAAGTGAATCAGTTTTTATATGAAACGGATGAAATAGAAATAATAATTGTTTAGCTCTGGAAAAGTGGTAAAGGTGTTGCTAAAGAATTTTTGTAATTTTGTATTTTATAGATTGAATTATTTTAGAATAGTTGCAAGGATTGAAATTTTAAATAGCAAAGTTCTCACTTCGACGACAACAAACATCAAATCTAGATGACATCAAATGATAGTAATTGGTCTTTGTATATTACTTGATGTTCAACTGTGAGTAAGAAGTCTCCGAAATTATATATACATATGGTTTGTTCAACCAATTTCTACTTTAGATAGGAAAAAAGAATTTATTATTCTCCTTTGTTATATTTATTATGGTTATCCTAAAATAATGTATGAATTATTTTGGCTTGAACAGACCTTATTTCCAATGGATAAATCTTGGATAGACATGCCAAGAAACAAACCTCAATACATGGATGGTTTAAACAAATTTTTGGACTTTGCATTTGTTAATAGTGGTGTAAGGGGGAAAATAGTACGTCCATGTCAAAAATGCAACTTTAACAAATGGCATGATCATGAATTAGTGTATGAACACTTGATTCTTAAACCTTTTCCAAAAGGATATACAATGTGGCTTCTACATGGGGAGAGAAGATGAGTAAATGTGACAGATGAAACACGTGTAATGCCGCAAGAAGATAATGAAATAAATCCTACTAATAATCTGATGTTTAACATGGTTAATGATGCATTTGGGTATCATCAATATAGTAATGACATGGTGGACGATAAGGAAATGGGTCCAGAGTCAAGCCATGCCAGGAATGATGATATTGGAGATTTTGTTGAGTTAATGCAAGATGGTCAAGAGAGTTTATATGAAGGGTGTGATAAATATTCTAAACTTTCATTCTTGATCAAGTTGTATCACATCAAATGTCTTTGCAAAATAAGTGACAAGGGAATGTCCATGATACTAGAGTTGTTGGCAAATGTCTTTGAACATGCTAAAATTCCACACTCATTCTATGAGGCAAAGAAAATCATTAACAAGCTTGGTCTTCATTACACCAAAATCGATGCTTATACGAATGATTGCACGTTGTACTTTGGAGAAGAAGCAAATAGGGACTTTTGTAAGAAATGTAAAACGTCTAGATGGAAGGCAAAAAGAAAATGTACAATTGGTGCTACAAGTAATAAAAGAAAAAAGATTCCTGCAAAGGTGTTGAGGTATTTTCCTTTGAAGCCACGCTTACAAAGGATGTTTATGTCCTTCAAAATAGCTGAGCATATGCGATGGCATTCATCGGGAAGTACAAATGAAGTCATCTTAAGGCATCCAAGAGATTCTAAAGCATGGAAGACATTTGACTTTAAGCACCCTTAATTTGCCTCAAACCCTCGAAATGTGAGACTTGGTTTGGCTACGGATGGTTTAATCCATATGGTAACCTAAGCACTAGCCACAATATTTGGCCAATTGTACTCATACCGTACAACCTTCCGCCTTGGATGTGTATGGAACAAAGTTCATTCATTCTTTCCATGATCATTCCTGGAAAGCGAGCTCCAGGAAATGATATTGATGTATATTTATAACCACTAATAGAAGAGTTGAAAGAGCTATGGAACACTAGTATCAAAACTTTTGATTCATATGGAAGTGAAGTGTTTGATATGCATGCAGCTATATTGTGGACCATTAGTGATTTTCCGAGTCTTGGAATCTTATCTGGATGGAACACACATACTAGGTTGGCATGTCCTAGATGTAATTTTGACACAACTCCTAAGAAACTTATTAAAGGTGGTAAATTTTGTTTCATGAGTCATCGTCGTTGGTTAGATGGAAGACATAAATTTGGACTAGCTAGAATGAGATTTGATGGAACTATAAAAAATAGAAATCCACCTTTGGTGATCTCATGATATGATGTGTTACAACAAGTTCACAATCTTAATGTTGAATTTGGGAAAGAACCATTACTTGAAGAACGGGCCAAAAGACAACGGGGAGTTAATCATGCTAAGTTAGACACTTAACAATGGCGAAAAAAAAGTATATTTTTTGAACTTCCTTATTAGGTCGAAAACTTATTGCATCATAATTTGGATGTCATGCACATTGAAAAAAATTTATGTGATAATGTTATGTCTACATTGTTGAATGATAGTTCAAATAAATGTAAAGACAATCTAAAAGCAGGAAAAGATTTACAACTTTGAGGTATTAGACCTGATCTTTGGCCTGATGAGAATGGTAGATATCTCCCTGCTATATATACATTGACAAATGCAAATAAAGATATCTTTCTCAAAACTTTGAAGAACATAACAATTCCAGATGGCTACTCTAGTAACATTAGTAGATGCATTGATGTCAAACAACGTAAGCTTGGAGGATTAAAAAGTCATGACTCACATGTTTTGATGGAGCAACTTCTACCTTTGGCAATTAGAAAGACACTCTCTAATGAAGTTTGCTCAATTTTGATTGATTTGTGTTTTTTTTTTAGACAATTGTGTAATAAAGTTTTGAAAATGGATGAACTTGACCAACTACAAGGTAGAATTGTTCTCACATTGTGTCACATGGAGATGTTATTTCCTCCTTCCTTTTTTACAGTCATGGTTTATTTAATTGTGCATTTAGTAGAAGATGCTAAGCTTGGAGGACCCGTCCAATACCGATGGATGTATCCCATTGAGAGGTATCTAGGAAAATTGAAGTCGTATGTCTGTAATAAAGCACAAGCAGAAGGATCAATAGCTGAAGGATACATCGGTGAATAGTCTTTAACATTTTGTTCTAGATATTTAGATGGAATTGAGTGATGGCTTCTTCTTGTCTCCATTGAAGCTTGCATGAAGAATGGAGGCTCCACGGATAGTGTTGGATGCGGAAGCATGAAGGAAAGAAGCTTAAGGTGTTTGGTTTGGTGTAGGTGAAAGGATTCTTAAGAGAGGTGAGGCCAACTCCTAAGGAAGAAGACTAGAGTAAACTAGAGAAGAGTTTACTCTAAGGTGAGCTCAAAAGAGATTTGTGCACAAATTTGCGCAACAATTCATTACTCAATTTCAAGCTGAAAAGTACATCTCCTAAGCCTTCTATTTATAGGCTAAAATGAGACCAAGGAGTCTCCAAAAAGTGGAGAGAAAAAGGAGTCTAGAAATTTGAATTTTGGAGCCAAAAAGGACCATGTGGGAGGTGTGAATTGCCACCTAAGCAAGTCACACTTGTCTTGCCAAGGGAAGCTAACTCTCATCCTTGGAGAGCAAGTTTGATAAGCTTCTAGGCTTTTCTAGAGTAGACACACTACTCTTGGCCCATTTGGCCCAATTCCCCTTTTTGGTCCAAAATTACTTCTAAAGCCCAATTTCCTTTAATGCCCAATACATGGCCCAAAGAAAACCCTATTTTATTGGGCCCAAAATACAAAGCCCAAAATAACATCCTAATCTAGTATTTACAAGCAAAGAGTCCTAGGCTAGGTCTTCACACCTTCCTTGGCCCATGTGAAGTTCATCTTGAGCCTTGCATGCGCATTTAAGGCCCATTCCTCTTGTATTCTCCTAGCCATGACTCTTGTTATGGGTCCCTTGGCTCGAGGCATCTCATTATTGAGAATGTATTCAATCGATTGCATCGTGTTGATGATGAACATGATAATGTGTCTTGTAATGTAAGTACATTGTTCCCACCAATCGAAAAACCAGTTGGGAGTTTTACTTATTTCACTCTATCTACAAAGGAAAAGTTGCAAGCACATCGTCATGTGCTAACAAATTGCCCCATAGTTGACCCATTTATACAGTAAGTATTTATAGAGCAAGGCTTTTTTATATATTTGGTTTTTCATTTAACATTAGATAACATATTTTACATGTTTCACATAGGAAATTTAGAGACATTATATGAATACAACTAAGAAGCCGCACACGATCTTCCTCTGTGAAAGACAAAAGGGTTCATAAAGAATTTGTTGAGTGGTTTTCACATCATTTATGTATATTTTCTCTAGAAATCTTTGATTTATGAGTATGTTATAATTTATATGATTCTTACTTTTTGTGTTTTAGATAAGGAATGAATCATTTGATATCCATTTAGATGATTTAAAGTTATTGGCCATGGGTCCTATTGATTATGCAAAGCGATATAGTGCCTACAATGTTAATGGGTTCAAATTTCGTATATTGGAGCGTGATCTATGGCCTAAAACACAAAAACAGTGGAGTGTTTGGTACATTTGGGACAAGGAGTTATGCAAGTAGTAGTGATAATCAAATGCAGTTTAGAGGTGTGCCATATTATGATCGATTGGTAGACATAATTGAGATAAACTACCATGGTCGATTCTCAATTGTTTTATTCAAATGTAACAGGGCTAATACAACTACTTCTAGAGGGATTATGAGTGATGAGTATGGATTTACATTAGTAAGTTTTGCACACTTAATCCACACCTATGATAATGATGATGACGAGCCATACATTAAGGCATCAGAAGCTCAAATGGTGTATTATGTAGACGATGAGTTGGATAAAAATTGGTGCATACATGTACATGTAAAGCCTAGAGACTTATATAACATGGGTGGAGATGATGTTGACAATTTTCATGAATGTAAGCCATTTGAACAAAAAAACCTAGAAATATTATTTTCTAACGAGGATGGAAATATACAACTAGCAAGGTTTTTTTTTTCTTTTTTCAATTGTTGAGTCATTTTACTAATTCATCTTAAACTATTATCCTTCATTGTTTAATTTGATGTGTTTATCTTATTTGTAGACCACCGGAAGATGAAGAAAATATCAACCAAGAAGAAAATGTCAACCAATAAATCTTCTACATGGGGACATGTAGTTACACCTGCAGCTCATCATCAATCTCATTTAGGTAATTATGTCACTTCCTTAATAGGCTTAGTCTATGTATAGCTTATGCTTTCAGATTAAAAAAAAATTATCATACAAAAATCTAGAAAAAAAGAATAATATAAGATGGACATACTGAATGTTGGATATTTCTCAGCTGAAGTCTCTGTGTTTTGTTTTTGTGTCTCCAATATCATTTTTTCATCAAATTTAGGATTTGAACCTTATTGTTTCAGGTATTTTTGGTTTCTTTGTGTAAATAACAAATGAAATCTAAAAAAGTCAGACTCCCTTGCCACATTAAGGACAATGTGCACTTTAAGTGTGGGGGCGAGTTCTTAAAATTCTAAATGTTTGCCATTTATTTTTCTTTCTAGTTTTCTTAACGAACATCACTAACATTTTCTCTTTATTTTTAGTTGTTCTAATTTTTCTGTAATTGTAGGTAGCTGTAGTTGATGTTTTTGATCATATTTGTTTTGAAGTTGCTCTACATTCTGGTTTTAAATTCTGTTATGTGTTTTCTTCTTGTTCTAAATTCTGTCCAGTTTTTTTTATCAGTTCTGTTTTAGTTGGATTTAAGGTGTTGCATTGGATTCTTTCTAGAAAGCAGATAGTTTAGTCTTTAATTATTGTATGTTGTTGATTTACAATTGTGTAACTAGTTCAAAATTAGTTTACTAGTTAAAATTTTCTTTTCATTTTAATTTCTTCCTGCAGTATTATTTTAGGTGCATGGTTAAATTTTGTCTTTCTTGCTTTTTAGAATAAATAATTGTTATAATAGGATGCTTTGATGAATTTACATTTGCTGACATAGTTATTTTGTTGTTTTGAGAGTAACATGAATTTTTTTTTCAGATTTTCATAGTAAGTTTTTAATTCTGTTGTTTTCACTAACTAGCATGGTTTGTAATACTCTTTTGCTTCTTAGACTTGCTTTGATAGTGAATCTTAGGTGTAGATAGCTTGAGCCTTCATTTTGAGTCATTTAAGTATAAGGATAGAACTAGTTTACTAATTTAGTGCATTTTATGGTTCTGTGCATATTGGTTTCATAATTCTTGTTGTTGTTCACTTTTAGGTCAATTTTTTTTACCTTCATGTATCATTTAGTTGGTGTCGAGATAGTTGCATAACATTTCCATTTACTAATTTGGTAATTCTAGCTTGTTTTAGCTTAGTTTAGCTTGTGTTTTAGGTCTCAGATAGTGTAATTTTGAGTATTTATTGTTTTATTTGTATGGATACAAAGCCAACCTACGATTTTGAATTTAATAATGCATTCCTTCATCATATACAGTACACTATAATATGTTTAGTGTTCAAAATTTCTCACCTTCCTATAAAACACTCGATTCAAACATTGATTATAGTCTTAATCTATCAATAAACCAACTCAAAACAGATTATTTGAAATCAAGAATTGCATAAATATACGTACAAATTTAAAATTCCTGAACAATTACAATCACTCATCATATAGCAATAACTTTTTGAAAGACTCATACACAACTATAAGATATATTTTGACTTATGTATCTGTTTTGCTAGAAGTAAAAGAAAAGGTTTGATTGAATATCTTCTTTTTACTGTTTCCTTCCATTTCATGACAGAGGAAGAATGCAATTAGGCTTAATCAACCGTCTTGCACATACCAGGGTTCCTAACACACCAAAGGGGCTGAATTGGTTCAGGTCCTATTCCTCTACTTACCATTCTGCTTCTCCATTCATTCAGTCTATCTGTGGCCTCTACATATCTTTTCATACCCTTTTCATCCCTATTTCCTGACCACAATGTCTTAGCCAATGTAAAAGTTCTTGGCCAAATTCTTGCATCCATGTCTTACAAGGTCCACACCAAGAGCCATCGTTGTCTTTGTCATCCCCATTCTGCTGATTATAGACACAGTTGTTCCCTACAAACCGATTTTCTTTTGAATATTTGAGTTTGAATCACGTAATGCATGAACTTTGAATTTGCATATATTTATAAACCTGATCTGAATTGCATCATCATGACATACATCAGACACAAATTTATGACATGAATCTTTGGGTTAATGCAGGTATAGATGAAGATATGAGATGCTTGCTGAACAAAATAAAATTGTTTGATCTAAAATGTTTTAACAAACAGAGAAACAAAACATGCCAAGTTTTTCAAATCGGGTTTCTTACCACAGTTTCGTAATTAAATGCATACCCAAGTTATCTGATGAAGGATTAACTTGTTCCTTTTTAAGATTATTGAATATGGTGTGAGTTGATTAAGAAAGCTAAGCGAAATCCCCACTGGACATTAAGATAGCAAGCTATCTAGATGTGAAGGTTCCTTTCACAAAGCTCAAGAGAAG
>Ga0214542_1004182_pt1 | contig 28843 bp, 30 predicted proteins | sample CNSS1metaG_FD_160096 | JGI IMG/M metagenome (GOLD analysis project Ga0214542, IMG submission 160096) | Root nodule microbial communities from cowpea collected in UCLA plant growth center, Los Angeles, California, USA - CNSS1 | ecosystem: Host-associated > Plants > Roots > Nodule | place: USA...
CTTTTTCAAATTTCAGAACACTAATCCTCACTGAGTATTGACCAACAAGTTGCTTGTGAAATTTTGAGCAATTTTTATATATAAAATATGAATTATTTAAATTGTAAGTAGTAAAAGATACTAAAAATAATTTAAAAACGTTTTACAAAAAGATGAAATTTTTCATATTTCGAATCACCAATCCACTCTGAGAATTAGCCAACGGGTTTCTTTTGAAATTTGGAGCATTTTTTATATATAAAATATGAATTATTTAAATTGTAAATATTAAAAGATAGTAAAAAAACTTAAAAAGTGTCACAAAAAGATGAAATTTTTCAAATTTCAGAACACTAATCCCCTTTGAGTATGGGCCATTAAGTTTCTTGTGTTATATATAAAATATGAATTATTTAAATTGTCAGTAGTAAAAGATAGTAAAAAACAATTAAAACCGTTTTACAAAAAGATGGAAATTTTCAAATTTCAGAACACCAATCTCCTTTGAGCATTACCCAACGGGTTTCTCGTGAAATTTGGAGATATTTTTATATATAAAATACGAATTATTTAAATTGTAAATAGTAAAAGATAGTAAAAAACAATTAAAACCGTTTTACAAAAAGATGGAAATTTTCAAATTTCAGAACACCAATCTCCTTTGAGCATTACCCAACGGGTTTCTCGTGAAATTTGGAGATATTTTTTATATATAAAATATGAATTATTTAAATTGTAAATAGTAAACGATAGTAAAAAAACTTACAAAGTATTGAAAAAAGACTAAATTTTTCAAATTTCAGAAAAGCAATTTTCTCTGGGTATTGGTCAACCAGTTTATTGTAAAATTTTGAGCAATTTTTATACATAAAATATGGATTATTGAAATTGTAAGTAGTAAAAGGTAGTAAAAAATATTAAAAAAGTCTTACAAAAGGATGGAATTTTTTCAAATTTCAAAACACAAATCCCCTCTGATTATAAGCCAGCGGGTTTCTTCTGAAATTTTGTACAATTTTTTTATACAAAATATGAATTATCTAAATATTAAATAGTAAAAGATAGTAAACAAACTTAAAAAGTGTTACAAAAAGGTGGACTTTTTCAAATTTCAGAACACTAATCCTCACTGAGTATTGACCAACAAGTTTCTTGTGAAATTTTGAGCAATTTTTATATATAAAATATGAATTATTTAAATTCTAAGTAGTGAAAGATACTAAAAAAAAATTAAAAACGTTTTACAAAAAGATGAAATTTTTCAAATTTTGAATCACCAATCCACTCTGAGAATTAGCCAACGGGTTTCTTTCGAAATTTGGAGCATTTTTTATATATAAAATATGAATTATTTAAATTGTAAATATTAAAAGATAGTAAAAAACTTAAAAAGTGTCACAAAAAGATGAAATTTTTCAAATTTCAGAACACTAATCCCCTTTGAGTATTGGCCATTATTAGTGTTTATGGTATTGACTAAGACAAGCTTGCATAACTCTGATATTATTTATTAACACAACGTGAAAATACAGAGAAGAGTCTTTTATAAGACAAAAAGAGTATGCTTAACGGAATAACAAACGAGTATAACAGAAAACAGTAAATGTAACTGTAATAGCCATTAAGTTTCTTGTGTTATATATAAAATATGAATTATTTAAATTGTAAGTAGTAAAACATAGTAAAAAAAATTAAAAATGTTTTACAAAAAGATGAAATTTTTCAAATTTCACAACAAAAATCGCCTCGGAGTGTTAGCCAATGGATTTCTCCTAAAATTTGAGATATTTTTATATATAAAACATGATTTATTTAAATTTTAAAAAGTAAAATTTAGTAAAAAAATTAAAAAGTGTTACAAAAAGATGAAAATTTTCAAATTTATAACAACAATCCCCTCTAATTATTTGCCATCAAGTTTCGTGTTAAATTTTGAGCAATATATATATATAAAATATGAATAATTTAAATTGTAAGTAGTAAAAGATAGTAAAAAAAATAAAAACATTTTACAAAAAGATGAAATTTTTCAAATTTCAGAACACCAATCCCCTTGAGAATTTGCCAATGGTTTTCTCGTGAAATTTGGAGATATTTTTATATATAAAATATGAATTATTTAAATTGTAAATAGTAAAAGATAGTAAAAAAAATTTAAAAACGTTTTACAAAAAGATGGAAATTTTCAAATTTCAGAACACCAATCTCCTTTGAGCATTACCCAACGGGTTTCTTCGTGAAATTTGGAGATATTTTTTATATATAAAATATGAATTATTTAAATTGTAAATAGTAAACGATAGGAAAAAAACTTACAAAGTATTGAAAAAAGATTAAATTTTTCAAATTTCAGAAAAGCAATTTTCTCTGGGTATTGGTCAACCAGTTTATTGTAAAATTTTGAGCAATTTTTATACATAAAATATGGATTATTGAAATTGTAAGTAGTAAAAGGTAGTAAAAAATATTAAAAAAGTCTTACATAAGGATGAAATTTTTTCAAATTTCATAACACAAATCCGCTCTGATTATAAGCCAACGGGTTTCTTCTGAAATTTTGTACAATTTATTTATACAAAATATGAATTATCTAAATATTAAATAGTAAAAGATAGTAAACAAACTTAAAAAGTGTTACAAAAAGGTGGACTTTTCCAAATTTCAGAACACTAATCCTCACTGAGTATTGACCAACAAGTTGCTTGTGAAATTTTGAGCAATTTTTATATATAAAATATGAATTATTTAAATTGTAAGTAGTAAAAGATACTAAAAAAAAATTAAAAATGTTTTACAAAAAGATGAAATTTTTCAAATTTCGAATCACCAATCCACTCTGAGAATTAGCCAACGGGTTTCTTTCGAAATTTGGAGCATTTTTTATATATAAAATATGAATTATTTAAATTGTAAATATTAAAAGATAGTAAAAAAACTTAAAAAGTGTCACAAAAAGATGAAATTTTTCAAATTTCAGAATATTAATCCCCTTTGAGTATTGGCCATTAAATTTCTTGTGTTATATATAAAATATGAATTATTTAAATTGTAAGTAGTAAAACATAGTAAAAAAAAAATTAAAAATGTTTTACAAAAAGATGGAATTTTTCAAATTTCACAACAAAAATCCCCTCGGAGTGTTAGCCAATGGATTTCCCTGAAATTTTGAGATATTTTTATATAAAAAACATGATTTATTTAAATTTTAAATAGTGAAAGATAGTAAAAAAATTAAAAAGTGTTACAAAAATATGGAATTTTTTCAAATTTCAGAACATTGATCCCCTCTAAGTATTTGCCATCAAGTTTCGTGTTAAATTTTGAACAATTTTTATATTTAAAAATGAATAATTTAAATTGTAAGTAGTAATGGATAGTAAAAAAAAAATAAAAACGTTTTACAAAAAGATGAAATTTTTCAAATTTCAGAACACCAATCTCCTTTGAAAATTAGGCAACGAGTTTCTAGTGAAATTTGGAGATATTTTTATATATAAAATATGAATTATTTAAATTGTAAATATTAAAAGATAGGAAAAAAACTTAAAAAGTATTGAACAAAGATGGAATTTTTCAATACATTTTCTTATGAAATACCCTAAAAGAATAGGTTGATGAGTTATGGAGTTAATTGAAAAAGCTTTCTACAAAAGCAAAAGAATTGAAAGGTGGAAAACATTTTTACTGTACGTTAGCAATAACACGTTCACAAATAGGATTAAGGTGTAACATCCCAACTGGATATTACAGATTTTAATAATAAAACAAAGAAAATACTAAATACTCGTCATTTAATATAACATCATTTCCAAAAAACGTGGGAAACTTAAAACTTTAATTATATTAAATATAGTCCAATAACCATAATTATAATCACTGTTATAATATCCAAAAGTTGAGATTAAAACGATTACAATTTATCTCAAAATCATAAAATATAAAAGCTCCCAAGCTATCCCATCTCCGTCGCTAAGCCTCACCAGATCCACTTGCAACAACATCATCTACTCACGTGTATCGCGCACATGATCATCACCAAACATAAGCAGATAGGGTGAGCTTAACAGAATAAACATTTATAAATATATATACATATATAAAATACTTATATACATATATCATACAATCACACCATAAGAATTCCCTCCTTTGATTCCATATCATATGGCCACAACCATGCCTATATCTTCTATATCTTCTAGTGAGTACCTTAAGATGCCTTGCTGCCATACCTATCGGCTACAACCATGCAACGGATCACACACCGTAACGCCAGGTGGAGTTCCCAAATACGAACATAGTTGCAACGTCCCAAGACTACCAAACTCTTCAGCTAACTACTGAAGAGGACAATCTATCTGGACCCATCCGTACTGGCCACAACCAGCACACTCACACCGGCCACACTCGCCAACCTGAGCTCAACTTAAGGGTTCCCCGTGTTCATCTGCCATCCCGAGCTCAACTCGAGGGATGCCATTTCGAGCTCAACTCGTGGAATGCCACGTGCTTAACCCCTATCCCGAGCTCAACTCAAGGGATGCGTTCCGAGCTCAACTCAAGGAACACTAGTAAGTCGACCTTTGAAACACCACTATACTTTGTAGATCACGCACCACAAAGCAAGCAACCCCAATTGCATCACGATATTGCTTTACGCAAGACTCTAGGGACCAGGCACATCAGGCCTCCAGTCCGCTTGGCGGGGGATGCGTACTGCCTGGCGCATGGTGCCTCAGAAACACCTACGTTGCAGCTATCGCCTAGCGGAACCACTCACGCCACCAGGCGCACGTGATCCAGGTGCTCTTTATTTCCACATCTATCGCCTGGCGGATCCACTCTGTCGCCAGGCGCTGTATCAGTACAACAGAGATTTCTGATTTAGGTTCTCCAACTCTGATGGCACACTTGCAATAGATACTAACACCCAGTGTAAACTTTACCAGTTTAACTAATCAACTCCCAAGTGATTTAACCTTATTACCCAATCTCTTTCTTTTACTACCATTTAGATTCATAATCTACGATTACAATTAAGGAAACTAACACAATTCCAACCTGGTCATAGCACAATATACCACTAGTAAGTTTATATCACATACATTATATTATATACTCCAATTATTGCATAATTCTCTGCCAACTTCTATACAACATATTCATCATACTTCAACAACATTCACACTACAATTCCAACTAGAGCCATTCCCCAAATCTTACCACTCTACATTTCAATTTTCCTCCTTACTAACCCAATCCCGTGACTTTATTACCTGATTTCCACTATTATAGCATCCAAACCTGATCAAGACCATTTGTAGCTTAGTGATATACATAACCTTGTTGCACTCATTTCCTATACTTGTATCCTTCAACCATCATATCTAAAGTTTCCTTTTGGCCCTCGCACACTCCACATTACCTCCCAACATTCCCTGCTCACCGTAACACATGAATTCAATTTTCTGGTATGGCGCATGGCGGCAACCAAGGTGCCGCCAGGCGATTCCTGCAGTTTCCAGGAACCCCCATTCCTCCATGCCCTGCGAACCCAAAGTCATGCATACAACTCTGGTTTCAATCAATTTAACAACCCTATAGCATACGATTCTCGTCCCAAATGCATTCATTCACTCATTCCAGTACAACTAAACTACCAATTCATAATTAGGATAACATAACCCCAAATTTCCAGCCCTGAAATTATATTTCCACTATTCCATTCAATCATGCCCTCAAATACGTGAAATGGAATGTTGTTTATCATCAAAACATCATTTAACAATTTCATTTAGCTTTCCCCCCGATCAGAATTTTCCTAGAATCTAGAAAATCCCAAAATCGTACTAATATGGCTCGCATCGCCTAGCAGTTATTCATCATCGCTAGGCAGATAAAACAGAAATCCAGAACTGGTGCATCAATCACGTGTCGCCTGGCGGTCGGGAGTTGACCGCTAGGCGGTACTTCTTCAAGAACCCAAAATCAACACAGAAAAGATGAATCGCCTGGTAGACAGTCATCACCCGCTAGGCAGTTTTTGGAAAAATCCCAGAAACGAGAATTTCATACAATTTTTGACAATTTATAGGCATTCATTCATCATACAGTTCATGCAATTACACAATACATAATAAAAGTACGATTTCCAGCTCCCCTAACATGGTTTCCTTTGCTAAACTTGAAAGTTCTTGTCTCCTTCTTTGATAAAAGAATGGCTTCTCTTCTCTCACCCAATTCAGCTCCTGGATTGCACTCAACCTTACGTTTCTATCTGATTTTCTCTCCCTAATGTGCAGTGCAATAGTAGCCTCAAAAAACCTTCTTCCTTACCTCTAGTTGGCCTTTTAATTAGGTCTTAATGCTTGTTAATTACCCAAAAACGAAAATGAACTTAATGGGGATGTTAATGGCCATTCAATGTCTCGTTATGGGCTGTTTTACAACTGTACTGCACCTAGGCGGTCTAAGAAAACTACACGGTTAAACCCGCCTACGTAAAGCTCCACAAGTATGGAAGTAGTCATCACACGAATCAACAGAAAAGCATAATCGGCCAAGGCCGCCTACTTCAGAGGACAAGACGACATTTGTCAACCATTCCAGACTTAGAGTATTATAGACAAAGCCCCAATGACCAACAATCATTAAACTAGAGGCCTTTGCCAGGCCCAGGCCCACCTACGACCCAAGCAATGGCCCAGCCCATGACAAGGCCAAACATAATTAATAACTCTATAAATATGCGTGGACCCCAACAATGAAAGGTACGCATTCATTAATCCCTTAATCACAAGATTTGACTTTCTGAGAATCTTTTGGCTGACTTGATTGTCAAAGTCCTCTCCGCAGGTAACCTCTCATGGGTCCAAGCCGTGATACCAACAAATGACATACGCAAGCCGAGGAGAAGTGAACTAGAGTCTTCACAAGAACAACAACCACTATTGACTGCTCTTTGGTCAGCTAGGGTTCCTATACCTTTTCACATTCAAGCCAAAACTATATTTAGCAAAAATAAAGCTTAATTTGGGTTCTCCAAGGTTTGAACCCACAACCATGCCAATGCCAAATCAAAGCTCAACAATTCTACCAATTCATATCTCATGCTGACTAATATAATTCAATGCTTATATTATTCCCCAACATGATCAACATATATTTAAAATAAAAAAAAACACACAATTGGCATACATAGGACTTGAACTCAAGTCCTCCCACACAATCAAGTACTCTCAACCATTTGAGCTCATACTTTTCCATGTCATGCAAGTTAGAATTTAATGCCATAAAGGCTCCCACTACCCGCATTTATTCATTCAGTATTTATTTAATTAATTAAATTCCACGAGTCTTACATTCCCCCACTTTGAAAGTTTTCGTCCTCGAAAAAGAGAACTTACTAGGGAATAGGTGAGGATAACATTTCCTCATGAGATCCTCCATCTCCCACGTCATCTCCTAGGTTGCCTTATCCCAGAGAACCTTCATAGTTCGGATTTCCTTCCCTCTGAGTTGTTTGACTTGAGAATCCAAGATTCTCACTGGTCCAACTCCGATCGTCAGGTCCTCGCGCACTAGGACATCATCCTGCTCTAGTACATGTGTAGGATCTACAATGTACTTCCTCAGCTATGACACATGGAAGACATTGTGTAGATTTTCCAAGTGAGGTGGCAAGGCAATCTCATAAGCTGTTGGTCAAATCCGCCTCGTAATCTGATACGGACCGATGAATTGAGTAGTCAACTTCCTCGACTTGAGTGCTCTCCCAAATACCTGTCGTAGGCGTAACCCTAAGGAACACGTGGTCACCTGCCTCAAACTCAAGTGATCTCCTCCTCTTATTTGCGTAGGATTTCTGTCGACTCTGAGTTAAACGCATCTGATCTTGTATCACCTTCACTTTCTCAGTAGTCTGCTGTAAGAACTTTGGCCCAAGAACCACTGACTCCCCATCCTGCTGCCAACACAATGGTGTCCTGCATCTCCTACCATACAAAGCCTCGTATGGTGCCATCCCGAGGTAACTGTTATTATACGTGAACTCAACCAATGACAGCATATCACTCCACGTCCCTAGGTGATCCATTACACAAGTTCTCAGTAGGTCTTCCAATGACTGAATAGTCCTCTCAGACTGACCATCTGTCTGAGGGTGATAGGCTGAGCTCATTCTCAGCTGAGTGCCTAAAGCTTTCTGCAATGACTGCCAAAACCTCGATGTGAACCTCGGCTCTCTATCTGATACAATACTCGTAGGCACCCCATGCAATTCAACCACTTCTCAGAAATACAATTCTGCCAGTTTGTCTAAAGACATCTTCTGGATAATTGGCAGAAAGTGCACACACTTCGTCAGCCTGTCTACAACAACCCAGATCGAGTCGTGCCCCCTCACAGACCGAGGCAAGTGCGTGAAAAAATCCATGGAAATGTTGTCCCATTTCCACTAAGGAATGTCAAGAGGCTCCAACGTGCCATCCGGCCTCTGACATACTAGGCATGATGCCACAAAATATGCTACATCAGTCTTCATACCTGTCCACCAGAAGGTTGCTTTAAAATCCTTATACATCTTAGTCATACTTAGGTGTATTCTAAGAAGACTCTTATGCCTTTCCTCCAAGAGCATCTTCCTCAGTACCGGTCTCCTGGGTACACAGACCCTCTCTATGACGCAGGATACCATCTTTGTCCATCTTGAAAACTTTTCTCTTCTTTGTGCCCAACTCACTAATAATCTACTGCAAATCCTGATCATTACCCTGTTCTACCCAAACCTCGTTTAGGAACTCATTGGTGATTCTCAGCATACTGCACCGTATAATACCTGCACCCAGATTCAGTCCCAGATTCATATCCCACAACTTCTAGATCAGTTGTAGTTCCTTCATCATCATGGCTGACATATGAACTCTCTTTATGCTCAGGGCGTCTGCTCATCATCGTAATCCTTCAAATATTCCATCCAGCGCCTCTACCTCATATTCAGCTCCTTCTGATCAAACAAGTATTTCAAACTTTTGTGATCGCTGAATACCTGGAACGATGATGGTAGTCAAGGAGCTAGGGTGTTCCTACTTTTATAATGATGATGGGAGTACGAAGTTCCCATTCAGTTGGAGCGACAACCCCTAGCGTTATAAGGATATGAAAATATAGGAATTGTTAATAGCTAATAGGGAGGTGGTGGAGACTTTGATGAAGTTTAACGATAAGATGCCCATTAAGGGCTTAGTTAGAGTTTATTTATCCATGCATCCCATTGTTGATTTAGAAGGTATGTTTTTGTATTTTAACTGCTATGTTGTTTTTTAGGAAACTAAATGGTTTTTACCACTATTGTAGGTCATATGGCTCAACTTGGGAAGAAGAATTTGAATTTATTTCAGGCTTTGCGAAAGGAGAAGGATCCTAAGGCAAAGAATGCTGGGAACACTAAAGTTCGCAACCTGCAGGATCCGCTGGTGGAGGTTCATGTCCATGGAGGGACTAAGAGGAAAGTGGAGGTGCCCGCTAAGTAGGGTGGTGGAAAAGATGTTAAGCAGGTAAGGGTTATGTTGTTGGGTCGGGATCTTCTTTCTGGTGCAAAGAAGCCTAAGGCCGACCTGATCAAGTTGTCAAAGACTACCGTTTGGTGTGACATTGAAATTAATTTGGCAGAGTCTCTAGTCAACTCTATTCACAATATGGAGCCTAGCGCCATGGTCAAGGCTATGTTAGAATTTAGCAGCAACGCATTGATTTTGGGGCACATAGTGGGCAATTTATATCAAAGAGAGTTGAAGGAGGGTGGCCGGTTAAAGGTGGAGGAACTCAAAGAACAGATAAAGGTCCAAACTAACAAGCATGCAGAGGAGAAGGTGGCTTGGAAAAAGGAAAAGGAGGAATGACTGGAGGAGAGGAAATGGATGGGGTCATGGAGGGTCAGATGTCTGGATTCTGAGAAAAAACTTAATGAAAAGATCACCGACCTAACGAACGACTATGATGAGCTAAAAGAAAAACATGACGGGCTCGAAAGCGAACTTGAGGACCGGAAGGGTCATATTATCCAAGAGCAGATCAACGGTTTTCATAAGGGTTTGCAGCAAGCGACCTTTTTCCACAAAGATGTCGACACGTCTGATGCCAAGTTTGACGTGAACAAAGATGTGGTGGATGGGCAGCTTGTGAGCGAAATGGAATCCAGCCCGGAGGAGGAAGCTGAGAAGTTGGCGGCTGAAGTGGATGCAAACCCGGATGAGACTATGGCTGCTAAGGTGGACGTGAATCAACCAACAGCTTAGGATTATTGTTTTAAATTTTCAATTTGATATTAATCCTAATTTTTTAATAATTCGTACAATTTTTCTTTCGTTTTTTAATATGATGAATGCTTTCGGTATATTTAGTGTTATGTGATGCCACTAGCTCATGTTATAGGCGCGTTGTTTGATGATTTTGTTGCCTTGGACTTATTTTAGTTGTTTGATATGGGCGACCTAGGCCGCTTACTTTGGTAAGTGGTGGGAAAATTTTTGGAAAATAACTTAACAATTTTTTAGAAAACAACGTAACAATTCTGGTGTTCGACCCAGGCCGCTTACTTTAGTAAGTGATGGGGAACTTAAGAAAATAACTTAACGATTTGTGTTCGACCTAGACCATTTACTTTGGTAATTGGTGGGGAACTTAAGTAAGTAGCTTAACGATTTGTGTTCGACCTAGGCCGCTTACTTTGGTAAGTGGTGGGGAATTTAAGAAAATAACTTAACGATTTGTGTTACCCAGGCCGCTTACCTTGGTAAGTGATGGGAAACTTAAGTAAGTAACTTAACAATTTTGGTGTTCAACCCAAGCCACTTACTTTGGTAAGTGGTGGGGAACTTAAGAAAGTAACTTAACGATTTTGGTGTTTGACCCAGGTCGCTTACTTTTGTAAGTAGTGGGGAACTTAAGAAAGTAACTTAACAATTTTGGTGTTTGACCTAGGCCGCTTACTTTAGTAAGTGGTGGGGAACTTAAGTAAGTAGTTGTGGATCTGTTGAGTAGAGGAAAAACCCTTTGCTTTTATTCATGAATTTGGGGTGCCTCGTTAAAAACTCCCTGGCCAAAACCTTCCTTAGGGAAAAAATGCCAGGTGAGGTAAAAGAGTACACCCAGGGTTACAAACTTTTTACGTTCATTACACTGGCAGGATTAACTAAAGTAGAACTTTAATTGAGATACGTTCCATGTATCCGGTATCTCTTCTCCTATTAGTTGCTCGAGCTTGTAGGCGCCTCCTCCTGCATCCTCTCGTATTCGATATGGCCCATCCTAATTGGCTGAGAACTTGCCATCCTTCTTCCTTGCACTGCTGGCCATTGTCCAAACTAGGTCCCCTTTGATGAACAGTGGGCATAGGTTCGAATTGAATTTTCTGGCCGCCCTCTATTTTACCGTGATATTTCGGATTTGCACTTTCTCATGTAACTCAATTAACAGGTCTAGGTGGGTGCATAAGTTCTGTTGGTTATGGTCGTGATCGTATACTTACCGGCGTAAGGAGGGTTCTTCAATCTCGATTGGTATCATCGCTTCTGCCCCGTAAAGCAAGCTAAAGGGGGATTCGTTGGGGGCGGACTGAGGAGTGCATCTGTAAACCCATAATACTTCCAACAAATCCTCGGGCCATCGACCTTTTGCGCCATCTAATCATTTTCGTAACTCGACTAGTATGACCTTGTTGACGGCCTCAGCTTGTCCGTTTGTTTGTGGATGCTCCATTGAGTTGGTGATGTGTTTGATTCCGAGACCGGTGTAGAATTTAACGTGTTCCTTATCTATGAATTGCCGACCGTTGTCGATTATGATAGTATGTGGAACTCTATATCGACATATGATGTCTTTCCATAGAAATTGTTGGACTTGCGTTGCTGTGATTGTGGCCAATGGCTTAGCCTCTATCTATTTTGTGAAATAGTCAATGCCAACGATGAGGAACTTCACTTGTCCTTTCCCTGGGGTGAATGGCCACAGTGTAATTGCTCTTATTTCTACTGAATGAGATTGCATGTTTCTGACATGGTATGCATTTTTGATGAAAGCTTGACAGTCTGCCTCCATGGTCGGCCAGAAGTAGCCGGCTCTAAGTATTCTGGTAGTCATGGTTCATGCACTTGAATGGTAGCCGCATATTCCTTCATGTATTTCTCTAAGTATGTACTTTGCTTGCTCCTTTATAACATATTTAAGAAAGGATTGTCCATATCCATGTTTGTATAATTCGTCGCCTATCATTATGTATCATATTGCTTTTGCTAGCCATCCTTTGTCAGTATTAGGTGGAAGGTTTCCGGTTTTGAAGTACTGGATATACGGAGTTGTCCATTTGTTGATGGTGTGGATAGCGTCTATTACAGGAGGGACTTATGCCTGCCTTTAAGTTTAGTACTTGCTAATTTGGACAAGATGTTTTCTCGTACATTCTCTCCTCTTGGTATGTGTTGGATGTGTACCCTGTCAAAACCGAATTCCATGATGTTGCAGACCAGGTGATAGTATTGGATGAGAGTTGCGTCTTTAATTTGAAACTCGTCATTGAGGTGGCCAACTGTGAGCTTGGAATCTATTTTGCATACTAGCGAGCGTACTCCGACTTTATGCGCCAATGATAGGCTAGCGAGGATGGCTTCGTATTCAGCCTGGTTGTTGAAGGTTTTAAAGGAAAAGTGTAGGGATTTTTCGATGAGGATATGGTTGAGGCCTTCGAGGACGATATTGGCACCTGCACCTCTTGGATTGGAGGAACCATCAATGTATAGTGTCCACTGGTCCTCTTCGAGGGAGTGTTGGAGGTCGTTAACAAAGTCAAGTAGACACTGGGCTTTGATGGGGCGTGTGGTTCGTAACAGATGTTGAATTCAGAAAGTTCCACGGCCCAAGATGACATTCGTCGACAAGGTCGGGTTTTTGGAGGATTTTTTGGATGGGATGGGATAATCAGTTTTAACAATGATATAGTGGTTTTGGAAGTATGGGCAGAGGCGTCTTGCTGCATTCACTAAGGAAAGGGCTAGTTTTTCCACCATTTGGTATCTTGTTTCAGGGTCTTGCAAGGATCGACTGACGAAGTAGACTGGATGTTGGATCGTGACAGATTCCTGGACCAGGGCGGCGCTAACTATATGGTCTGTTGTTGTAATATACACCAGTAGAGGGAGGTGTACATCTGGTTTGCTGAGGATTGGAGGGGACGTAAGGGTAATTTTGAGGTCTTGGAAAAATTTTTCACATTCGTCATTCCAGGAGAACTTCGCAGAGTTTTTGAGAAGTTGGACGATGGGTCGAACTTGTTCGACAAGTTTGGGAAGGAATCTAGATATAGCAGTGAGGTGGCCTACTAGGTGCTGCACCTCTTTGGCGTTGGTTGGGCTGCACATTTCGATTATCGCTTTGCATTCCTCGGGGTTGACCTCGATTTTGCGTTGTGTGAGCATGAAGCCTAAGAATTTCCCGTTGTCTACGCCAAAAACACACTTTTTGAGGTTGAGTCTAAGGTTATATTGTCGTAGGGCAGAAAATACTTCGGACAAGTCTTGTGCATGTTGCAAGTGGCTGGTTGATTTGACAACCATGTCATCAACGTACACTTCGACACACTTGCCCATCAGGTGGTTGGACACTTTGTCCATTAACCTCTGATAGGTAGCACCTACATTTTTGAGTCCGAAGGGCATGACTTTATAGAAGTAATTTGCGTCATCAGTAATGAATGCAGTTTTGGTCATGTTGGTTGTAGCCAATGGTATCTAATTATAGCTGGAATATGCATCCAAAAAATTGAGCACCTTGTTCCCAACTGCACCATCTACTAATCCGTCAATGTTAGGTAGGGGGTAAGCGTCTCTAGAGTAGGCTTTGTTAAAATTTGTATAGTGAACACACATCCGACATTTGCCATTAGCTTTTTCGGCAAGGACAACGTTGGAAAGCCATGTGGTGTAGTGTGCTTCAACGAAGAATCTGGCATCTAGCAATTTTTCAGCCTCTATTTTTGCTGTTCGTCGTCGTTCTTCTCCCATTTTCCTTTTCTTTTGTGAGATGTACCTGACATCCTTGTATATCGATAGCTTATGGACGACTACTTGAGGATCAACGACGAGTAAGTCTGCGGCTGACTAGGCAAAAAGGTCGACGTTGGTGGTTAAGGTGGGTGTCAGTACATCGCGGTGTTCCTGTTGCAGGCCTGCCCTAAGTTTGAGGATGCAGCTAGTGGAGAGCTCCAAGTTTCTAGTCTCCTCTACTGGTTCGATGCGTGAGTCGCATCCTACTCTAGGGTCAAGATCTTCGCCGAATAGAGATATGCCAAAGCCAGGTTGGCGCTTGATATTGTGGGTTTGGAGAACGGGTAGTTGGGGTTGTAAGCTCGCCATATACAATTCTTATGCAAGCCTCTAGTCGCCATGAATGGTAATAATGTCGCCGGATAGGGAAGGGAACTTCATGGCTAGGTGGGGTGTGGAGACAACGGCTCCGAGGGTGTGAAGGGAGGGGTATCCTAGAAGGACGTTTTATGATGTGGGTGCCTCCACAACGAGGAAGCGGACTGGTATGGTTTTGGTTTGAGATGCTTCACGGAACACAGCGTGGAGATCAATATATCCGCGAGTTGACACCTTTTATCCAGAGAAGTCGTAAATGGGTTCGTCGTAAGGGACCATAGTAGTGGCAGGGAGTTGAAGTTTTTGGTAGGTCGTTCAGTATATCAACTAAGCTACCTTGGTCTATGAGTACCTTTTTTACCTCAAAGTTCTCAAGCTCGATAGTGATGACCATTGGATCATCTTGCTGTTGATCGACGCCATGAAAGTCGGCATTAGAGAATGTGATAGGGGGCATTCTGCGTCGATGATGTGAACGGATGATGTGGTTGATGGACTGAATGTTGCGGAGGTGTTTCTTTCTAGCGGATGAGGTGGAGCCATCTCCGGCGAAGTCGCCAGATACAATGTTGATGGTGTCGCGTAGGGGGATCAGCGTGGTTGGTGTAAATGCAGGCTGGTGGGTGGTCTATGTGGTCATTGGTGCTTTGTTGGTTATTGTGACGGGTATCACGTGGGGGAGGCAGTTGTCAGATTTTCTGGGGTGGGATGGTCCATCTCTTTTGATGAAACGGCGGAAGTGGCCGGTGCGGATCAACTCTTCTATTTTGTCTTGAAGCACCTTGCACTCGTCCGTGGTGGGCCGTTGTTTCGGTGATACTTGCAATACTGGGTCATATCGACATTGGGGGGTTCAAGGTTTTGCGTGGTGTTGGGATGAGGTCTGCTTGGAGGTCTTCATCGAGAAGTCGTTATATGGGAACGTTCAGCGGGACGTATCTAGAAAATCGTCGTGGTCTAGGCTCTTTGGGCCTAGATTCAAAGAGTGATGGTGGTTTGTCTGTCTTAGTGGTAGATGGTGTGTAGTCAATGCAGAATTTGGTGCGCAAGGTCTTCATCTCCTCCATGCGGATGTAATCCGCAACACGCAGCTTGAGTTCGTGCATAGAGGTCGGTGGTCTAAGATAGACATTGTCAACAAACAGGCCAGGTTTCAGTGTAAGGGCCATGCATTGCAGGATCATCTCTTAGGTGAGGTTTGGCATCCAGAGGGCGAACATGCTGAAACAATCTATAAAGGCCCTGAGTGTCTCGTCCTTTTCTTGTCTGACGCTGAAGAGGGATAGGGGAGTAGCCTGATGAGGGCGGCTACCGGCAAAGTGGGTTGTGAAAAGGTGGGAAAGGGTGCCGAAACAATCAATGGAGTATGGGAGCAGAGAGGTGAACCATTCCAGGGCTGGGCCTGTGAGGGTAGTAGGGAACGCTTTACAAAACATGGCGTCTTCAAATTGTACAAGGCCACATGGGTGACGTACACTTTGAGGTGCTTATCAGGGTCTGTGTCTCCGGCATAGCGGTCCAGTGTGAAGGGTTCCCACTAGCTGGGAAGGGGGTGGTGGTGATGACGTCAATGAAGGGATGGCGGCGTCTGGACTGGTGTGGTGGCAAGGGGTGTGCTGGTATGGGGTGCCGGATGATGGTGGGGAATGTGGTGGTGTAGTGGTGAGGAGGTATATGCGTGGTGGGAAAGTTAGCGGTACGATGAATGGTTGCAGGTTGTGTGGGGATAGTGGTTGGATGTTGAGTGGTTGTGTGGTGGGCGGGTATGGTAGATGTTTGTTGAGTGGTGGTGAAAGTGTGTGGGGTATGGTTGTACTCACTTTCTTCTTCGCTGGGTTGGTGCACCGGGGTATTGGGATCCTCTGGCAGCTCTTTACCCTTCCCCTTCTGAGTAAGATCAGCTTCAATTTTCCCTCTCAGTCTGGAATTCTCCTGTCTTGTTGCATACTGGCTTGCCCCTCGAGGATAGCGGCCAAGTTCAGGGTGCTGCCTACAGGCATGGATGGGCCTGCCTTCGGGTCCTTCGCGATTCCAACTCTACTGCAGGTAGAAACCATTCTCGATAGTGTTCGGATTGCTTGGTAAATATCAACTCATGCCCCACGGTGGGCGTCAATTATTTTTGCGGAAACAAATAAGGGAATGGTTATCTGAGTTTGCCTAGATACAGTGCAGGAAGTAAACGATTTTTTATGAGCATAAAATTCCTGAATAAAGCAAAACACAGTAAATCAATACATGTACTGAAATGAAATCGGTGTGCAATCAAACAATTAGCAGAAATTAATAACAGCAGATGCTCCACCTTCAACCAGGAATGTGACATCAGATATTTTTTCATTGTTTAAAAATTCCTCGCCCAAGTCCATCTACAGCAAAAACAACCAGCAACAAAAACATTACTGTGAAAGCAGTAAATACAACAATAGACAATAAGTATTATACTAATTTAAACAGTGCAATTAACCTAAGGTAAGAGAAATGATTCAAAGTAAACAAAGTGAAAGAAAAAACCTGGGAAGTTGGTGATGGAGAAATAGCCTTAAGGAGAGATGAAATGAAATTGGCTCTACTAGCCAATATGCTAAGCGCCATTGAAGCATCGCGCTTCTGTAATTGAGATTGAAGAATATTCAGCAGCAATTCTATTCCTGAAGATTTAGCAGCATCTTGTTTCAAAATGCACTCCGAATAGAGTGAGTAAGAAATTGCGAAAAAAAAAACTTGATAGAACATTTATTAGCTTGATTGTGAATGAATACATTTTCATAATCTGGAGGAGAACATAAATGAGCAAGAGCAATAACTACATATTGTCTGACCCGTTCTTCTGCAGAGCGCATAAGAGATATTAGGTATTTCAATGCCTACCAGAAAGGAAAGAGTGGATTATGATTCTCATCCATGATTTTCGTTGGGACAGAATTTGCAAGAAAACTTACTCTCCCTCGCATGTTTTGTTCTAATCTTAGTAACGTGATTGCTATATACTCTTTAATAGGCTGCAAATCACAAGGAAATTTGGTATGAGAAAAGTGTTCTGTTAGCAAGCATTTATTACAAATAACTATCAAGAAGAAGAAATAGGTGTAAATAGGTTGAAATGAAAATTTATTACTTCAATTACAATGTAGAGTAAATGAACATTTACTTCGTCTATTAAAAGTAAATCCCTTAGTTTTTGAAACCTGCCAACTCTAATAATGTTTGCAATAATGTCCTGTTACACAAATAAAACTTGTTTAAAATTGGGTTAAAATATGGGAATGTCATTGCACATCAATGTTATTTGTGATGGGCAACGTACAAAGTTGACAAAAATAAAGACAATAGAAACACGAGCAGCATATAGTTGAACTACTGCATTGTCTGAGTGAAAAAGATTGAGCATGGGCTCTATACCTCCACTATGAGCAATAGTAGCTTGATTATGTGAGTCCTAGCATTTTGAATTGTTCATGCAAAATAGGATTATGGTTATGGCTGGAAATGAAAAAAAAAATGAAAAAGAAAAACAGTTTGAATTATATTGCTAGTAATAATCACCTGTGCTAAGCTCACAAGTGTAAAAGCTGATCCTTTCCGAAGGTTTTAACTGTGGGACTGAAGCATCTGAACTAATGGTGGATTAGCGGCTCTTTGGGCAATGTAAACCTGCATGCATGAAACACAATAAATGCAACTTAATAACAGGGTTTAATGTAACAAGAAAAGAAGAGGAAAAGTTAGTTAGCCACGTGGAGGATGACTAAGGACTGGTAGAAAACAGAAAACGTGGACGCATCAGGAAAGAAAGCGTTTATTTAAAAGACTGCAAAATAAGGAGAGGCGTGTGTGGTATGACTCTCTCTCTTAATACTCTGCTTCTTCCTTTTCTGAATATCCCTTTTCACCATAGCATTCTTATCTCTTTTCCAGGTTACTCATGCAATTGCGAGACCCAAAAGTTTCATAGATATTGTATTTGTCTTACGTTTCAGCTCTGTAATTGCATATTGCTCAAACTATCTGCTATTTCGATATAATATTCAAGTGCCCAATTAGAATTTTGTTATTAGGGTACTGTTTCAATAGTGCTTTCATTGACCTTCATGGTTGAGAACACAAGATTGAAGGAATTGCAGAATGCGATTAACAAACAAGGGGATGAAATATGAAGGGTTATGGATTTAATATATTTGCGCGATCAAGAACAACGTCATCATACGACTCAAGTTCAGCAAGATGCCAAAGTCCGTATGGATCAATTACAATCACCGATTGACCTTCTCTTACAAAACAATTCTTATACTCTTGGAGGTTCAAACTCAACAGGTGCATCACCATGGGTTACCCTAGTGAACACATTATTACCGGCTAAGAATATTTCTCTTGGGTTTCCGCATTTTGATGGTCAAACTCCAGTGCTTGAATGGATTTTTAAGGCGAAAATATTTTTTTATTATCACCGCACACTTGATGAAGAACGGGTTAATATTGTTGCAATCCACTTTGATAAAGATGTGGTGCCATGGTTCTAGATGTTACATCGCTTATCTACAATCAAGTCATGGACTGAATTGACATGTGCCTTAAAATCACAATTTGGACCTTCACCCTTTGATTGTCCCATGGAAGACTTGTTTAAATTGCAACAATCAAGTTATGTTTCCGATTATTATTTAAAATTCATGTCCTTGGCATACAAATCTTTTGGGTTACCTGCTGAAGCTCTATTAAATTATTTCTTAAGTGGGTTACATGTGGAGATCCGTAAGGATGTGGTGGCACAGTCACCTACCTCGTTATTACGCGCAGTTTCATTGGCCAAATTGTATGAGGCTAGGTATTTACTAAATGTTAAAAATAGTTCTTACACTACTACACCTAGATATTATCATGTTTCAACACAAGTTCATAATCAGCGTCAAACACAAGCAATGCCTGCTTTATTACCTACTCCATCGGGTCCACCTTTCAAAGTGACTAACAATGTTAAGAAAATCGGTCCAGCTGAAAGGCAAATTCGCAGGGAAAAGGGATTATGTTATTTTTGTGACGATAAGTTTACCTTCAATCATCGTTGTCCTAACCGTCAATTTATGCTCTTATAATTAACTGATGAAAATGTTGAAGATCATAACTTTCCCACTCCAATAGAAGCAGAACAGATAGTATCCATGCAAGCATCCATAACTGAAGACCATCATCTTTCATGGAACGCATTGAAAGGAGGCATAGGTGTGGGGACTATATGTTTTATGGCATATATTGATAGTTTACCGGTGAAAGTGTAATTGATGGAGGTAGTTTTGACAACTTTCTTCAACCATGTGTCGCTAAATTTTTGAAACTTCTGGTTGAACCTGCCACCATGTTCAAAGTAATAGTTGACAATGGTAATTACATGCAGATTGAAGGTGTTATTCAAAATTTCAATCTTCAAGCTCAAGGGAATCAATTCTCGTTTCCAGCTTAGTTGCTCCCTATTTCGAGGGCTGATTTGATATTGGGTGCAAGTTGGCTTAAGACTATTGGCCCACATTTGGCTGATTATGCAACATTGCAACTTAAATTTTTGCATGAAGGAAAAATGGCAATTATTCAAGGGGAACAAGAAATGTTGCCCACTGTAGCTCAATTAAATACCAATTTTGTAGTTGAAGTGTATACCATTTAGTTAGATGAATTGACCTCCTTCTTTGTTAGAATTACCAAAGGTTATGGAGCCCGAGTTCCAGCTTTTGCTACACACTTATAGTAAGGTCTTTAGCACTCCTACTTCTCTTCCCCATGATTGTAACATCCCATCAGGATATTACTGATTTAAATAAATAAAATAATTAAATTCACAAAGTTGCGGCATTTATGTATAACTTCATTTTCCAAAAACGCGGGAAATTTAAACTTTCATAAATGTATATAATAGAAACCAAAGTTCAAGAATACCAAAATGTCATAATCCAAAATAAACGTCTTAAATGAGTTTACATTTCATTTCCAAAAGTAGAAAATACAAATAATATAAAACACCCCGGATATCCCCTCTCCGTAGCTAAGCGTCACCGGCTCCACCTGCATCAACATCCTATGCTCACGTGTACCGCGTACACGATCATCGCCAAACACAAGCAAATAGGGTGAGCTTATCAAATCAACATACATCATAACAATAATCAAATAACCAATCATACAACTGTAAATTCAACAAAGAACCAATATACCATCTCTTACTCAATTCTCTAACGTCTGGCCACAACCAGACCATTCGTGTTCTACCCCTTCTAGTGATTACCCAGAGATAATTTGCTGCCAAACCTATCGGCCACAACCGACAGAGCACGAGCGGGAACCAATGCCACGGATCATACACTGTAACGTCGGGTGGAGTTCCCAATTACGAACATAGTCTGTAATGTCCCAAGACTACCAAACTCATCAGCCAACAACTGAGGAGGGCAATCTATCTGGACCCATCTGTACTGGCCACAACCAGCACACTCACACCGGCAACACTCGTCAACCCGAGGTCAACTCAAGGGTTCCTCGTGTTCATCCGCCATCCCGAGCTCAACTCGAGGGATGCCATTCCGAGCTCAACTCGAGGGATGTACGTGCTTAACCCCTATCCCGAAACTTTATACAATGTTGCAAGAGGTGGACATTGATGAAGTTAGTAATTTCTTTAATATTTTATTCAAAAATAAACTACAATATAAATTGGTAGTGATTTTTTATTTGTTTATTTTTCTAGAATCAATCGGAGAAATGAGACTTGTTGATCTAAGCACTAATTATGGTTAAATATTTATTTTTTTAAATATTTTTGTAAATACCCGCAGATACCCGTGGATACCCGCGGATATGAAAAAAATAGACGGGTACCCGCATAACGGATACCCGACGGATATGGGTACGGGTACGGGGCAAATATTTATCCAGCGGGTAGGGTACGGGGGAGCTACTACCCGTACCCTACCCGCCCCGTTGACATCCCTACTTGTGCACATCCTCCGGCCTGACTAGGATCTGATGGTACCCAGACCTCAAGTCGATTTTTGAGAACACTACAGCTCCCCTCAATTGGTCCAACAAGTCGTCAATCCTCGGTAGTGGATACTTATTTTTTATAGTTAACTTATTTAACTACCGGTAATCGACACACAATCTGGAACTGCCATCTTTCTTTTTCACTAATAACACTGACGCCCCCCATGGCGATGCACTCGGACGTATAAACTTTTTCTCAAGAAGATCTTCAATCTGCTTCTTCAGCTCAGATAACTCGGCTGGTGCCATCCGATAGGGTGCCATGGACACTAGAACGCCCCAGGGATGAGATCAATAGTGAAATCCACATCCCGGCTCGGTGGCAATTCCAGAATTTCATCCGGGAAAACATCTGCATACTCCTCCACCACATGAATTCTGCTGATTCTCTCTACAGTGCTCAACTTCTCCGCATGAGCTACTATCATGAAACTTGTAGCTTCATCCTCAATCTCCTTCACAGCCTGATTAGAAGAGACAAGCTCCAACCCTGCTGTTTCAGGAAATACCACTCTGCGTCGTCCGCAATCAATCATCTCATGGTTGCTCGACAACCAGTCCATTCCTAGAATGACATCCAGACCCTCCATGGGTAAACAAATAAGATTCACCTTGAATATGCGGCCCGCTACCTCCATAGGGCATCCCACACAAACAAAACTGGTGGATACCTCGCCTGACGCTGGTATGGCGACTATTAACTCGCACCCCAGCTCGTGCATCACAAGTCCGAGCCTCCTCACACATTCATTAGATACGAATGAATGGGTAGCTCCTGAATCATACAACACGACCACACGGTTACCAAATAACAAACAAGTATCCTGTACCAGGTTACCTAACTAAGTCGCCTCAGTAGTCGTCAATGCAAATACACGCCCTGGTGCTCTAGACCTATCTCCCACGGGTTTCTTGGTTGGTGCACCTCCAGCTGGTTTCTTGTTAGGACAATGTTTGGCATAGTGTCCTGTCTGATCACATACGTAGCACTTGCCAATGCTACTACTGCCTCCAGCACTGCCAAAGGGTTTTGGACAGTCCCTCCTCAAGTGTTCACCACCATAGTTAAAACACTATAGTTTCTTGGAAGAAAGTGGTAGTCTAGTATATGGCTTCTTCTACTGACGGGGGTCGGTCGTGGTCCTCTGTGGTCGAGTTCCACTGCTGGGTCTCGTCTCTAGCTGCTCCACCACCTTGGCCTGCTCCACCAAGATCGGAAACTCCCTGATAAGGAGCGGTACTATAAATCGGTGCAGCTCATGTTTCAGCCCGCCCTATACTTCCTGCACCTCCACTCCTCAATGACTGCAGGTGAATAGAATCGAGCTAAATACTCAAACCTGTCTGTGTATGCCTGCACAGTCAAGTTCCCCTGCTGAAAAGTGAGGAATTCAGCTTCCCTCTCGTGTTTCGCCGAGTCTGGAAAGTACTTCTCCAGGAATCTGCTCCTGAAGGAAGTCCAAATGATCTCCTCAGCATGTGTCTGCATCAACTGTTGCATGCCCACCCACCAGTACTCCGCATTTGCCACATGAAATCGTCATAAAATCCAGAGAACTTTGAGGGCTTATGCCTCATGAAATCCTCCATCATCACAAGCAAATGGGGTGAGCTTATGAAATCAACATACATCATAACAATAATCAAATAACCAATCATACAGCTGTAAATTCTACAAAGAACCAATATACCATCTCTTACTCAATTCTCTAACGTCTGGCCACAACCAGACCATTCGTGTTCTACCTCTTCTAGTGATTACCCAGAGATAATTTGCTGCCAAACCTATCGGCCACAACCGACAGAGCACGAGCGGGAACCAATGCCACGGATCATACACTGTAACGTCGGGTGGAGTTCCCAATTACGAACATAGTTTGTAATGTCCTAAGACTACCAAACTCGTCAGCCAACAACTGAGGAGGGCAATCTATCTGGACCCATCCGTACTGGCCACAACCAGCACACTCACACCGGCAACACTCGCCAACCCAAGCTCAACTCAAGGGTTCCTCGTGTTCATCCGCCATCCTGAGCTCAACTCGAGGAATGCCATTTCGAGCTCAACTCAAGGAATGTATGTGCTTAACCCTATCCCGAGGTCAACTCAAAGGATATGTTCCGAGCTCAACTCAACGAACGTAACAATCTTACCTTTGAGGCATCACCAAAAGCCTTGTAGATCACCCTACAAAGTCCAATACTTAGGACTTACAGAAGCCAAATCGCCTAGCGGGGGACACGTACCTAAAATCAAGGAACTAAGTGATCAAGACACCCAAAACATCTTCCTATCATTTAGTTTCAGTTAGATTTGAAAAGAAAAAAAAATTCCTACACTTTTAGTCCAAAACTGAGAGCATTTTTGCTCCTTGGTAAACAAAACTTATGTTATGCTTCTAGCTTGCATGTTTGAGTGTTGGATGATATTGGCAAATTAGTTCCCCTTTTTAACTTGGTTATTGTCTTCTTTGGTATATGCATGATTTAAACCTTGGAATTGCTTGTTCAAATATTTTTTTCCATAAAGTCTTTTTATGTGTTTTGCCTGTGTTAGTCTTACTTGAAAGTTTTTGTCACATGATTTTCTTTCTTTAGAGTTTTGCCCTTCTTCTTTTAGTGTTTTTCTTGCTTGTCCTTAAGTTTCTATGTTTTGTCTTTGAAGTTTTCTCTCCTTAAACATCTTTAAGTGTTGTGGCTGAAACATATATTGCCCGTTTGAATTGCTCTTTAATTGGTTTTTGAAAATCTTAGGGTGTTTCTTCACTCCTTTGGTCGTTTTGAGTGCTAGCCTTGGTTTGCCTATGATGAGTTCATATTTTTGCCCTCATTTAATGTTTAATTATAGGTATTTAATTGAATTTTTGTGCTTAAAAGAATGTCTCAATTGACAATTCTTATAGGGTTTATTATGTGATAAAAATGTCTTAAAAAGTTATTTTAATTTATGGGTTAAATATGTTTTTGGTCCCTTAACATTCAGCGAATTTTGAAATTAGTCCATTTTGAAACTTTGAACTAATTTAGTCCTTCATCTTTCAGAATACGTTGATTTAGTCCTTTTAATCAATTTTTGTTAGGTTTATTTGATGTTTCGTACGCATTTCAGGATTGTATTTGAGTTCTTTATACTGCTTGACACATTTTTGCTTTAATATTAAGTCAAACACTATTATGAAACGCGCTTAACATGTTAAATAAACTTAACAAAATTTGATTAAAAGGACTAAATCCACATATTTCGAAAGATGGAGGACTAAATTGATCCAAAGTTTCGAAATGGACTAATTCCAAAATTCACTGAAAGATGGAGGATTAAATTGATCCAAAGTTTCGAAATGGACTAAATCCACATATTTCGAAAGATGGAGGACTAAATTATCAACACTCAATTTCGTCAGGTAAATAAAAAATGTTTCTAAAAATATCAAAAAACAAAGTGTTAAATAAAAAGGGTAAAAATAAAATTTGTCTAAAAAAATAATAATAATTTAGGAAAAAAGAAAGATTTAAAAGAAAAATTGTATTTTAAAAGAATTTCTTTAAATTTTGTTTTAAAAAAATATATAAAAATCATAAGGTAAAATAGGGATTTTTGTTTTTAGATTAAAAAACTATGAAATTACACAATTAAAAAAAATACATAAATAAAAATTGTTTTTTTACCATTTTATTTTATTTTAATTAATTAAAAATTAAATGTAATAAAAAACAGTTTTAAGCATGGGAAACAACTCTTCTGATGGTTTCAACTTCCTCTCACGGATCTAACTGCTGCTCACACCATTCACAATCACTGACAGATTTTATTAAATTAGTGGACTATTACTCTTTAATCGGTGGAAGTTTTGGGGGATTCATTTTTCATTATTGTCTTACACCCGTGGAAGCACCATCATCTTCTTCCTTACATCTCCTGCCATCACCAAACTCCACACTTCCATTCCTCTTCAACTTTCCTACACTTGCATTGTAGATATACAACACGCACTTCCTCCAATTTTTGTTTACCCGCATCTTCGTCAACACATCTTCAATTCATTAAAACCATATTCATTCAGCAGTGAGCAATGGAAGATATTCAAAGAATCAAACTCAAGAGTTAAAAAACAATCTAGTAGTGTATTGAAATCAAAGGTAAACATCAAAATTTATGCTCTTATAACTTTTGTTTCTCTTCCTTTACAAATCAAAAGGCACATTCATAATTGGACTAAGAAGAGAATAGGAGCAGTTTAGGATAAAGGAGAATGAGAGGTTCATTGACACTGGCATGCTGACTCCGACAGCGGATAGTGAAGGCACTATGGGTGGTTGTTTGGCATGGTGACGACATTAGAGGTCATTGACGGAGACTTTGTTCCAACGCTGTGGCGGCACCGTGATGCGGTGTTTCGACTTCACGCAAGCATAGGAAGCTTAAACGTTGTGGTTAGGACTGCTCGCGATAGCCATGTTATAAATAATGGAGGATAGTCATGGGGTTGTTGATGGCAGTACGTGTAACATCCTAGTCGGATATTACTAATTTAAGTAATAAAATTAAGAAATATGATGAAAACCTTATTTATTATACTTCGTTTCCCAAAAACGTGGCAAATTTTAAAACATTTATTAATCGAAAGTTATCCAAACATCCATAATTTATGAAACTCCAATATAGTATCCAATTTCACAAATCAGTAAAACACTGTTTACAAAGTTCATAAAAACAATAATGATAAAACTCCAGTAAAAGCTTTTCTCAGCTAACCCTCTCTCTAATGTTATGCCTCACCAGCACCACCTGCAACATCATCTGCTCTCGTGTAATGCATTACACGATCATCACCAAACATAAGCAGATAAGGTGAGCTCACAAACAGTTAACATAAAAGTTAATAAAAAATCAAGATACACCCATCTATTTTATTCTAGTTAATTCTTGGCCAAGACCTTAATCCCCAAGGCTTTTCAACCTTCACAACACACAAATAGTTAGCCTTGGATTCAGGGTTTATGATGCTCACACGAACCTGCCCGCTCCTGGTCCTGCCTCTACGAACCTCCCCGCTCCTGGTCCTGCCTCTACGAACCTCCCTGCTCGTAGTCCTGCTCTACGGACCTACCTGCCCGTAGTCCAACACACGTGATCCACCAGCTACGTGTTGGTCTCTTGGCAAGCGTACCAAAAGTCAACTGTAGTATAATGATTTAAAGTAGGAGTGTCGAACCCACGAGGAACGGATTCAGTGAAAATTAATAATTATCTCAATCAGCATATGTACAAAGATTTTAATTTGATTTGACATTAACTATTGCATAAAATGAATACAGTAAAAAAGGAAAAGTTTAGAAAAATTCAGTAAAAGAAACTGGGATTTAATTTCATCTATCTCCCTTGTCTGTAATCTAGATGAATATAATATATAACATCTGAAAATACCAATATTGATGCACACTCAAAAATCATTTATACCGATCCCTCGCGTATAAAATTCATAAGATTAGTTCCCTGAATATTGATTTCTCACATATTCAACAAACTATCCAGCATTACGGTCGAGTGTTAAAAGCAATTGATATATTGAGATCTATTCCTAGCATCACAGTATATCAAGTATCATTGTTCAAATCAAATTTTCAAAAATACTTTCCAGTCAGATCTAAAAATCAAAATCAAAACATTTATTGATCAGATAGAATCAAGCATTAAGAACAGAACAATAATACCAATATTGAGTAAAACAGAAATGCTATATATAAATATTACCAGATTACATCCAAGTTTGAGTAGATTACATTCAATCCCAAAGAAGAAGCTTAGCCACTCATGGTAACTATCAAATTTTAAGAACTAAAGAAGTAGAAGAAGAAATATGATTTGTGTTTGCTCGTGGATGCAGCTCTACAGCAAGGATGCGGTTCTTCTCCAAATTCTCCAGCCTCCATGTAGTCAATATATATACAGTACAATCTCTCGCTTGGGCTACTGAATCTCGCTTAGGCGAGATAGAGTACTTCAGCATGAAGAAAGGGTCTCGCTTAGGCCACTCATTCTCGCTTAGGCGAGATAGAGTTCTTTAGGTTGAAGAAAGGTCTCGCTTAAGCAACCATGTTCTTGCTTAGGCGAGAATTTCAAAATTGCTCATGGCTTCTTCACGAAATCTCGCTTGAGCGAGAAAGGCGGCAAGTGTCTCGCTTAGGCGAGAAGACTTTAGCTTGGGTGAGCCTGTCCTAGCTTCAGCGAAACACCTTAGCTTTGAGCGACATGTTGCACACTTTCCTCCTTTTCTTCTTTATTTCTTGCTTTCTCCTTCACTCTTCTTGAGTTCTCTTAATCTTTCCTGAAAATACACAAAATAGGATCAAATGATTTCTTTAAATCAAAACTTGGAAGCATGTGATTGAAACTCATTTGTCTTAGATTTAGGGAGAATCAATATGAAATGAACACAAATTAAAAGCATAAGTGCCAGACTTTTCCATGAATTTGTACTGAATTTTGGCACTTATCACTACGTACCTCCCCACATGCAGCATCTCTCAAGTGTGAGCACGGAACATACGAACCTACCTCGCTCGTATCCTCACACGAGAGTAATATGATATGAACCTCCCTGCTCATATCATCACGTGTTCACCACCGTCCATGAACCTACCCGCTCCTGGCACAACATCCCCTGATCCAAGTCTCACATCACAACTTGATAACGAAAACAAGAAAAGCACACTACGCTACACAAGGTACATACTCAAGCTGGTCGTAGGGATTCCAATGCTTCCACGAACCTGCCCGCTCGTGGTCCAACTCTATGAACCTCCCCGCGCGTAGTCCAACTCTACGGACCTCCCCGCCCGTAGTCCAACACACGTGATCCACCAGCTACGAGCCTCCCCACTCGCAGCATCTCTCAAGTGTGAGCACGGAACATACAAACCTACCTCGATCGTATCCTCACACGAGAGTAACAGGATATGAAACTCCTCGCTCATATCATCACGTGTTCATCACCAGTCATGAACCTACTCACTCATGACAACATCAAGCATATCCCAGACCAGGACCAACACAACAAGTCGTGCAAAACATATCACAACGCACCCTGCCACTACACCATCGCCTAGCATAGCCTAAGCGCCGCTAGGCGTAATGGCAGTACAGATCGCCTAGCGGTTCCACATCACCGTCGGGCACCACAACTCACCAGACATCCCTGTTTCCTACGATCGCCTGGCGGTCCACTCTACATCGTCAGGCGCTACACCAGTAATGTGACTCTATTGGTTTTAGGTACTGTAATTCATTTCCTAAAATTCAACCATTCAATTCTCAAACATCTAGAAATCAACATACACATTCATATATTCCAAATTACAACATCACAACACATATGCATCTTTCAAGTATAAGCACACATTCCTCTCTTTTATAATTCATA
>Ga0214542_1004184_pt1 | contig 28831 bp, 16 predicted proteins | sample CNSS1metaG_FD_160096 | JGI IMG/M metagenome (GOLD analysis project Ga0214542, IMG submission 160096) | Root nodule microbial communities from cowpea collected in UCLA plant growth center, Los Angeles, California, USA - CNSS1 | ecosystem: Host-associated > Plants > Roots > Nodule | place: USA...
TTAATAAAGTTTTCTTTTTTTTTTTTTTTTACTTTTAAGTTATAAACATTCGTTTTATTTACATTAAACTTGTTGAAATCTTATAAAGTTAAATTGTAATTTTAATTTTCTTTTAGTTTTTTTTTAGATTTTAAATTCTATTAAAAAAAATCTAGTTTTAGAGGAATATAATTTAATTATAGAATATAAATAATTTAATGAATTAAAGTATAAAATAAACACATACAAGAATGAATACTGAGTATATATATATATATACTGTGAAATTATAAATTACTTACAATTTATAATATGATTATTATAAAAAACCATATATTTATCCTATGTATAATGTAATTAAATATAAGTATAATAATTAACTATATTATATGATATTTAAAATAAATATTGAAAAAGTTTATCCTGCCTAACCACTATGTGATTAGATGACTGTTAATATATAAATTTCTTATTTGTTATATTTGGAATACATTATAATTATTTAATGTCATTCATGTACTTTAAAACTCATGAATATCACTAATTAAGAATAAAATATGAAACTTAAAAATCATTTACATTCTCCATGCAATAAAGTCAGTCAGATTATTTGATTAATTTACATATTTTAAAATTTACATTTAACACATTGAATATTTAAACAGTAACACTTTGCATTCATAATATAATTTAAAAATCATATATCTGACAAATTAAACTTCTAAATGGTTAAACTAATTGCATATTTAAATTATTCAATTCATTGGGTATTTTAAAATAGCATTTCAGGGAGATAATTAATTCTCCTCTTTTTACTTTATTTAATTTCTTATTTTGGTTGTGTTTTTGAGTGTTTTTATTTTCATTCCTCTTGGTTCTCTATTTGTATGTTGTAGATGTTTTTATTTTCTTTTTATGCTAATTTTTTAGGATTAAATATATTTTCGGTCTTTGAATTTTGATACAATATTAAAATTTGTATATATTTAAAATTTACATTTTTCATTTTCAAATTTTAAAAATAATTATATATATATATATATATATATAATTATTTTAACTTAACTATATTAAAAATTTTTAACGTGTGAAACATATCTTTTAGTCGATATTTAAAATAATATAAACATTTGAATTGTTACCGTAAAATATGTTTAACATATCAAAACTATTTAAAATAATTAGATTAAATGATCATATTTATTATTTTTAAAGTTCAAAAACAAAAATTATATCAAAAATTTAAAACATAAACAAATTTCGATTCAAATTAAAATTTAAGAATTAAAAACGTATTTAACCCATTTTTTATTTCTTTTAAGACGTGATTCTTTTATTTATTTATTTTAATCTTTTATCTCGTCTCTCAGTACAGATATGCAGTGAGATAGAGAAATCCAAGTCTGAGAAGGTGGAGATGAGATCAAACTAAAAACTGGAGATAAGAACTTGTTTTCACGCCGCTTAAAGTCATGTATGAAAGTATATCCTTTTGTTCATTAATTTTGCAACCTTAGCGTGGAAAAAATTGAGCACTAGAATATTCAAATAATTTCAAATCAAATACAATGCGGTCAATGTTTAAATACAAATTTATTTCTCATTTTCGTCACTTTTTTCGATTTAATCCTCATTTTAATTTAGTGTTTAATTACATCTTAATTTTTATTAATTTTCTGTAAATTTAATCCTTTTTGTTAACAATGTTAAATAGTTAATAGAAATGACCAATGCATGTCACATATGAATTCTTGGTTTTTCTTTTCTTTTTTAAATTTTATAAAATTTTAAATTTTTAAAAAAATTATTTACATGTCAAATTATCATTGTGTCACATGTCGATATCATATCATGTGTTAGTTTATGGATGAATTATTTTCTTTTTATTCAATTTAGTTTCTATATTTGTTATTTATGTTCATTTTAGTCTCTTTATTTGTTATTCTTTTTAACTTTAATTTTAATCTAAATTGAGATGAAATAATTTTGTCCTTCTTAAATTGAGACCAAATTTAAATTTTTCTAAGCTAATATTTTAAATATTCATATTTCATTTATACATTCTTGTTCACAGTCTTCTTCCCTCACTAGGCATTTTTTTTTATGTAAATCTTGCTGTTAGTTTATTTATCTGATTCTATATAAGTGACTCAATATAAAATTTTCAGTATTATAATACATTTCACACAAATTAAATTTATATTAAATAATATACTATTCATTCAATTAAATACCTGTGAAGTGTGTATACAATTTTCTATTGTAAATCTATTAAAAATACCATTAATCTAATTCTGAAAATAATTATAACAGAATACATACTTTTACATTAGATATGTCGTTGCCTAAAATATTAAAACATAATAAATTTTAGAATAAAAATATCAGACAGATTATTTTCTTATCGGTAAATTTAATATAGATGATTTAACTTGAATAAGTTAAAAAACATTTATTTTTAAAAAAAAATTGAAATATTTTAAAGATTGATTCGGATAATATTAAAATATTAGGTCTTTATTTAAATAATAAAGCTGAAGAATAATTACAACAGAAATAATGTTTGAGGTGTCCATTTGTAATTGGAATAAAGTTTGAGAAACAATTTGTTCAATCTAATTAGTCCTTTTCCTTTATCTTATAGAAACACTTATAAATCCACGAAATATGTTCTATATTTCTCCACCTCTGAATTATAGAAGTAGGTATATATCATATTTACATGCAACCTTTCTCTCACTTGGTTTCAACATCATCTCTTCTGAAATTGATTAATGGCCACATACCACGAATTCCACATTCATGTATGCATTAACAAAACCGCAAGAGCATTGTGTTGTGTAATGTAAAGACCCTTTTGCTCAATAAGTCATATCCACGGGGAGCTCATCAACACACTTTTTACCAATCATCTTGATCGACTGGTGGGTCAATCATTAGGGTGGGCCGACCACTCTGACCAATCTTATGGATAGACCATCTTGACTCATTAGTGGGTTAACTATTTTAACCAATCGACTGGTAAACTGATTACTCAGACTAACTGTCAAGATAGACCATTACATCTTGGGGTTGATATATTAACCGACTTGCAAGATTGATCAATTGCAGAATAAAAGTTAGACCAATAACTACTATGAATAAAGATTTAAGGTATGGTCGTTCACACTATTTCAAAACCTGTAATATGTTTCGTCCTGACTCGATCCACCACAGATTAATCATTTAGTGAGTCAACTCAATCCGACTCACTTATTAGTGAGCCAAAAAAATTCGAATCCAGCCTGACTCACCATAGATTGTTGGGTTAAACGGGTTGGCTCACGAACTCACTAGCTTACTTAATTAAAAAAAATACAATTTATTTTTTTTTCAGTCATAACTAAATTATAATTAAAATCTAAATAAACTTTAATATAATTCAAATACAAACCAAAATAACAAAAATACGAATTATTTATGTATTGACTAAAAAACAATTTAACATGACCCAAATGTAAAGCCTAACTTAACAAAAAATACTTTGTAACCTTTTATTTGTTGGTTGATGAGCCAACCCTCCTCATCACAGATTCAACCGGTTTAGTCGGGTCAAAAATCAACCCATATTAAAATTTATAGAAAATTTTCAATTCAATCTTATCCAAATTTATGGTGGGCCGGATTAGCTCGCAGGTTCCGATCGATTTTAACGGCTCTAGTTCCCACACAAACATACAATATTTAATACTTCTTTACTCGGACGCTAATTGACTTAAATGCCGGATTGCATTATGCATCTAGGGACTTCCAATGAGCCTTTGAGGATAAGTAGAGCGGAGATCGTCCGGCCTTGCAAAAACATGTACACAATCAAGAAAAAGTGCATACCAATGAGAGAAAAAGCTTTCCATTTTTTTTTCTGGCCATGGTTATGATTTAAAATAGTAAAAGGAGACAAAAGAACAGGTTTTGTGACCACACAATGATGAGGCTGGAATCCGTTTGGGTTAGAAGGTTTAGGAGGTCATATTAATTTGGTACAACCTGCAGGAAACAACTTCTTAATTGATGAAGGTGACACCATGAAGAAGTGTAGTTTTTTATTTATCAATAAGTGGATGAGATTGCACTGTTGTTGACTCTCCAATATTCCAATTGCTCTAATGTTTCAACAGTGTCTCCAAAATAACCAAATACTGCTTCAACCAATTAAATTCACACAGATGGCATCATTGATGATCATAATAATGAGGGAACAGTAACACCTTCTACTCTTATTCTAAAAGCATGACTTTTTGTCTATATATTCTCTACAATCCATGCCGAACCCCTTCATATAATTTCCACCACTGAAGCTCTTAAAGCTAGGAATGATGAAGAAAGAGTTTGAGTTTGCAGTGTTTGAAAAAGGTACAGTGGGAGGTAAAAGTGTTGACCCATGTAACCTTCTACCACCTAATCTTCCTGTTCTTGCTCATACCTTGGAACACACACAACCAAACTGGTAAATTAATGTCTCTTCCTTCTACTTGCAAACAGAGTCAAAATTATAAACATGTGTGCTTGTTTCATCTTAACTAATTAGTCTCATTATGCAGGATTGCTAGGTCAAATTCCCCTACTGATTTAATTATACAAATTGGTGATTCTAGCTTCCACTTGCACAAGGTGGGTCAATCACACCTTTCATTATATGGGAATTTGCATGTATTCTTGTCAAATAAAAAAAAACAATGTTCCATGAAATATTCTTAAAAGTTTAGTTGTATGTGATGTGGTTGATTTTCAGGTTGTCATGGCCTCAAGAAGTGAATATTTGAACCGGCTTGTGTTTGAGAGGGGAAGCAATAGAGAAAGTGGTGGTGAGAGCCTCATCATCCAAATTAAAAATCTTCCAGGTGGTAAAAAGTCTTTTAAATCCATAGTCAAGTTCTGTTATGGAAGGAAATTTGATATAACTGCATCCAACATTGCCCCATTGTATTGTGCTGCACATTTCTTGGAAATGAGTGAAGATCTCCAACAAGGAAATCTCATATCCAAGACAGAAGCATTTCTCACTTTTCTCATAATATCTTCATGGAAAGACACATTTCAAATACTTAAAACCACTGAATCTATTTCCCATTGGGCCAAGGACTTACAAATAGTCAAACGTTGCTCACAGGCAATAGCTTTGAAAGTGTGTGCAGATTCAAATGCATCTAACTTTGAAAGACCCTTAAGTGAAACTGATAACAGTGTTCATGATTGGTGGTTTGAAGATGTGTCATTTCTACGAATAGACCATTTTATTGAAGTGATTCAATCGATCAAAAGATGTGGAATCAAACCTGAACTTGTAAGTTCTTGTATAGAACATTGGACAAGAAAATGGTTTTCTCAAATCAGACTTGGACTTGATAAGGAGACTCCAAAATCCTTAACTCTGCACAGAATATCCATTGAGTGTTTGATTAACATACTTCCTGCAGAAGAAAACTCAGTTACTTGCAACTTTTTGCTTCATCTACTAAAGGCAGGGGTGATGCTGAAAATAAATTCTGAGTTGTTGTGTGTGCTAGAAAGAAGGGTAGCCTTAATGTTGGACAAATGTCGTGTTCCTGATCTCTTGGTCAAAAACCAACATGAAAAACATTCTTTGTATGATGTAACTGTTGTACTTAGGGTGTTACGGTTTTATGTTTGTGGCATGTCAAGTAATCATTCAGCAAAAGCAAAACCAAACAGTGTTGGAAGATTAGTTGATGGGTATCTCGTGCAAGTTGCAAGGGATGAGAATCTCACAATGGAAAGTTTCAAATCAATTGTTGAAGCATTGCCACAAAATGCTAGACACTGTGACGACAACCTCTATAGAGCCATTGACATGTACCTCAAGGTAATATCATTTCCAAGCCTTAAGATCTCATTTTGTTTCTCACAGCACTGAGACTCATTAAAGTGACTTAATTTTGCAGGCACATCCTAATTTAACAGAAGAAGATCGAACAGATATCTGTAGAAACTTGGAATACCATAGATTGTCACAAGAAGCACGTAAGCATGTGATGAAAAATGATAGGTTGCCCTTGAAATTAACTACGGAATTTGTCCTTTTGGAGCAAGTGAATATGACAACATCAATGACAAGTAATGGATCAAGTTACCGTAGAACACAGGCTCAGACAATCATGAGAGTGAACAAAGATTTGGAAAGAAGGGAAATAGTAAATGCCCAGGAGATAAACATGATGAGAAAAGACGTTGAAATGATAAAATCACAACTCTTGAAAGTGTATAGCTGCAAACTAAAGCTCCAAAAGCAACTAAAGGGATGCATTCGTTGAAAGAGAGTTAGTTTATTATGTAAAAACACTTCTGTAAACCTTCTTGATAGATTGATAGAATGATGTACAATATAAATGCCACTTAACTTTTTTCTCAGAATAATGTGAAGAAATTTGAATGCAATAGAAACTATGATGTAAAATGTAAAATGTATATATTTCATTTTGTCCTCTTTCATTGTATTCCAACCCCATTCCTCTGTCTAATACTCGTTAGTCATAAAATAAGTTCAAGGAAGAATGTTTGAATTTTTCAAGAATCAATTATATATAGGTTTTAAGATAATTTATTTTGTTTAAATTATTTAAACATTACATTAAATTATTAGAACATATCAATTCTTTATAATCATCATTAACTTTACATTTAAATACTCAATTATTGAAAGTAAAAAAAAAGTTAAATATAATCTAAAAAGTTTTAATCTTTATCTCAAATTTTATATACAATAAATATATATTTTACTATAATATATAATTTATCATATGTATCATCTTGTCTAGTAATATACATGAGAAAAGCGTATGAAATGGCAGGAAAATTAGGGTTGGAAACGATGGAAGATGACGCAGCGATTGGGGCGAGCGACCATGTTTCATCGGACTCGAAGTCGGAGGATTCCAGTTGCTGCTGCCCAATCTGCTTGGGGCCATTTCTTCAACTGTCTTACCTCGACAAATGTTTTCGTATGCCCTCAAACTATTCCCTTTTACTCTGTTTCTTGATAACCATCTCATCTCTACCTTCTTTTGCAAGATGATGGTAACTTTTCTGTCTTTCTAATCCCAAAGTTTATAAATTTATTGCATGTTGTAGAGACCCTTCAATGGGTTTGACTGATTGATTGATGATTTGGTTGGATGCTCTAACTTGTAGTATTGGGGAACCCTTTTGTTCGAAAATCACCCTGGCAAATTTTATATCAAGAAAAAGCTTTATTTTATTAGGATCAATGCTTGAGAGTTGAGATTCAAGAAGCAAAAAAGAGGCAATTGTACCATTTGACACTCTTACTGTTTTTTTATGTTATTATTCCTAGCTAATCAATGAACTTATTCTTGTGGCAGATAAGTTTTGCTTCAATTGCATTTTACGCTGGACCAAGGTGGTTGCTGGCAAGCACCGTTCTCTTCCTTCTTCCGTAAAATGCCCCCTCTGTAAGGTTCGGTTAAATGCCTTCATTTTTCAACTTCTAGAACATCATATATTTTTGTGCGCTATTACCATTGTTATATTGTTGTTTTTTCCTTTTTGACTTTGATCGAGTATAAATTATTCTCTCCATTTTACACCCTTTAAAAAGAATTTCAATTCAGTACTTTTAAGTGATCTCAATTTACTGCTCCCTGAATGCTTCTTATGGATGTCGAAATTCGCAAAACATTACGGATGATGATTTATGATAATCAAGTGGGTGAATGGTAGTAGAAGTTAGTATCAAGCTCGATCAAGTGACCTGCTGACATCTTTGTTCGTGTTTAATATGCAGACAGAAAATTTATCTATCGTGTATGAAGTGGAAGGAAGTTGCTTTCAGCGGCACTACGTGAATAAGGATTTTGAAGATAGGTTTGTCTAGTTTCAGTCCAAGTTAAAATTTTTGGTAGATTTATCCTTTTTATACTTTGCTCCTCTGTTTGTGTGTGCAGTTTTATATTGTCAAGAGCGCACAGATATAGATTACAGTGCTATTACACTGATCAAGGTGTTCGTCCTACTTCTATGAGATAATGGTGCCTGTCTATCCTTTGGTTTGTGTCAAATATTCGTTATTGATATTTTTATGTTACTTTTTTTTATGAACTCGGTGTGAGCAGGTTTGTTAGATGACATATTCAATATACCACAATATTGGAGATCTCGTAAGTACTCTCAGCCAAACTTCTGGCTTGAAAGTTGGTTAAGAAGAGAAATTCAAGCTCTTATCCAGGTTAGTAAACTTATCAAATTAGTGGTTTGTTGGTGCATTCTCTCTCAGGCCTTGACCCTGGAAAAATATCCAGTAACAGTGTGATTTATCTGCTACACGTATATTGATCCACATTTGTTGCGTTTTCTTTAGTGCTATCGTATGTAAGTGCTTAATCATAAGTGAAATTTCTGATTCTTTCAAATCCTTCCCTCTGTCATTTAATCACTTTTTTCTTGGGGAGGGAGGAAAAAGGGGGTGGGGGTTTCTATAGTAATTGCATAGGTGTGTTAAATCTTGACTTAAACTTGCTTTTTCCAATCTAAAGGAGGAGGATGTTGACATCATTGTGCACCATATAATTGGCGTGGTCAAAGCAGCATTATATACAAGGTAAGTTTCTTTGTGCATTTTGAGTGTGGAAAACATGGATGGTGACTAGTAATAACTTTTGAATTACAGAAGAGAGCAGAAGTCACTCGTGATTGCACCCGAAAAGAAACAGGAAGAGTTCAAGATGTCAGTCTCTGAAGCTGCAAAGCGATTTCTGGCTGCAAGAACGGACAGATTTGTATACGAGATTCAACTATTTCTTGCTTCAGGAATGAACATTGAAGCTTATGATGCTGTATACGTACAACGGTTAGGTTGGAGTTCTCCCGGGATAAATACTGAGGTTTCTCACAGTGCATTAGTTGATCGCACAACTGCGATTCCATACCTGTACATATTTGATGGTGACTTTGATGAAAATGAGTAGATTATTTGTTCTGTTCTTCTCATGTATTTGCTGTAATTTCTTCCTGAATAGCATAGGAGAACTTTTTCACACTTCAATGAGTGGTCTTGATCCTCTTCAGTTACCGCAGAAGGTGCAATTCTCCACCCAAGAGTGTAAAGTTGTTTAACACATGCTTGTTGTTAATATAACAATTTCCATAGTCTAATTTTATGCAGTTGTAACAAAACAGGGGAGGCTCCTTTTCCAGCATGTTAAAAGCTTGATTCTTTAAGCAATTATAAGCTAACAACATTTGCTCACTTTCAAAAATTAATAAAGAAAGAAAGCATGTACACACTTGATTATTTGGTTTAATGTATCATATGGGGTGTTACCCAATGGGGTGTGAAACGTGTAGTCATCTCCAATGTGCGACACAACATAAATCAATAAAACAGAAAGATAAAGTGGAGGAATATTGCCGTGTATTTGTATTGCATATGTATGTTGTGTTTATATAAACATAATATAGTACAATCATACTCTCTGTAATAAAGTCATCATTGAATACAATAATAATACATGAAATAATTGATAATGATGGTTGCACACACACGGACAAAATATTAGGGATATTGGAATAATATTATATTGACATAATATCTCTGGTATTGATTCTAATAATTAGAATCACAACTTTCTCTAACTCCCTCTCTCAAACTGAGGTGACTTAGTTATCCTAAGTTTGTCTTTTAATATGTTGAACCTTGTATGTGTGAGAGGTTTGGTTAAACAATTTGTAATTTGATCTGCTGTGGGCACATAGGCTATTGTGACTTGATTCTGAAGCACTTGATCACAAATGTAGTGAATATCTATCTCAATATGTTTAGACCGAGCATGCATCACTGGATTGGATGCCTGTGCCTTAGCACTCAAGTTATCACACCACAAAATCGGCTTTCTAGGCATAGGAAATTTCAACTCATCTAGAAGTGATCTGATCCAAGTTACTTCTGCTGTCAGGTCAGCTAAAGCTCTGTATTCTAACTCAATACTTCATCATGACACCACTTTTTGTTTTCTTGAGGCCTATGAGATTAATGTCTCTCCAAGGAAAATACACTGCCCTGCTATGGATTTCCTATCATCTATGCTAGTGGCCCAATCCAGCTATATCAAGATCGGTTGAGGGTTTGATATGGAGACAAAAATTTGTTAATTTGTTGTGCCATGGTGATATCTCAATATTCTTTTTATTCCTTGCCAGTGATCCATGGTTGGGGAACTCATATATTGGCTGACTTTGTTGACATAAAATGTTATGTCTAGTCGAGTGTTGGTCAGATATTGTAATGCACCTATAGCTTGTCTGTATAGTGTAGGGTTAGCAATAAGTTAACCTTTAGCAATGAATTGTTTCCCTGTTACCATTGGTGTAGGGCAAGATGAAGCTTTTTTCCATATTAAACTTCTTGAGTAGATCTCTAATGTACTTTGTTTGTTTAAGGTACATTCTACCAACATCTCCGTGTACTTCAATTCCCAAGAAGTAGTGTAGAAGGCCAAAGTCTTTGAGAGAGAAAGCAATGTTTAATCGAGTAATGAAAGTCTCTAAAGACTTATTGTTGTTCCCTGTAATTATTATGTCATCAACATATATGAGAAGGAGTATGATATGACCATTTTCTCTAAGAACAAATAATGACGAATCACTCTTGGTGTTTTGGAAGCCCCATCTCAATAAAGTATCTTTCAACTTGTCATACCAAGCCCTTGGGGCTTGCTTCAGTCTGTAAATTGCCTTGTTTAATTTGCATATGTGACCAGGCTTGGTTGAATCTATATATCCTTCAGGTTGATGCATGAACACATTTTCTTTAAGATTGTCATTCAAGAATGCATTATTTATATCTAATTGTCTAACCTCCTAATTTAAATGTACTGCAATGGATAGGACAATTCTTACCGTGCTGAACTTGACCACTGAACTAAAGGTTTCATCATAGTCGAGACCCGCAGTTTGTTGAAAATCTTTGGCAACCAATCTTTCTTTCCTTCGTTCAATTGAGCCATCTGCCTTGTATTTAGTTTTAAAGACCCACTTGGAGTCTATGATGTTATTCTACCATGAAATGGTACCAAAGTCCACGTATGATTAGCTGCTAGAGCTTTGAATTTTGCATCCATGGCTACTTTCCATTTTGGACTGAGTAGAGCTTCATTAACATTTTTTGGTTCCTTGTCTTCCGTGTCTGTTTCTAACAGCCATATATAGGGAAGTTTTGGCTTGTAGATCCCTGTCTTGCTTCTGGTTTGCATCCAGTGCGTGTTGTCCTGCTGAGTCTGTTGGTTATTTTCTTCTGGTGTGTCATTTACATGTGAGGTTGCCTCATCTACATGAATAGAGATATCATTGAGCGTTGGTTGATCATCATTGACAGCTAAGTCACCGAGAGTTGGTTGCTCTTCATTGGAAACTAAGTCACCTTCTTAATGATTTACCTCCATGTGAGTTGATTCAACTGTGTGGCTTGTAATGGTACCTGTAGGACAAGAAGGAAGAATAATATGGATTGTTCCAGTCAGTGTTTTTAATGAATTTCTTGTGTCAAGAAATCCATCATGGAAAGGAAAGTGATTCTCATTAAAGACCACATGTCTCGAGATGAAAATTATGCCATGAGAGTTGAGGCACTTATAACCCTTGTGAGAGTTGTTGTATCCCAAGAATACACACTGTGTAGTGTGGAATTGAAGTTTGTGTTGATTATATGGTTTAAGGCAAGGATAGCAGGCACAACCGAATGACTTTAGAGCATGATAATCAGGTTTCTTTTCAAATAACAATGAAAAAGGACTTTCATTTGGGTTAACTGATGAAGGCAATCTGTTGATGAGATAAACTGAGGTAAAGAAAGCTTCCCACCAGTAGTGTAAAGGCATTTTAGCCTGTGCCAAAAGTGTGAGCCCTACTTCAGTCACATGTCTGTGTTTCCTTTCAGCTCTACCATTTTGTTGAGAGGTATACAGGCAAGACATTCTAAAATGAATTCCCGATTCAATGGCTATTTTCTGGATAGGTTTAAACTCACCTCCACCGTCACATTGAAGAGCTTTTATCTTATTAAATTGTTTTTCAACCAGGCTTTTGAATTGATTGAAAGCATGTATTGTTTCTGATTTTTGTTTTAAAGGAAAAGTCCAAGTGAATCTGTTGTAATCATTAATGATAAGAACATAGTACTGAAAATTAAAGGGAGATAAAATTGGGGCAGGTCCCCATACATCACTGTGAATCAACTCTAAATGTTCCTTAGCATGAGAGGAAGATGATTTAAACTGTAACAAGTGAAGTTTTCCAAATTGACAAGCTTCATAAAATGAAAATTGATCATGTGATGATGTCTTGACATTGCAATTCTTCAGCACCTTTTCTAAGACTTTATTGTTGGGGTGTCCAAGCTTTCTATGCCAATTCTCCTTTAGCGATATGTAGACACATGGATCTTTATTGACTTGAGAGTTGACATTTGAAAGTTGGTATAATCCATCTCTAAGTTTCTCTCTTAGTAGTATTTTCCCTGTCAATTTGTCCTTCACATAACAATAGTTTGCATCAAATTTAACAAGAGCGTTATTGTCTGCAGTTAGATTAGACACACTCAACAATTTTTTTATTATTTCTGAAACATATAGAACATTATGCAAGTTGAGGTTATTCAATGTGGTTGTGCCTGAGGCCAATATTTTCAATCTTTCACCATTTCCAACTAAGAGAGAAGAAGTCGTACCATTGTTTTCGTTGAGATCTTGAAGTTTCTCATTTTGATGGGTCACATGATTGCTAGCTCCACTATCAAAGTACCATTCATAGCCCTGATTGTGGTAGGGAGAGGCTATGAAAGCACTGTGATTTTCTCTCTTGTTATTTTCAACATTATGATTTGAACATGTGTATGACTTATCATAACGATAAAAGCAATTCATTGCTATGTGTCTGATCTTGTTACATACCTGACATATTGATTTAGATCTACCTCTTTCTCTACCTCCTTTAAAGTTAGACCCCCTCCAATTACCTTGTGTCCCTAATTTGTTGCTTCTGAAATCAGTTTGGGTTGCAAGGTTTGCTGAAGTATTCATTGAAAGGTTATTGAAACAGTTCAGTTGTTCTATTATGCTTTCAAAAGCCAATAGTTGGACTTGTAGATCAACCCAACTAAGATTGATTTGATCAGATAATTTGACCACCACCGGATTGTAATCAGCATCCATTTATTTAGTGTTTGAATTATCAAATCTAAGTTGGAGATTGGTGATCCTGCCACCTTTAATTTATCTGCCAAGTTCTTCATTTTGAGAAGATATTGATCTATCTTCATTTCTCCTTTGCGAGTGTTGTGAAATTCTGACTTGAGGTAGATTGTCCATGATTTTGTGTTTGCACCTGCTAGGCTTTGGGCTTCATCCCAAAGTTCCTTAGAGGTTTCACAGTGCAGCAACTGTGTTGCAATATCAATGGCCATTGAATTCCTTAGCCACCCTAGGAGAGCTTGATCTTGTGCAATCCACTCTTCGTAGTTAGTATTGGTTTTCTGAGTTTTGTCACTTGTAGTGACAAACGGTTCTGGGCATTCTTTTATTCCTAGTATGTAGCCATCAAGTTTGCAACCTCTTATCAATGGAAAAACTTATGACTTCCATAGGAGATAGTTATCTTTGTCCAACCTGACAGAACCAGTTGTGTGTTAGTCATTTTTGTGATTTGTGTTGGTTGCAGAAGACATGATTGGATTGAGAGCCTTCAAGTTTAAGAGCTCTGAAACCAAGAAAGATAAAATGGAGGAATATTGTCATGCAAATCTGTGTATTTGTATTGCAGATGGATGTTGTGTTTATATAAACACAATATAGTACAATAATAATCTCTATAATAAAGTCATCATTGAATACAATAAATAATACATAAAATAATTGATAATGATGGCTGCACACACGGGACAAAATATCAGAGATATTGGAATAATATTATATTGACATAATATCTCTGATATTGATTCTAATAATTAGAATCACAACTTTCTCTAACTAAGTTTAAATCAGAAAAGCTGACTGCGGGAAACATTAAGAAAAGTATGATCGATAGGAGTACATAAATGAATCAACACGAATAAATGGTGCGAGAAATTTAATATGAAGTGAATAAGGTGCGCGTAGGTTGAAGAAAAATCTCATGTTGGAAAAACTAAAAACTATGAAGGATAATAGTACAAATGAATGAATGATGCCAGAAGTGAAAAATAAAACGTTTTTTAAACTTAAAAGTAGCAAAAGTGGACAAGGACTTCAAGAAAATGAGAATGGTGTGGAAAATGAAATATATTAAATGGTAGGTTAGTAGAAAACAAATGTGGCTGATATTTGGATTGGCCAATCAAAGTTTAACCTTATCTTTACAAGGATCGTAGAAGTAAAACACAATGCTATGAAATTTATTCTTACTTGAGATGCTCTTCAGTCATTGTTATATCTACTAGCATCACCATATCCATTAGCGGTTTGTAAACGTGAGAGAGGAACTTTACAACAGGAATGGAGACAGCTTCAGATGACTACGGGGCATTCATGGAGAAATTCACTTTACCACCAAATTCTGCTCCTGATGTACCCCTCAATTCACTCACCTTCGCTATCAAAGATATGTATGTATTTTTCCTTTCGAGCCACAACATTTCTGTAGTGAAAATTCCACTTTTGCTGACGCCTAAGTCAGCTAGACTTTGATAATGCTTCTGCAAGTTGAACTTGAAGGAGGTGTTTGTGTGGAACAGATTTGACGTGGAAGGATATGTGACCGGCTTCGGAAACCCTGACTGGGCAAGGACACATCCCGTGGCCACTTCTACTGCTCCAACAGTTTTGGCTCTACTCGGAGCAGGTGCCACTTGTGTCGGTAAAACTGTCATGGATGAAATGGCTTACAGGTTTGGTTTTCTTTGCTCATATTTTGGCTTATTCCAAAACCCATAGGGTTCTATTCTATAGTTCCAAACAATATTGAATGATGTGCCTACTTAGTGGAAATTGAATGCTTCATGAAAACCTTTTAGGAGTATTCAGTAATATTTATATTATTCTTTATACATGTAACTTTTATAGCATTCACCACAAAACTTAGTTCGTTGAATATTAGATTTCAACATCTCTTCTGCATACCACCAATAGAGGGGTACCGGAGCTGCAGATCCTTTTAATCTAATATCAATTGGGTATAAAACATGCAACATTGAAGAAGAAGGAAATCACGTATGCTAGAGTTTTTTTGGGATGATTGAGAGAGTCTCACTAGCTATATTTCCAAAGATCGTAAGAGAAAAAAAAAAAGCAAAGGAAACATGAGAAACTTTTTAACAAGAATTCGAAAGATTCATAGGTGTGAAGCATGTTTCAACCAAAACTCATTGTATCATCTCAAAAGAAATGAACTGAGATATGGGTGACGAATTTGGAAGAGGAAGAAACTATTATGGCAGAAGAGAAAATATTGGAGATCAAGCAAATGTGTGGACTATGTAAGAAGAACAATCATAAAAAAAAAAAATATTATTGGAATAAAGACAGTCCAAAATGTTATGCTTGTAAAGAAACTGTCGTTATAACAACCATGTCATAAATCACAATACTAACATAATGGTTAGTATGGAATCTATGGCTTGTCTTTTTTAACACAGTCACAATGGGACAAAGCACAAGTGGTGACTTGTACAGTGGTGACCTGTGACTTTGGTGTCACTTTTCACTTTGTAAAATTGTGGCCTTAAAATGGTATGGCTTATCTCAACAATCATGTCACAATTATAATTGTAGAAGAATAAAATGGTATGGAATCTCTTATAACATTGTAGAAGCATAACATGTCACTTTGGAAATTATAACTGTAGCAGCATAAAATGGTATGGAATTTGTAAGAAAAGAGCAATCATGTCACTTTGACGATCACCATCACGATTCATTTGCAGAAGCATAAAATGGTGAATGAAGCGTGATCTTTGCTTCTCAAAAAACAACTCAAGAGCATAAGAGATTATGGTATTTGGGGGCTGCAACAATCACATAACCAAAGATAGAAAAGTTTTTGTTAACATAGATTCTTCATTTTCCTCAAAACTTAAATTAGGCAATGGAAAGTATGTTGGCATGAAAGACATAGAAAGCATTGGAGTTACAACAAAGTAAGAGGTAAGGTGATTCATAATACTATATACGATAAAATTAGGTGAAAATTTGTTGGGCACTGGCCAACTTTTGGAAGATGATTAGTCTCTTCGATTTTAGAATCAGTACTGCAAATTCTTTTATTCAATAGAAAGAAGAGTTGCTACGGTGAAAATATCAAATAACAGAATTTTCACTTTCTCTTAATTACGAGAGAAAACTTAACCTGATGGTTAGAGAAGAAAATGACTCTTGTCTATGCAACTAGAGATCTGGACACTTAAATTATAAGGGTCTTATGTCATTTTCTAAAAAGAAAATTACTTTCTTTTTGTGACTATATGGAAATTTAATGTTCAAAGAGTGACTATTATCTATCATTTTCGTGTAAACTGTGATATTTTAGGATAAATCTTAGAGTTGGAAGAAATATAACTTTCTTAGCTTTCAGTCACTATGTAGATCATACGGAAAGGACAAGGTTCCCAATAATTAAGATGTCTCAAAAGTACGCAAGTAAGGTTGCACTTCATTTAAATGGATTGAGCTTTCTTAGCTTTCTCACTTCTGCTCATTTTGATTGAGCTTTCACCTTATAAAAAATGACTGATAATTTGTATTTTTTTGTCTCGGATATGTGCATATTTTGAACACCATATTTCTGCTAGTCACATGATTCACTGCTCTTTCGTGCGTGGCAGTATAAACGGGGAGAATATACATTATGGCACGCCTAGAAATCCTTGTGCAGCAGACCGGGTTCCTGGAGGATCCTCTAGTGGTTCTGCCGTTGCAGTTGGTGCAAAGCTTGTTGATTTCTCATTAGGTCATTTATTCTTCCCTTCCATCGGTTATTTTTGTCAACATTTTGTTAATAATTTCAAGTGCTGTTACATTTTCATCAACTGTGAGCTATTCCTATTTTCCGTTGAGTTTCATTTTGGCTTCATTTGATTAATTATTTGAAGTGCTCTTTTCAATCATAGGAACTGATACCGGAGGAAGTGTAAGAGTGCCCGCATCATATTGTGGGATTTTTGGTTTTCGTCCTTCTCATGGTGTTATTCCAGTATCAGGAGTTATCCCTATGGCACAAAGTTTTGACACTGTGGGTAATAATCCAGTAACTTGATGACTGTTAAATCTCTACATTTCATAATTTTTGTTTTAAAGCCTAAACGTATCATGATGAAATTGTGATTAGATAGTCTCTAGGGGAGTTAGTTATCAGTTTCTCTTAAAGTTTACGATGAATAAGTTTCTTTCTTCAATCCAGTGCTCTGAAATTTACATAACAATTTATGTAAAACCTTTACCTCACGGTTCTAGTACTTGTTTTTCTCTAGTTATCTGGTTAAAAGGTATTCATGATATTTAGCAATACGAAGTTAGCTATGAATTTTTTCCTCCAAACTTTATGTTTGAATTTTCCCTTTTCTACATTTCAACTCCTATTGATATGATGTCAAGTAGTGGTGTTGAAATTATAGCTCCACTAGCTGTTGAGCACTTCTTCTCGGTACTCATTTTCTTGTTCCTCATCTTTACATCTAGGATGGTTTGCCAGGGATCCAATGCTTTTGAGCAAAGTAGGCGGTGTAATTCTACAATTGCCAGATGTAGCACCAGCTAGACCTTCTTGCTTCATCATTGCAGAGGACTGTTTCCAGCTTTCATTCATTCCATATGATGTAGCTACACAAACTGTCGTGAAAGCAATAGAGAAGTTTTATGGAGGTGAATGATCCGATAGATCCGTTGCTGTCAATTCAATGTTATTGATTGTTAATTATAAAACAAAAGATTCCAATGATAGGAATTCTTCTACCCCTTTTAATTTAGTTGTAAATCTATTTGTGGTTTGATCCCACTAATGATGTATAATATGCATTTTGGGAAAGTTTATTTTACTAAGTGAGAAGGTTTTTTGTTGTATCCACTATTGCAGGGGATGTAATAAAGCAGGAAATCCTTGGAGACTATGTGAAGACCAATGTTCCAAGTTTGAAACATTTCATGAGTGAAGAGAATACAGACCAAATATTTAACATTCCATCACTGTCTGCAGTTTCAAGTGCCATGCGGTTACTTCAAAGGTATAGCTGACCATCAATCCCTAGTCTTCAGTAAAGATAATTGTAATTTTCTAGCGGATTGTGGGTTGCCTTAGATTGAAACTTGATTGTAGCTTTATTTTTAACTTGTAATGTAGCTATGAGTTCAAGAATAACCATGGTGAATGGATCACAGCGGTCAACCCAGATTTAGGTCCTGGAATCTCAGAACGTGTATCAGATGCCCTAAAGACAACAGGGGAGAACATTGATACCTGTTATTCAGTAAAAAGAGAACTGCACGATGCCCTTGCGGCTCTTCTTGGGGTATTCTTTCTCTTTGACTCACGAGGCATGCACACAGACCATAGCACGATATTTGGAATCCTCATAATTTACTGATAAACAGCGTATTTCAACATATGAACATGAAATATGTTTGTGTGTGTGGCATAGATTCTCTCTTTAAGTCTTAAAAAATGGAAGCCTCCTTTACTTTTTGCCCATTGGGAAGTAATTTCAAACATGCTTGTTATAAATCATAGATCAATTTTGCTTTTGAAATACTATTTGAGACCCTTCTGGGCTAAACATTTTTTTCAGCAAAACTTTTCATTTGTCAGAAGTAAGAATTACTCTGTACTTTTACTTTTTATTATCTAGCTTGAATGTGTTTGTTTTGGAAACAATTAATTCAACGATGAAGATCATAGATTCTCCCTCCAACTCTCTTTTGTAAAAATAAAGGAGTGTAGTCATTAAGCAACACATTTATTTTTGGAAGCTTGCCTTTTGTATAAGTTACTATAATACTGTGTTAAAAAATTTCAGGATTTTGGTGTTCTCATGATCCCCACAGTTCCAGGGCCTCCCCCAAAACTCCAAACAAATGCGTCTGAATTAGAAATCTTTCGTGCAAGGGCTTTTAGCCTGCTGTCCATTGCTGGAGTATCTGGATTTTGCCAGGTTTTCCCTCTCTCTAGTGTTTATGAGCACTTGGACTCATATTTTCCTCAATCAATTAAACTGCATATCAGAATGTATGTCAGAATGTTATAACAATGATGTATTTCCTGACATTGTGTAGGTAAGCATACCACTAGGGATGTATAATGATCTTCCCCTATCAATTTCTCTGGTGGCCAGACATGGTGCAGATAAATTTTTGCTTCACCTTGTTGAGAATCTTTATCCTAGCATCAAAGAACAGAAAGCTGCATAACAGAGAGCATCAGTTACTGATATAGATGTAAGTTCTATATTTTTACCTTAACCGGGAAAAACAAATGTATAGAAGCTTTGAGATCTCTGTGCCGTCACATTTTAGTTCCTCCTTTTTATGTGCTTGTTTGAACAAAAAATGAAGTCAGATATATACTAGATGCTTTCTGTTTATTTCTGTGTCTACACATACATTCTTAGGTTTATGCGCAATAATATGCTTCCCATCTTTTGCAGATGCTTTGAGTATGCATACTAATGTCAAAGCTGGAATGTAAGGAGGGAAACTGCGTAAAGGAAATTCATGCTTATCAGAGTCTTGTTTCTTTCGGATGTTATTAAGTTCAATCATTCCTTAAGTCAGTCTTGTTTCTTTCGGATGTTATTAAGTTCAATCATTCCTTAAGTCATACCAGTCTGCTTATGCTGCTTGGCTATGAAAGCAAATTGAAATTGATTGTAGTACCTCAATAGTACTATACTATATTATGTTAACAAATAATTAGTTGTTGATGCATTTGATATTCAGCTGTGTCAGCCTCAGAGAAATAAGCTTTATGGGAACCTCACATCCACACGTGGAGAGCAACATCCATTTATCACACACCAACACTTCTCCCTTCTCTTCTTGAATTTGGCTGGCATGTCATCAAATGTGAAGTTTAATTGGAACTTTACTTTACCACACACACTTCATCCATACATGATCTTAGGTACCAGAAAGGCACTACTCAGCTTGGAATCAAGTATAAGCCAAGTAAAACGGAATATTTTTTGGAATGCTGATAGTGATTAGACCGAAAAGCTGTGAATTAAATAAAAACTAATATTAACGTATAGTATAATGAAATAATGTCGAATTCGAAGAGGGAGAGCTAGGCGTGTTAATGCTTGGATTTGCTGTGAGTGTCCATTTTATGACCTTTTATTTTTTTATTTTTTGTATTCTCAGAATAGGATATTTCTCTCCCCTTCTGATGAAGTTCGATTACCATTCATTTCTGTGGCTATGGAACCTTTGATATCTTTTCGTAGTTATTGGTTAAACTCGATTAAGTAGAATGCAACACGCATCTCCATAACCAGACACATGTACAGCTTAACGCATACAGAACTTTATTGCATGATTTTACTATTCATATTTCGCTACAAAGACTTATTTTATTCGGCTAGCTTCTACATTCAAAAGTAGATAACATCCCCACCTTCACCAGTGAAGAGAGAAGCTGATTCACACAAAAACGTTACACCGTACTTCATTAGAGTATCACTGATGCAGTTTAACCATTGACAATGGTTCCACCTGAAAAAGCACATGCCATGTTAATCAGTAAGTCAACCAGAGTGTAGAGTACTATATAAAGTCCATATAAAGTCCATAGCTTTGAAATATAAGCATAAGCAGTGTTACCATTGGGGTGAAGGACTTGTCCAGTTATGTAAGAGGAGCACGCGTTGGAAGCAAGAAAAACAAAAGATGGTGCAACCTCAATAGGTTGACCAGCTCTCTTCATGGGAACTTCACCTCCAAATTCTGCAGTTTCTTCCTCCTTGAAAGATGCTGGTATCAATGGAGTCCAAATGGGTCCTGGAGCAACCCCATTTACCCGAATTCCCTTGCTAACCAGCTGAAGGGATAGTCCCCTCGTAAAGGCCACAATTGCTCCCTTAGTTGAAGTGTAATCCAGAAGTTTCGCATTCCCCTTGTATGCATTCACTGAAGTCGTGTTGATTATGCTGCTTCCCTCCTTCATGTGCTTCAAAGCATGCCTACATATATAACAAAACCACATCATTCAATGTTTTCTATCACATATATATCATTCACGATTCACGATTTTACCTGGCCATGAAGAAATAGCCAAAGATATTGGTTCGAAAGACCCTCTCAAGCCTAGGCTCATCTATCTCCTCCACAGTTCCACACTCGTATTGCTCAGCTGCATTGTTGATCAGAATGTCTATGCGACCAAAAGCACTCACCACCTCGTCAACCACCCTCTTGCAATTCTCATCATAACCCAAATCAGTTGGTATGGCTATTGGATCCTTGGCATCCGCAGTCTTGGCCCTCTTTATCATCTCCAGGGTCTCCTTTGCATCCTTGTCCTCACTCCCCTTCACATATGTGAAGGCCACAGTAGCACCTTCTAGCGAAAACAAGTTACACACTGCTCGTCCAATCCCAGAATCACCACCGGTAATTACTGCAACCTTCCCCTGAAAAAGAAAATCCAGTTTTCTACACAGAATGAAGAGCGGTGACACCAAACAAACAAAACGCAACGTGCATGCATGCATGCACCATCTTTTCTAAACTAAAAAATTAGTACAAAAGAAGGTTGTTTGTGTGTCTACTTGGAGTTTATTCGACGGCTTGTAGTCGGGGCTGGTGAATTGGGGTGGTGGAGTCATGAGATGTTCCTTGCCCGGCTGTGTTTTTTGCTGCTGAGGGGGGAATTTCTGTTCAGAGGAAGCCATTGTTGGAAAGAAGGTTTTGGAAGAAAGGTGATGATTGTGAAAGATGCATGCATATATATAAAGGATTGGATTTGACGGTGTGAAGAGGTGAGGGTGATGATGTGTTGATGAAAAGGGGTTTGAAGATGCAACGTGGTGAAGAGTGGCACAAGGAGGTGTTCACGTGTCCTTTCACTCGCATGCACTGGACCCGTCTGAGGAAACGGACATTCTCGACCAACAAAAAGTTATGCTTCTCCCTACGTCTTCCTTTTATGTTTTTAATCCACTTTTTTTTTTCATATTATTCGATATATGTTTTTTAAATGTTTAATACATCTTTTTCATTTTTTTTCTAATATTTTTACTAAGTAAATTATATTTTGAGAGGCTCACTCTAGAAAAAAGTTGCTTTAAAAGGAATTATACTGAATGTGTGATGGGTTTAATTAAATTACAACTTACTAGATTTCATGATATTAATATATATATATATATATATATATATATATATATATATATATATATATATATTTTACTATCACTTACCAATTTAGGATTTATTTGCGTTGTCATTCGATTCGATAGCGTGGACATAGAATTCATTGAAACAAATTTATTTCACATACTTTGGAAAGGAAAATTACTAGACACATTTAATAACCTATTCTAACCAAATATATATATATATATATATATATATATATATATATATATATAAAGAAATATATTTAATATAATAAATTGTTAAGCGGTTGCATGATTTGGAAAATAATTGATGAACGGCACACTAAAAATCATGAGAGACAAAAATATAACTAACTATTATATTGATTAAATTAAATATTATTTTATAAAATAAAAATAAAAATATTTGAAATTAATTTTATTAGTAATAAAAAGTATAATTTTGAATCATAAATAATACTATAAAAAATTCTTAAAAAATAATCAATTTTATAATAAAAAGTAATTAATTACTATAATAACCAATTTATATATTAATTTATAAAATTAAAAATTATTGATAATTAAAATAGTAATAAAAAATTATAATTTGTAAGATTTTAGAAAATGACGTTTTAAAAATATGATGGTTTTAAAAATAGTGACTCAATTATTTTTTATTATTTCAGTATTAAAAGGTGATTTTAATATAAATAAAATTGTTATAAAAGAGTTTCAGTATTTTTAAAACACATTATTTCTCTAGAAATCATCTTTCTAGACTACCGTCTAGGAGTTCTGTCTCTCTGATAATCTGATTGAAGAACCGAGACCATATGATTGATCCTCTCAGTGAGCTCTTCAAGTTGGACCGTCGTCGATCAGTTTCTCTATTCACATAAGTTGAGTTTTCGCCTCCTTTTTGGTTTATTTCTGTTTTTTGTTGCATGCGAGTCTTTTTCCGCTCACATGTGTAGTTTTAATCATCAATATTGTTGATTTAGTAGCTCGCTCGGTGAATTATTGACGAACATTCCCTTTGGACCAGTGAAATACTCATTGGACAAACGACCTGATTGTTGGTCAAAGTATCTTTTCACTCAACGAGAGGATACGTTCACTAGCGAGTATGTCAAATCTTGAACAGATATCAATTAATTGAATTTAGAAACTTTGTATGTTTTATATATTTAATATTAATGGTATTTGAATTATATATATATATATATATGTGTGTGTGTGTGTGTGTGTGTGTGTGTGTGTGTGTGTGTGTGTGTGTGTGAAGTGTCAATTGTATTCGGATAATTGAGTTTAGTGTCAATTGTATCTATGTTTATATGTAGTGTTATTTTGGTAAATTGAGTTAAGTTTTTTTATGAATATTTCATTGTTTACATTAGTTTACCCTTCTTTTGTGTTTTTGTTTTGTGTTGTTTGTCTTTCTTTTGCGATGATCACCTATTCGATGGGAGTATATGTGGTTGGAGTTGTTGGAGCACCTCTGGATGATGAGGAACCATCTTTTAGGTTGATAGAAGGTTTTTGTGGGAACCATTATAAGTGAGTAGTGTGTGCTTAGAATTAGAATTGGTTTTTAGTTAGTTTGTATAAAAGTTATACTTTTAGATTCCTATCTGTTATAAGACTGTATTAATATATTGGATATTTTGTTTTGACTACTATAGTGAAACAATTCTATTTTATTAGTTTGATTTAAGCTGCTAAAATTAGGATGTCACATAATTATTTCTAAATTAATAACTAAAATAGTTTCAATTGTGAATTGGTCTCTGGTCACTAACATTAGTTTATAAATTGGTCTCTAATTAATTGATTAGAGACCAAATTATAAATATTTTTTTTGGTAGCCAAAATATTTTTAACCTTGTTAGTCAAAACTTTTCTAACTAATATTAGTGATCAATTTAAAAACTAATTCATAATAAAAATTATTTTAATTATCAACTTAAAAATCAATTATAATTTTTATTAATAATAGAAACTATTTTAACTATCAATAATTTTTAGTTTATAAATTGATATTTAAATTAATGATTATAGGAATTAATTTCTTTTATCAAATTAATTATTATTTTAAAAAATTCTTATAATATAATAAATAGTTCAAAATTAGGTAGCTAATATTAAAGATAATTCATAAACTAATTATAATTTTTTATTAATAATAAATACTATATTAGACATTAATAATTTTAGTTTATAGAATAATATTTAACTTGGTTAATATGATAGTTAATTGCTTTTCATTTTATATGTTTTAATAATTTTATAGTGAAGTTCAAAACATTAATATGATATATATACTTAAAAAAATTATAAATTCACACACGAGATATGATATGAAAAAAAAAATTGAAAAAGTGTTTAATATGTATATATAAAATAAATATATATCTTTATCATTTTGTCATTATCTTGTTAAAAAGTATTAACGTATCATCTTTGAAAAGGAAATATGATCTTTTGACAACATCGTATTCCTTCTTCTTTTTTTATTTGTCTAATAAAAACTTCAGATTTTTATAATGACACCTAGTAAAATATTTGTTTCGAACATGGACTAAGGTAAAGATATATGATTAAGTATTTTTCTTTTATCATTAATTTTATTTCTTAAAGAATGAAACTTTTGAATATATTATCTATCAGGAATCTTCACACAAAATTTTTTAGAAAGTAACAATAATTTGCTAAAAATTTATATATTTAATTATTATCACTAATATAACAAGTATATATAATTTAGTATTGAAATCTTTTTTTATGTTTCTTTTTAAAAAATTGATAGTTTTGAAGTTGTATTTACTCATTTTAAATAAGTTTTTATAATTTTATCTCTTCCCTTTGTTGCATATTTCCATATTTAAAATTTTTTTTTAGAATAAATTTCAAAGAGTTAATATAAAACTCCACTCCTCTAATTCTTTGAATCTTAAGAAATGATTCATCTAATTCAACAATTGGATTGTGTCATGCTTGAAAATATGTTAAGAAATAAATTTGTCTTATTTATATTTTCACGGTATCTTCTTTTTTATCTCTTAAAAAATGTATTATTTTATTCCTCTCCAATATATTTTATTTGAAATAAAGAGTGTAAGACTGGAAATTAATTTATCAAGATCTAATAGAAAATTGAGAAACGTAATTACTAAAATAAATCTATGATAATAAGTTAGAATTAAAAAATGGTTATAAAAAAACATATACCGCATCATTTTTCCTTCATAATCATAAAAATATATAAAAAAAAAACTCATGAGATGAAAAAAATAGTAACTATTAAACTAATATTTCACTATCAAGAGATAGTTGTATTTTTTTATTTTCAAAAAACGAAAGAGGACATATGAGAAATATGAGAGCAACAAGAATGAATTTGTGTCTAACTTTTTTTGTTTCGAAACAAAAGAAAACACAACAAGAGTAGTAGATGAATACAATATGTGAGAAACTTAAAAGACAATAAGATATAACATAATAAAAATATCTCAATAAATTTTGTTATTTTTTATTATATTTAGTTTTGTATTTTATTATTTATTAACATTAAATATTATTTTGTAAAAAATAAAAAGTTATCCAATTTAATTTCATTAATATAATATATTACATATATTTAAAATAAATAAATAATTTGGGAGGACCATGGTCCTAATGAGAGTTTGGATTCTCTACTGATTTTTCTCTGTTGTTACTTCAACATACACTGATGGCTATTAATTTTGAAATATATTAAAATTATTTTTAAAGTACTAAAACACTGTGTTTTTAATACTCAGCAAAGGACAACACAAAAAACTCAGTAGAGTTAAGGGAGTTTGGTGAATAGACTAACAATGTATGGGTATGGATGATGAAATGGAGAAAAGATTGGTTTGAGTGGGAATTGCCTCAATTAAAGATTTTAAATAAATGTTAAATCAAACACAAATTTAAAGAGAATGAGAGGACCTTTGGGTATAGAAAGATGAGGAACAAAAATTCACAGTCAAATATACATACTTGAAATTAAAAACTCCAATTGTCAAGAAAAGTTATGATATGATCAATATATTTTGGAGTATAAAGGTAGTTTCATCGTCGTGAAGGACAATATTAAATAAAATAGCAATAAAGGAAATTCTTGAAATGGTGTTGCACTTTGAACGTGTAAGGACCACTGTTTACTTTTAATTTTTTTACTATACCTAGGTCGTTTTAGTTTTTCAAGAACTTCAATTTAAAATCATTTTCAGTAGAGTTGAGACACTCTTAAAGTATCTATATTTATTGATATTCTTTACCGATAGAAAAAATATATATAATTGGCGAAATGTACCATATGGGTTTATATATAACTTTAGAATATTCTGAGAGTAATTCAGGAGTTTGAGTAGCTTCATGAAGTTGTACTTGTAACAAAACCAATTGATAAATGTAATATCAATCGTAAAAGTAACCTCTGTGTGTTGAAGTGAAGAATCTCACAAAAATATGGGAAACACACAAAATCTGGAAGGTTATGAATAATATTAACTTTGGCTCTTGAAAATAAAAAATCCAGCAAAAATCATAATCAGTTTTTTCCCATATAATGCAAACTGTTCACTAGAATGAAAAAAGAGAGAGAGAACAAATACAGAATCCTCAAATCAGATTTAATTGTAAATTTTGGCGTTAAGTACCCCATACTTTCTCTTTCTGATTAATTGGTTTATTAATAATAACTAATTTATATACTATCATAGCTATAAAGTATGATTTGAATTTCATAAACCCTAAACCCACGAATCAGGAATTCAAGAATTAAACTTGTTTGAAATTGTATTTTAAGGGAGAAGAAAGAGTTATGAAAAAAAAAATATATTTGAGTAGCTCAACCAATGGTACTTTTAATTCGTACAACATAATTTTTCTTGAAAAAAAGTATATATTTGTTTTTAATGAAAGGATTACAAGAATCCCAAATATTTGCTCGTCAAAATATTTCTTTTAGGGTATGTGTTTCACTTTGTGAGCTCGGCGAATATGTCACTTGTAATTTTGGGTATGTGTTTCATTTTTTAGGTGTTTTCTTTTCTATGATGTTTTTTTGTCATTTACACTGTACACTTTTTCTTATCTCTTTTAGTATGTTTTAGTAACGATTTCTTTATTATTTAGTTTTTATCACAAATGGTTGTAATTATTTATATTATCTTTTAGTATTAATTTTGTTGAGTTTGTTCGATCTAGTTCTAATATTTTTTGATGTTGTAATTATTGTTGTAATAAAAAATAAAGGAAAGAAAATCTAAAAAGATATTTTTAAAAAATAAAAAGAAATATATTTAAATTTGATAATTTTATTTTATAATCAATTAATGTAATGTTGTATGACAATTTTATAAAATACTATATGTGATTTTTAACCTCTTAAAATCTAAATTAATGGTGATAGTTTTATTTTCGTTATAATGTTAAACCAGATGTAATAACCTTAAACAAAAAAATATTCAGTAAAAATGTAAATTTTAATAAAAGTATCAATATAACATTTATATGAAAATTAAATTTTGTCTCAATTTGGAAATGGCAAAATTATTTTATTTTAAAAAAAAATGAAACTAAATCAAACAAAAATAACAAATATAAAGACGAAAGATACTTACACGTGACATTATATTAACACACTGCTATTGTCATGTGACAAATGTTGGCTTTATACGTAGACATTTTATTTAATCTTTCACAAAACTTAATCCTAGATCCCAAACTTACTTTCTACTCCAAGTTTTGGTTAAACCATTTTCCTTCTTCTACACCACATAAATCATATATGTCCTTCCATTACCTTGATGTATACTGTTTTTTCTTATGTCCTCTTAGACCTTTCCAAGACTTATATTTTGATTCTAAGATATCCTTCCACAATCCATATTCCATCGTCTCTGGTCTCCACTTCCATTTCACTATAATAAAGATTTATTAAACAAATAGATATATTTTAATCCAATTCATCTCTTAGGTTTACAATTCTATAGATATAACAATTTGACACAATATCTAATCATGTATTCATTATTAAGTTACGAAAACATTATACAAGTTAATGATATAAAAAATGTCATACAATTTGATTAAAAGACAATATCAATGTATTAAGTATGGTTATAACAGTTATGACTATACTTATATTTTTTTTATCAATATTTAAAAACAGTAACACCTTACTTATTGATTTTTTCTCTCACTCAAATCATACTTTAAAGCTGTGATATTATATAAATTAACTTATATTAATAAGTGAATTAATCATAAAGAAATATAAAATACAACCATTTGACTATTTCTAATTATATTTTAATTATTACGTTACAAAAATTGATATAACTTAATATGATAAAAAAAAAACTGCAATCTTATTAAGCTTGAGTTTAGATGGAAGTATGGATTTGAAATAGTAAAAACTAGTGGATTTGAGAAAAAAAAAAAAAAAAAAAAATAAAAAAAAATATAAAAAAAAAA
>Ga0214542_1004185_pt1 | contig 28820 bp, 13 predicted proteins | sample CNSS1metaG_FD_160096 | JGI IMG/M metagenome (GOLD analysis project Ga0214542, IMG submission 160096) | Root nodule microbial communities from cowpea collected in UCLA plant growth center, Los Angeles, California, USA - CNSS1 | ecosystem: Host-associated > Plants > Roots > Nodule | place: USA...
GGTTTTAATTTGGAGAGGGACCAAATTGGTTAATGTTAACAAAAATTGGGACCTAATTGAACAAAAATAACAAATATAGGGACCAAATTGAATTTAGAACATTGACTTTGACACGTGGCACGCTACTAGGCTGACATGTGGACATTTAAAAAAAATTTAAAAAATTTAAAAAAAATTCAAAAAAAATTCAAAAAAACCACGAAGTGACACGTGGCACACTCCAGGGTTGACACGTGTACATTTAAAAAAATTAAAAAAATTAAAAAAATTCAAAAAAACCGAAGTGACACGTGGCAATCACTGTTCATGATCGTCAATGATTTAAACGGTGTTAGCAAAAAAGGACCCAATTGAATAAAATTGACGAAAATTGGGACCTATTTAAACACAAAACCAAAATTAGGACTTATTTGAAAAAACTTGACGAAAATTGGGACCAAAAAAGTATTTTAACCATGTAAATATTAGAATTAAATAAAATAAGCATTAACTAGGTCGTCATTGAACTTGTTTTGAAATTTAAAGTAGCAGTCACTTCCACATACAAAACATCTAATACTGAACAACCAAATGTAGGAGAATCCAAAGTTTTTATAGGAGAACGAAAATATATAAACAATTAGTCAACAAGCTTTTCATAGAACATTACGTCACATGCACAACATGTTGGGAGACTGAGACTTTAGTACAAACAAAATTAAGAGATTTGACCACATGTTTGACAATAATACAAATATTTAAAAAATAAAGACACATTAATTATGTAAATCTATGATAATTTTAGTTCATTGTTGCAACTTTCATCAACATGTTCTTTCATGTTGAATACCTCTCTAACCTGAGCTTGTGCTTTTTTTACTCATTCTATAATTATTCATCATTTATCTTATGGTTAATGTGGATGTCTTACCCCAACACAAAAAATGTCCTTACAAATAGTTTATTAATAAAAAATGTTAAAATTCACAACTTGAAATGCAAGTGAAAAATAAGATATAGATGAAAAATGTGTCAACCAAAATTACCGCCTTAATGTTAAGAAAAATTCTACTGGCTACCATTCTAATTTTTTAAATATTTGTATTATAACACATACACATATACACGCACACACACATTCACACGCACTCACACTTATATCCACTCACACATGCATGCACACACATACACCAACACCTACACTAAATATTTACAAATATTAATAAGTTATATTATAATACAAATATTTAAAAAATATAGACATACATTGATGACATAAATCTATGATTCCAATGAAAGTGACACACCAACATTGCAAGGGCCAGTTCCACAACTCTGGATGCAAATGTGCTTTCAGGACAAATTCTTCTTCCGGCTCCAAAAGGGATGTACTCAAAATTATTCCCTTTGTAGTCAATATTGATGTCAATGAATCTCTCAAGATAAAACCACCATGGTTCAATCCAATAATTTGGATCTCTTCCAATTGACCAAGCATTGATTACGACCTTGCTATTGGTAGGTATGTGATAACCATGTATCTCACATGCTTGACCACATTCCCTTGGAAGTAAAAGAGGAAATGGAGCGTGTAACCTCTAGGTCTCTTTCACAACTAGTTTCAAATATTTAAGTTCATTGATGCATGTTTCATGAACCTGATATTTCATGTTGAATACCTCTCTAACCTCAGCTTGTGCTTTTTCAGTCACTCTAGAATTCTTCATCGTTTATCCTATGGTTATTGTGGATGTCTTACCTAGGCATAAAAATGTCCTCACAAATAGTTTATCAATAAAAAATGTTAAAATTCATAACTTGATATGCAAGTGGAAAATAAGATATAGATGGGAAATGTGTCATACAAAAACTACTAGCTTAACATTGTTCCCAATTAAAGAAAAATTCTATTGACTACCATCCTAATTTTTTAAATATTTGTATTATAATACATACACCTAAACACGCACGCACTCACACAAATATCCACCCACACATGCATGCACACACATTCACCGACACCCGCACCATATATTTAAAAATATTAATAAGTTATGTGATAATACAAATATTTAAAAAATGTGGACATACATTCATGATCTAAATCTATGATACATTTAGTCCATACTTTCCTTGGAAGCTCTCAAACAAAGTAACACAACAACATTGCAAGGGCCATTTCCACAACTCTAGATGCAAATGTGCTTTCAGGGCATATTCTTCTTCCAACTCCAAAAGGAATGTACTCAAAATTATTCTCTTTATAGCAATATTGATGTCAATGAATCTGTCAGGATAAAATCTCCCTAGTTCATTACAATAATTTGGATCTCTTCCAATTGACTATGCATTCATTATAACCTTGCTATTGGCAAGTACTTGATAACCATGTATCTCACATGCTTGACCACATTCCCTTGGAAGAAAACGAGGAAATGAAGGGTGTAACCTCTTGGTCTCTTTCAAAACATTTGAAATTGAGTTCACTGATGCAACTTTCATCAACCTGATATTTCATGTTGAATACCTCTCGAACCTCAGCTTGTGCTTTTTTACTCACTCTAGAATTCTTCATCATTTATCCTATGGTTATCGTGGATGCCTTACCCAGGCACAAAATATGTCTTAACAAATATTTTATCAATAAAAAATGTTAAAATTCACAACTTGAGATGCAAGTGGAAAATAAGATATAGGTGGAAAATGTGTCATACCAAAATTATTGCCTTAACATTGTTCCTAGTTAAAGAAAAATTATATTGGCTATCATCCTAATTTTTATATATTTGTATTATAATGCATACACCTAAACACGCATGCACACATTCACACCACTCACACACAGATCCACCCACACATGCATGCACACACATACACCCACACCTACACCATATATCTACAAATATTAATCAATTATGTTGTAATAATAATATTTAAAAAATGTGAACATACATTGATGATGTAAATCTTGTTATAAATATATATGTGTATTGCAAAAATTAACGTTGTAGTTGTTGCAACAACGTTCGCAAGCTTTCCTTGTTTTTCGGTCTAGTGCATGTCGTTGCAGCAAACTTTTCTCCATAAGTTCATCCCACTACCGCAAATGATGGGATATTTTCTTTCATCACCAAACTTCAAGCTACGATATTTTAAACCCATTCATCACCTATAAATAGGTGCTTAAATCCTCTTCCAAAACACAACTTTTCTCTTCTCTCCTTTTCTTATCTTTTTTCTTTTCTCCCTTCTCTTATATCTTGGTTATACATACTTTATTTAAGAGTTCCTGACTAAGACCTTAAACCCCAAGGATTTTCCACCTTCACAACACACAATATAGTTAGCCATGGACTCAGGATTCATGATGCTCACACAAACCTGCTCGTTCGTGGTCCTGCTTCTACGAACCTCCCCGCTCGTAGTCCTACTCTACGGACCTGCCCACCCGTAGTCCAACACATGTGATCCACCAGTCACGTACCTCCCCGTACGCAACATCTCTCAAATGTGAGCACGGAACATACGAACTTACCTCGCTCGTATCCTCAAATGAGAGTAAATGGGTATGAACCTCCCCGCTCATACCATCACATGTTAACCATCATCCATGAACCTACCCGCTCATGGCATAGCATCTCCTGATCCACGTCCACATCAATGCGTACTACACACACAAACTGCACTAAACTCGCTTGGGCTAGAAGCCTTAGCTTGAGCGATCAGGCTTATCTCGCTCAAGCTAAACTTCCTCGCCTGAGTGAGAGTGCTACAGCGACTTAACGCGAGGTCTCACTTGGGCAAGTCCTTCTCACCTAGGCGAAATCATCCCTCGCTCAAACATAAAGTTCCTCGCCTAGGCGACGAGTCAAGCAGCAACATACTTATCCTGTCATGATTTCTCGCTTAGATGAGTACCTCTCGCCTGAGCGAGATGCTCAGTCGCCCAAACCATAGGCTCCTTGCCTGAGCTAGACACTCAATCAAAACCTCGCACCCCTCGACTTCTCGCTTGAGCAAGATGCTCGAACAAAATTAGACTTTGAGTTCTGCTAATTTCGCCTAGGCGAGCCTTGCTCGCTTGAGCTAAAATAGCAGAAGCCTTCTCTGTTCACGCACACAAACACCAAAACAAAAGCCCAAATTCACATATGCAACATACCAAACAATCCCTCACAGAGCAAAACAATTATGAACGTAATTTGGACCCCAAAGGACTACCAATTTTAGAGTTAAACCAAAAATCCACATACAGACCAGAAAACCCCATTATTTGCATACAATCTCATAAGGGTTTACTCATACAAGATCAAAACAATCAATCCCCTAATTTCACAGCATGTTAGCACGAAAGTTTCATGGCAAAGGTACATTTAATCATGCGTATTACAGAATACACGAAAATTTTCAATAATCATGTAAATATATGTAAAAGAGCTCCCCTAATCTGGTTTTCTTTGCTTAAAAAAATGAAGGATAATAGTTCTTTTTGCCCCCAAATTGGGTCCCCTCAATGCTCTCACAATTTTGCTCAGTTTACCCTTTTTATTTGGCTACCCATTGTCGTTAGGGTTTCCTACCCTTTCACATTCAGGCTACAATCCTATTAGCAAAAATAAAGAAATTAATTTCATCCTTAGTAAGGTTTGAACACACAACCACTCAATTACAAAGTCAATTGCACAACCACTTCAACCAATCATGTTTCATGATAATTCCTAAGATTTTAGGATTACATTATCACTAACCACATCCACACATATCATTAAAATAATGCACAAATTAAAATAACATATAATTGGCATACATAGGACTCAAACCCAAGTCCTTTCACATAACTAAGTACTCTCAACCATTTGAGTTAATAATTTTCCACATCATAGCACTCCACATTAAATGCCTTAAAGGTTCCTACTATCCGCATTTATTAAATAATTATTTAATTAATTATTTAAATTTCTCAGGTCTTACAGTAAACGCTCCAACATGCAATTTTTTCTTACCTACTTTCAATAATTTGCATAAGGAGAAAAAGTTATGCCTGTGTAGTTGTAACTGAGTACATCACCATCTAGGACTTTAGGCCTTGTCTCAAAGTTAATGTCATGGATCCTCATTAAATTGACAAAGATCATGACATAATTTCAGTTGATTTTAAGTATACATTTATTTATTACGAAAACACAAGGGTTGTCGCACGTGTGAGTCTGCATTTTTTTATATATTTATTTTATAACACATACACATATACACGCATGGACGCACAAATCTGAATGCACTCACACAAACACCCACCCATACATGCATGCACCCACATCCACAAGATTTGCTACTTCCCTTTAGTAATATGGGGCTTTAGACTTTCCTTCTTTTTGGTCATTGGTGATGTTTTCTATTATTTTTTCCAAACAGACATCCACCTACACATGCATACACCCACAACCAATGGCACATTACAAAAGATTATGAACATTTAATGTATTTGAAAGAGGTTATGATCCATACCAAAATTATTAACCTTATGTTGTTCCTAGTTAATTAAAGAAAAATCTTGTTGGATACCATCCTCATACTATATGAGAACATCCACAAGATTTGTTGCTTCCGTTTGGTAACTTTGGCCTTAGACTTTGCCTCTTTATGGTCATTGATGATGTTTTCTATTATCTGATCAGCTTGTTGATGCAAGCTCTCAAGCTTGTGTGTCATGACATGTTTTCTATTATGAATGTTTTTCCATATGATAAATGTCTTATCACATGCAATTAAACTAAGAACATAATGATAACAAATATGACAATGAAGAAAGCTGAAGTGCAAGTAAGTTCCACTCTAATTTGTTGGTATTTGAAATTTTTGAGGAACCATCATACATTTGTTGTTACCTAGTCATCATCTTGTTACCTTGTGTGGAAATGATACCCTTCGAGACAATGAAGAAATCTCAAGTGAAAGAAGTTGAGAGAGAATTTTCTTTCCACGAGTCTCATCTTGGAACTCTTTATATAAGTGGTGTGGGTGTACTAATCTCCTTTGTTTTGGCTTTTGTCCCACTCTTTGAATCAAAATTTTACACATATTTAGTTCATCGAGTTAAATTTATGTATAAGAGGTGATTATAGCAGAGTTCATTTTCCTTTAATTCCATAGAAATCAAAACTACGAATATTTCTTCTTGTGATTTAATTTGCATGTCGAACCTGTATTGTTCAATTTCAATTCTTATGAGAAATTTGAGCACTGAATCACAGTATATTTTCTAAATAAACCTTTATTCATATTAAATGCATTGTTTTCTTTGAAAGTGGACAACTTATGCCACTTCTATGTAGTTGGTTGGATGTAGCCCTACAGTTTCTTTTTTTTTAAATCTTTATAATAAATATATATATATATATATATATATATATATATAAAGTAAATTAGCCTTTAAATGTTTATTATACAGTTGATAAACAAAGGTTTGTCATCAAAGGAATAAATAGTTCTAGCCATCTAATAAATAGTTGATAAATCAGGTTGGCCAAAATTAATAATACTTCTCAACATAGAGCCAAGTTGGAAAATTTTAGAAGATAGTTGTAGTACCCAAGAAGTAAAAAAAGAAAACCCAAAAAGAATAGAATAAAATATAATAATACTCTGACCCATTTTTAATTAATTAACTACAATAAAATTATCAGAAAACTTTCCACTCTCAAACGGTGACAAAAACAGACCAATTCCTCGTAACCTAGCATAAGCTTAGGAGTTTTCACCTAACCGGTATACTGTGATTTCTTGTTGCTTGAAGTAGCGTCTGTCCTCTTCATCTACAAGAACAAGATTTAGAAAGTACTTCACACTGAACTTGTTGTTGATGTTGTGGTATGTGGGGGTCAATTCATATGGACCAAGGAACAATCTCACAGGAATTGATTCTCCTAAAGAAGAAATATCAACAATGCTAATAATATAAACTCATTTTAGCTAGCAAAGGAATCAACTTTATTACTTAAACATGTATTTTAGTCCTTCCACATACCTCGAACTGGAACACCATCCATCAACTCAAACTTTGAAAGGGTCTCTGTCTCAACATATGTATTGGTCCCTGATCCAGTTGATTCTCGGCGCCTCACCTCGAGTTCCATAGTTTTTATTTTGATTCTCACCAGAAGAAAATATATTTTACCAACAATCACATCCTTCAGATGATACCTGATAATATTTTAGTCACCGTAAGTAAGTTTTCTCTAATCTACTTGAAGAACAGTGGAAATGCATCATTAATCATGTGCTATTTCAGACTCACTTGCTTTTTCCGTATTCAAACTCTATGTGTAAGCATTCTTCAATTCCTACTTCCATCTGCATGGAGCACACATACAAAAAAGGTTTAGGTCAATATTAAGTGACATCAACTCTTATTAGAGTATACCATTAAATTAACAACATTTCTAACTACAAATCAACTTCCTCAATCCATGCAGATTTTTTAGCAAAAGCATAACAATATCGATCAGAGTAAGTGTTTGTTTTGGTAAACTTTTTCATGAGTACTTCTAGAAGAAAAAAGTGAAATAAACTTCATAAACCAATGCTAGCTTATGCATTAGTTAAAAACTGATTTTGGAGAAGTTAAGTGAGAGATGCATCCATGCTATGAAAAATTTTATTTCTTTTTTCATTCTGATTTTCTTTTCCTAGAAGTACTTAAGGTGAAGTTTGTCCAAGAATACCCTAGGCATTCATGCTCCATGGCATGAATAAAAAATAAAGCTTAATATGATCGAGCATGTATGAATCGAGAATAATTTTATCTCCTTAATTGTATTAATTTGTTTTTTCTAACAATAAGCTAGACAAATAATGAATTTATTTGTTCTCTTTAAGTGTATATAATAATATTCTTAAGATGGGCTACACAAATCAAGAAATAGGATATTTGTAATTATTAGTAATTATCTGTAAATGCTCCAATCATTATTTATAGAACGAATAACATTGAACAAAGACATCAAACCATTTTTCCTAACATCATGAGTCTTCAACTAGATGAAAGGAGTGGAGTGCGGAAAACAAAACTTTCCAGTACATTGTCTATTAGATATATAAAGCTTAAATTATAGATTAATAAGAGGCACATGGAAATTAGTGATACGTAATCATAGATAACGACCATACACTCCTCACCTTAATGCTGTTATTAATTGGTGGAGGTACAGAGTAATTGCGTACCTGAAAAGAGATAGCTGTAAGAAAACTATACTCCGGGAAAAATAAAATGTTATATTCTGTATTCACCTCAAATTGACGGATAGAAAGAAATACATAAAGTAATTACTACAACAATAAGAATATATAAAAATATTGAAACTCGTCAAGATCAAGCAAGAAACAATATGATGGGTTGTTGAGGCTTGTGGCAAAGTTCATCTGTTATACTTTGTACTATAGAAATCAAATCGATGGTTGGGTTTAGTTCTGTAATATACGACATTCAGAGTGCAAGAAGTGAATGTGAAGGAATAAAAGAAAAATTAAAAGAATGGTAGTTCTTAATACAATAATGCAAAATTTCCACTAAAAAGTGATTCAAAGAACTAATAATCTATTTCTCCTTTCCTTCTCTCCTTTCTCTAGATATAGAATTAGAAGTCATACTTTCCGCATTTTTTCTTTACAAATTGCATGTTCTTGGGTGAAAATTTAGTGACTTGGAGAAGTAAGAAACAAAATGTTGTTGCAAAGTCAGAGGCTGGATTTCGAGCTATGGCACATGGAGTGTATGAATTGTTATGGCTGAGAATTACTCTAAATGATCTTAAATTGGCATGTGAAGTGCATATGATTCTTTATTGTGATAATAAGTCAACTATTAACATTCGGCATGATAAGACCAAACACATAGAAATAGATTAACACGTTATTAAAGAGAAACTGGATACTGGCCTTATCACTACTTCTTTATGTCTCATTTGGGCTTCAGTTAGGAAATCTATTTACCAAAGGATTTCCCATTGAATGATTTCATGATCTCACATGCAAGTTAGGAAGGGTATATATTCATTCACTAGCTTGAAAGGGGAGTGTTGTTAGTAGGATATTATGTGTATTATTAGAAGATGTTAGAAGTTGTTATAAATCCTATAGATCTCTCTGAAATTATTACTATAACGTTAGAGGTCTCTATATACAGAGGTCGATGTACAGTTTCACATTAATCAATTGAATCAAAATCTTCTTTCTTTCATATTAATCTTTTCAAGTAGGGCCACAAAAAGAAAACATTGCAACACCATTCACAAATACTTTGATCTTAATGAAAGAAAAGAGGTTCAAAATTTGGGAAAACAAAATTATAATAAAATAAGTGGCATGGTCATAAATTCATGATTTAAGAGGAACAAGCATTTTACATCATAGTGAATTTTGTTAGAGCAAAACCCTGTATTCTTAACAATGATTTAAGGGCACACCATTTATAATGGATAACATTGGATATTCCACATGGACTAGAGATATGGTCAAATCATAATATATAAGTAGGTGAAAACTTTACTTTACAAGTCTATCATAGCATAATTTGTTAGGCCTATTGTGTCATCCGATTAGAGATCCTACATTGACTAGATTATTGTCAAATTATAATATATAAGTGGGTGTAGACCTCACCTTACGAGGTAGTCAGATTGAGTTAAGCTTAAAGTCCACTTTCTAAGATATAGGATTAGATATTTGGCTTCCACTTGATATAAAATGCACATGACTCTTCTTATGAGGTCTAAGAGCAAACATGTTCTCCTTGTCCTTCATTATATTTTCTAATCTTTTTCCATTGTCTCAGAAAAGTTCTTTCATTTAAAATATATCTAAATATGGGCTCTACCATAAAATTGGTTTTTGCAATTTTCACATCGATGTCTTAAAATGAATTCACTTAGTAGTACTAGAGTGCATTTAATGTACTCTAAGAATTAATAGGGGAGACAGTTATTCTTGAATACAAATACTATCATTTAGATCATAGTATTGTCTGCTTTCATATATGCAATCAAGAACAACTTAAACCACAAAAAATGCATAATAAAAACAATGGGGAATACGTAGCAGACAAGCTTTGAAAGCCAAGATAATACGGTAGAAAATCAACTCACCACAAAATCCATGTATTCCACAATGTTGTTGACATAATTTCTACTAATTGTCACTTTCAATATGTACCTGCATGATTTCAAAAAAGGATTTACTGCCTTCAGTTAAGTAACTATTATGTTAATCCCTTACAAACTTTAATTGTTTAGCTAATAACAATGTTGACTGAATTATGAAAAAGGTGAACAGATGGAATCATCCATAACAGCAAAACCATTAGCATATTCAGATGGTAACCTTTAACTAAAAATGGTTTAGAGGATGAGCCATTAGCTTTATAGCATTTGCTCATGACTTTTAAAATTCATATTAGAGAATCTAATTATTCTGAAACATTTATTGAAGAAAAGTAAGAAACAAAGTAGAGAAATTGAGAATTCAAGGTTAGCGTAGAAGTGAAATAACTATCATACCTAAGCCTAACATTGATTCCACTGTAAGATTCATATGGCATTTGAACAGTGGAGAATTCGAATGAATATGTTTTCCTTTCATACAAATTGCCAGGAACATCAAGTTCGCGTACTGCGCATAAGTTATAGGGAGTTAAAAATTATGAACAAGTATCATAAAACCTCTAACCAATGTTACATCAAAGCATCGCCCACCATGAGAGAGCATGAAACTTAGGAGAGTACAAGGAGAACAAAACAGATTTTGTATTGGAACTTCTAAATATTAGCATGATTTAGAAGAATACCATGTACTATAATTTATAAGTATGAGAAGCAATTATGAAATTAACTAACTATTCAAACACCTCTATAAACGAAAATAGAAGGAAAAGACAAAAAATGAAAAATCTCAATTGTTGCTTATAAACTTACCAAGAGAAGTAAAGTCATAGAAGTTGCCTCTATCAAAATACAATTCTGCAAGCAAGGAAATGAACTAATGGAGAATCATTCATTATACACACAATGCTAAAAAGTAATGCCACAGCTAAAATCATTGAACACAATTAATTCCATATACCAACAATATCCATTAATTCAAAACTTCGAGCACACTTCTTTTGATGGCATTTAGAGGGATTTATTCCATGACCATAGTATGTATTGAGATGAGAAAAAGATAGAACGATTCAAATCCAACTTCCTTTTTTCTAGATATCTTGAATGATATACACACACATTTAACCACAAGTTAAAATCATGATAAATAGAATAATAAAAAAAAAATATAGATATAATTGTTACAGTAACTCTTTATTATTCTTTTGATGTTAGACAAACATATAACCAAAAATTAGACGCAAAAGAGTATTGCCATCACTATTGAATATAAACATAACAATCTGCACTTTTACCAAAAACGATAACTAAGGAAACACACCTATTTGACCAAGAAGCTCTATTTTTACACCATTATGTTCAACTCTCTTGCCGTTTGAAGGTTCAATGATAACCTAGTCCAAAAGTGAAAACAATTAAATTCTGTCCTATTAACAGTACAAAATCCTCACATCATAGGTAAAAAGCACAGCCTTTGGTGATGCCAAGCAGTGTACCTGCCCAACTATATTGTCATGACATTGAAAGAGAGGAACTGTGACCATTTGGCCATTTTCCTTCTTTATGCGTACCTAGCAAATGAGAAAGCATAAAAACGAGTAAATCAAGGTGTTCTAGTTAAAGCTTTTAAAAAATGAATGAAATACCCTTTCTCAGCATCCTGCAAGCTAAATCCTAATCTTCATGTTGAAGTGATTACATTTGATGAGTAATAATAATGGAGAAGTTACAAAGCAAACAGAGGTATCTTTTCCCTCAGCAATAATAAATTAGAGTTGAAAGGATTAACATGCTAGTATAAGATAAAGAAAAACAACACAATACTTAACTAAGAAATCCCAAATCTCATCTAAAAATTCAAAAAATTGAACATGGGTATACAGAGACTAAGTCATGGACTAACCACTTTCTGTCACAGATTATAGCATGCATCACAAATTACTGTGCCAATCAGATCATTGAGCCATTACCTAGATAGGACATTGCCATACAATTTCGTTTCACATGCGAGTCAGATAAGGATAAAATATAGATACCCACAAGCAATTTGATCGCATACAAAAATCATTTAGATCAATAATTAGTCCAGAGTTTTATGTAGTCGTGGTTTTGATTTAGTTGAAATCTTTGATAGTGTGAAAAATTGTAAACAAATATGATGACTGAAGCGGCCTCGATTGTGGTTGTTTGGTTAAAATGCTTCATACTGTGGAAAATTGAACAATTAAAGTTGATGAGGCTACAATTGCGGTCGCAATGCAGTCACAAAGGCAACAAAAACTTTAACATTGCGGCTGCAATTGTGGTTGCAAGCTATTTCTGAATCAAATTTTCATCTGCAATAATTCGACTCTGAAACCTCTTTGTCATGAAAAGAGGCAGGAGGAACTTTTTGAAAAACATCTTATGAGTTACATACACAAAGGTCCAATTTTCATATTGATAGATAGGTTAGAAGTGATGGTAAACAAGGAAACGCCATAAACCCAAATTACCATCATAATGGAAAAGGTTAGATCATTCATTCACATCACTATCATCAGCAAATTGCAGCACAACCAGACAACACACCTGTTTGCGTGTACTTCCATCGGTTAAGGAGATTGAGATCTTGCATGGAGGCTTGAAAGCTCCCGCAATTATATTCTGATCGTGAGGCAAATTGATTAGCACATTTCATGAAACAATAGCAATGCAAAAACAACAACAAAAGGAATGCTAAAGAAGATGACGGTGATCCAATTGCATTCACATTTGTTTCTTTTCTCCTTCAGAAAGAGAAACCCACCATTATTTTTCTGAATGAGTGATGACCAAGAGAGAGAAAGAGGGGTGCAGAAAAGGGAAAATTTTTAGGGAAAAGGTTTAGAAGAGGACAGTGGAAAGAAGAACAACATATGCCAATGCAACAAACATTCCAGTGTTACCACTTCGCAAAAAATCCCGTTTTGTTTGGCGTGACGCCATTCTAATAAACTGGTATAATCGAATCTAAATCCTTTACGGTTGTTAAATATTTATGTATAGATTTATATATTTTTAAGTGATTTTTTCTCAAAATAATATTTTGACATAAATTTTTCTTAAATAAATTTTTTGAAATGTTTTTTTTTTCAAATTGGACGTGTTTAAGTTTTTTTTTCCTTTTCTAAATTAAGGAAGAAAAAAATATTATAATTATAAAAATATAATTAAAAATAATAAATTTTAATTTTAATTACTTAAAAAAAGAAATAAAAAAATTTTTATGGTTTTTTAATATAATTTAAATTAAATTTGTTATTGTTGATGTTTTTTGAAAAATAAAAACATTATAACAAAAAATATTTATAATTAATACTAGTGATAACAAATAATATTGTAAAATTTCTTTAAATTAATTTTTAGTTTTTTTCTCTTCAAGCAATTTGATTTTAATTCAGCTTTTTTAATTGATATTTTAAATTATATTTTTCTTATTTTAATATTTCATTTGTTTTCTTTCTTTAGAAGAATAAAGAAAAAACAATAGAAAATGTTATTACAATTTGGTTGATATGGAGCAGATTTAGATTTCTGTTATCAGATGTACAGTATGTCCCATCGGTCAATCGGCCAAATATAATCCTCAGGGGACCATCGGTCTCACGGTTAAACGAACAGCCATGTAGCATCGTTAAGGGACTATCGGTCGAACGGATCACGGATAAAATATAAGACCATCGGTCAAACGGTTGAATATACAAGTCACGCATTAACCATGTTCATATCCATCGGTTCATCGGTAAAACAACAGCGATGTACCCTCTAATCTCGAGGGCCCATCGGTTCATCGGTAGAACAACAGCGGTGGACCCTCTAACCTCGAGGGCCCATCGGTTAGTCGGTAAAACAGCAGCGACGGACCTTCTAAAGCACCTGTCGGTTGATCGGTAAAACACATTGTTAGCTTGTTGAAAGCATAACGTCAGTAACCCAGCCAAGCGGCCATCGGTCGCACGGTCAAATAACTTAATTCAATAATTATCGGTTAAACGAGTCCATAATCTTCATTAGGGAGTCATTGGGCCGTGATTAAGAAACCCTAATTACAAGCCCATGTCGAAAGCTATAAATAGGGCCCAAAGGTAGGTTGGTGAGGATCTTAATTTCGCATTTATTACAGCTGATATTCTGATATACCGATCGGCCCTTTCTGACTTAAGCATCGGAGTACTTTAGACAGGTACCCCGATCGTCATCCCAACCGATCGAGCTAAGGAGTGGATTTCGCTGAGGTTACTGGAGAGGAGAAAGATAACGTGAAGTGAAGAGATTCTTTTAGTAGGCTCTTGGTCCCTACCCAGAAACATTTTGGCGCCCACCGTGGGGCCGAGCAGTCTCCTTTGAGAATATACCCATATGGTGACCATGAGGAACCGAAACAGCAACATGGACGGAGGAAGATTGGCAGATGATCAGGCGGACACTAGAGAGATGATACGGGCGATGCAGCAGAGAATGGATGAGATGCAGAGGAACTATGAAGCGCAGATGTAGATTTTACGTGAGGAGAATGTCATCCTAAGGCAGTAGGAAGAAGGAATCCCTTTGACGCCTACCGTACCCGACCCGAACAGGCTGAGTCGGGTACAACAGCATCGGGATGCTGAGCGAGTAGAGAGTCGTCTTCCACCCACGGGACATGAGCAATCACAACCAGCCCGGATTGAAAGGACACAGGTTTCGAGGGGAAATCCGTCACACACGGCGGCGGAGAGCTCAGGAGCAAACAACGGGGGCCGCCCGTCGCGCCAACCGATCCCCGCGTCGGGGTCCTCCCCCTTCACTGCGTATATTTTGGAGACACCGCTACCGGAGAAGTGGAAAGTGCCGACGTTTGACAAGTACGACGGCACGACTGACCCAGACAATCACATGCGTGTCTTCATGCATCAGATGATGTTTCACGCCGTCAGCGACCCCATCTGGTGTCGGGTCTTCTCAACTTCGTTGACTGGGGAGGCGTTGGAGTGGTTCTCCGAGCTACCGGCCGGTAGTATTGACTCGTTTGCTACTTTGAAGGCAAGGTTCAGCACACAGTTCGCGCCCCTGAAACCGGCCATTCTGACGGTCGATAATCTAGTGAATATCCGACAAGAGGATGGGGAATCGCTGAGAAGTTACCTTGATCGGTATAATCGGATGTCGGTCAAGATAAGAGGTCTCAGCGACGAGATCGCGCGACATCACTTTTCTTATGGACTCCAGCCGGGAGTTTTTGCGGACAAGATAAGCCGCAAGAAACCGAAGACGATGGAAGAGATGAGGGAACGCGCGGCCAAATTCATACAGATGGAAGATATGCAGGAGTTTAAGGTAAAGAAGAGGGAGAAGGAGGATGTCGCACTCCCGAAGCCGATCGTGCCTAGACCGAACAAACCCGCAGCCCGACCCACCGAAAGGAAGCCACCGAAGTTCACAACTTACACTCCTCTGGCTGTTCCCCGGGCCAGGATCCTGCAAGAGGCTTTCAGCGCTGATTCGCTCCCCGCGGTTAGGAAGAAGCCACCGCCACCCGATGCCGACGGCAGCAAACATTGCCAGTACCATCGGACAATCGGACATACTACTGAAGAGTGCCACACGCTCCGTGACAAGATAGAAGAGCTCATTCGGCAGGGACACTTGAAGAAATACATTCGACAAGATCGTCCCCCATGGAGTCCGGTGAGGAACCGAAGTCCGATGAGAAGAGTCCCCCCAGCCCGATCTGAGAAGAAAAGAGAACCCGAGCGCGAGAAACGAAGGAGAGGACCATCCCAGTCACATCAAAGTCCAAGAAGGAGTCGTAGTCGTAGTCATGATAGACCCCTGAGGGGTTACATAAACACCATCTCCGGAGGGTTCGCCGGAGGAGGGTCGAGCTCCGCAGCTCGAAAAAGGCACGTTCGGGCGTTGAAGTCGGTTCATCTGGTCGAGAGGAAGATCCGCTCGATGCCCCCCATCACATTCACGGACGACGACTTCAAGGCACCCGATCCCGATCATGATGACCCGATGGTTATCTCGATAGAGGTGGCCGAGTATGGGATCGGGAAGGTGTTGGTCGATCAGGGAAGCTCTGTCAACATCCTATACTGGAAGACTTTCCAGAGGATGAACCTCTCCGAGGACCTGATTGTACCATACAATGAGCAGATAGTAGGTTTCTCGGGCGAGCGGGTCGACACGAGGGGATATGTGGACCTTCGTGCGAGGATCGGGTCAAGGAAGGACGGCCGAGAGGTAAGGGTTAGATTCCTTTTGGTTGAAGCTAACACCTCGTACAATGTATTGCTAGGGAGACCCTGTTTGAACGCCTTCGGAGCGATCGTGTCTACCTTGCACCTAGCCATGAAGTTCCCGTCGGACAAAGGGACGATTTGCACGGTACACGCAGACCAACAAGTCGCCCGGCAATGCTATGCCGTGGGATTGAGGATTACTCCTTATAGCCGCCCGCGAAAACAACATCGTTCGGAAGTAGCGATGACAGACCTAGACCACCGAACGAACACGGAGGATCGGTTGCAACCAGAAGGAGAGACCAAGGAAATCCTGATCGGGAGCCAACCAGGACAGGTCACCAAGATTGGGGGAGCCCTGAGCGTTGAAGACGAAGACCTCCTCAAGACGGTGATCTTAGAAAACAAAGATCTCTTTGCATGGTCGAGCGCAGACATGCCTGGCGTCCACCCAGATGTGATGTCCCATAAGTTGGCCGTCTTCCGAGAAGCTCGTCCAGTCGCGCAGAAGAAGAGAAAAATGGGAGAGGAGCGGAGGAGAGCGGTTGAGGACGAAGTCAGGAAGCTTGAAGGAGCGGGTTTCATCAAGGAGATCAAATACACTACGTGGTTGGCAAACGTCGTCATGGTGAAGAAGGCGAGCGGGAAGTGGAGGATGTGCACAGATTTCACAGACCTAAACAAAGCCTGTCCGAAGGATGCATATCCGCTGCCTAGCATCGACAGGCTGGTAGATGGAGCCTCAGGACACAACCTCTTGAGTTTCTTAGACGCCTACTCAGGGTACAACCAGATCCCCATGTATGGCCCAGACAGGTCTAAAACGGCGTTCATCACCGACCGGGCCAACTTCTGTTATGAGGTCATGCCATTCGGCCTAAAAAACGCAGGAGCAACGTATCAGAGGCTGATGGACCGGGTCTTCAGGGAGCAGATCGGTCGGTCTATGGAGGTATATGTTGACGACATGGTCGTGAAGTCCCAAACAACCGACGATCATGCACGCGATCTCAGAGAGGTCTTCCACCAGGTGCGCAAGTACAATATGCGTCTCAACCCTGAGAAGTGTGTCTTCGGGGTGCCAGCAGGGAAATTCCTGGGTTTCATGCTGACCGCCCGAGGCATAGAGGCAAATCCAGACAAGTGCGCTGCTATTGTCGAGATGAGAAGTCCTAAAAACTTGAAGGAGGTTCAGCGATTGATGGGGCGGCTGACTTCTCTGGCATGTTTCCTACCCAGGTTGACGGAGAAAGTTAGGCCGATACTGAAAATCATGAAGAAGCAAAGTGCAGAAAAATGGGACGATCAATGCGAGGCGGCGTTTCAGAAGATAAGGGAGATGATCAGTAGTCCTCCCATAATGTGCCGACCGGTGGAAGGATTGCCTCTACAACTGTACCTGTCAGTATCGGACGACTCAATCAGTGCAGCCTTAGTACAGGAAACCTCGGAGCAGCGGCCCGTTTACTTCATCAGCCGAGTATTGCAGAGTGCAGAAACGAGGTACCAACAGATAGAGAAGATAGCCTTGGCGCTGTTGACGGCCGCGCGCCGATTGCGCCAATACTTCCAGAGTCACCTAGTGATCGTCCGTACCGATCATCCCATTGCCAAGATACTCCGGAAGCTCGACTTAGCTGGTAGGATGATCGCCTGGTCGGTCGAGTTATCCGAGTTCGGTCTTAAGTACGAACCTAGAGGATCCATCAAAGGGCAACATTTGGCCGACTTTGCAACTGAGCTCCAAGGATCGATCCCCCCATCGGAACGCATTTGGACTCTCTTCGTGGATGGGTCATCGGATAAGCGTAATGCTGGAGCGGGGATCGTCATCGAAGGGCCGAACGGCTTCACGGTTGAACACTCCTTGCAGTTCAAGTTTAAAGCCTCGAACAATCAAGCAGAGTATGAAGCGCTGATCGCCGGACTAAGGTTAGCAAAAGACTTAGGAGCGGCGAAGTTAAAATGCAACACAGATTCGAAACTTGTGGTAGGACAGGTGCTAGGAGAATATCAAATTAAGGATGATTTGCTGCTCCAGTACTATCACAAAGCCGTTGAAGCTATGAAAGAATTCGAAGAGGTGACCATCCATCACATCCCCCGAGCAGAAAACACCAGAGCCGACAGACTATCTAAGCTAGCGGAAGGAAAAGAGAAGGGCCAGTTAAAGACAATTATCAGGCAAACCTTGATGAGACCTTCAGCGGGAGAATGTGCTGCAGTGGATCGATCGGCCGACTGGATCGGGGAGGTGCGAGAACTTTTAAAGAGATGCGAGGCTGGCGAAGAAATCAGACCGACGGAGAGAAGACGAGCACTCCGATTCGTGATCATTGGAGAAGATCTATATAAGAGAGGCTTCACGGCGCCCCTCCTCAAGTGCTTATCTGCAGACAAAGCGGAGTATGTCATGAACGAGGTCCATAACGGCATTTGTGGAATGCACACCGGTCGGAGGACGATGAAAGCGAGAATACTCCGAGCGGGATATTTTTGGCCGACCATGGAACAAGACTGTGAATCCATGATACGCAAGTGTGAAGGATGCCAAGCCCATGGAAATGATGTAAAGAAGGCTCCGACCGAGTTACACAGCTTGACAGCTCCTTGGCCGTTCACTCAATGGGGCATGGACATCGTCGGACCTTTCCCGGTTGGCCGAGCGCAGAAGAAATTCATACTTGTAGCAGTAGACTACTTCACCAAGTGGGTCGAAGCGGAGGCTTTGGCTAATATCATCGCTCGGCAGGTCCACTCCTTCGTCTGGCGCAATATCATATGTCGCTTTGGCCTCCCCCACACGATCATCACCAACAACGGTCGTCAGTTCATCGACAAAAAACTGAGGGACTTCTATAAGCAGGTAGGGATAAGACACGTCACCAGCTCGGTCGAGCATCCCCAAACCAATGGCCAGGCTGAGGCCATGAACAAGGTTATAGTGGCTGAGTTGAAGAAAAGGCTGGGAGAAGCCAAAGGAGCATGGGTCGACGAGCTACCACAAGTCCTTTGGGCCTATCGGTGCACGCCTCATGGGACGACGGGAGAATCTCCTTTCAACCTCACATATGGTACAGACGCCATGCTGCCAGTCGAGGTAGGGGAGCCGACTCTTCGGCGGGAAATGCAAGATCTCGAGGTGAATTGCGGACGACTGCGCGAGGAGTTAGACTGGACGACCGAGCGAAGAGAGCGAGCAACTGTACGAGCTGAAGCATGCAAGAGAATGGTGGCTAGAAGGTATAACGCGAAGGTCAAACCAAGAAGCTTCGTCAAAGGCGATTTAGTATGGAGGAAAACCAATGACGCCCGAAAGAAGTCAACACAGGGAAAGCTAGCGCCAAACTGGGAGGGCCCGTTCCGCGTGACCGAGAGCCTGCAGAACGGAGCCTATTGGCTAGAGCACTTGAGCGGTAAAGAAATACCCAACACGTGGAACGCTTCACACCTCAAAATGTATTACAGTTAACTATGAATAAAATGAGTGTTTCAGGCAACTCCATCTAACGATCTGACCGACGGGCCTCCCTACGGGACCCGAGCAAAGCCTGACCGATCGAGGCAGGGACTTCCAAGAGGATGTCCCACTCTGTCAACACCGATCCTAGCGATCCAATTACCCTACGGGTAAACGAGTGACACGAGCTGTCCTGGCCGATCGAGATATTACATCTACGATCTAAAACAAAATTAAGCGCACAAAGGTCTCCTTCCGATACAGTTAATAAAGATAACTACGCGAAACTTAAAGTTTATGTTCGCTGCTAAACGCATGCAACAAGAGTAACAATTAGGGCCGATCGCCAGCGCGAACGATAATCGATAAAATAAGGCCGATCGCCAACGCGAAGAGTAATCAACGAATTGCGGTCGATCGAAAGCGTAAAGCAATAAACGCAGAGAGATAAAGAAGAGCTAGTAGACGAAATAGAAGGGCATCTAAATACTTACATAAACGTTTGTCAAAAAATAACCTAATAACCGATCGAACGCGATCCACCAAAGGGTCGATCGGGTGCGATCGGTTATATCAAAATATACAACAAAGTAAAATAAGTTAATGTTAGGCCGGAGGATCATTGACCTCATCCAGCCGATCAAACACCCTTTCAACTTTCCCATCAACCACCCCCATGTGTACGTCGAACCGGTCGGGAGAGCAGTTATAATAAAAGACCGCCAGATCGACGGCACTTTGGAATCCCGCCTCATATTGAGCAAATACCTGCTCGTCGGCCACTCCCAGCTCGGCCTCTAAGTCTTTCGCCTTCTTCTGCCAATCTGAAGCTGAACTGGCGGCGGCCATATGCTCTAGAGTCAGATCGTCGAAGCGTCGTTGGAGCTTGCGTAATTCTTCGGTGGCTTCCCCTGCCTTGGCTTGCTCCGCCTTTGCTCGATCGTCGGCAGCCTTCAGCAGTCCAACACACTTGGCATGCTCAGCCTTAATGCCGTTTAGCCGGTCGAACTGCGTCTTTAGGTCAGCCGCCGATGCCTTCACCTCGTTCAGCTCAGTCTTGGCCGCCGCGAGCTCCTTCTCCAAGTTCTCTATCCTGCTCCGGTCGGGGCGAGGAAACTTGGTATATAAGGCAGCAAGCCTAAGGGCAAGCTCCCCGGCGGTCCGAATGGCTTCCTCTTCGGACACATCCTTCAGAGCGTCCGTCACTCGAGGTCCCAGCTGAAGGGAGACCTCTTCGTCAAGGCGGACATCACCGCCGAGGAAAGCACCAGCGAGGGAACCAGACGTCTCCCCTTTCTTCTGTTTCTTAGAAGGCCGACTGGTTGGGGAGTCGTCCTTCTTTGATTTTTTGCCTTTGTCCGCAGCAGCAGCCGCAGCAGCAGCAACAACAGCGCCAGATCCGGGAGGCTTCACAATGAAACGAGGCTGTGAGACGGCACCCGAAGCCCCGGTCGGAGCAGTGGCAGCTGGAACTCGACCGGTCGAAGGGGCTGCAGGGACGGTCTGAAGCGGCACCACCTCCTCAGCGGTGTCCTCTCCCCGTCGTCGAGTCTTTGCGCGAGCCAGAAACTCGGCGTTAGGAGCGGTCGTCCGAGCCATTATATCTGCAAAACAGCAAAGTAAATAAGTTAACTGCGATCAATTTAACGATCGGTAATATCAGAACAACTAACCATAAACCGCCCTCGGTAAATCCGGGGAGCGGAGGCATTGGATCAGTGGCCGTGGGGGGATCTTGTCAGGCAGGGTCTTGAGGACGGCCAGGTCAGCCCGCTCGGCTGGGGTCAACCGCTCTTCAGCCTAAGCATCAGTAGGAGGGGGGAACGCCGTCCAGTATAACGGAAATTTCGGACGATCCTGCTCATCAAAAATATACCTCCTCCCCTTGCCAGGAATCGCAACCTTAAAAAAGCCGGTCTTGAAACCCTTGTAGGAGGCGAGATAAAGGGTGAGCAAACTCTTGTTCGCCCCGAGGAAGGAAACCCAGCCCTTCGACGCCGTCGGTCGAGTCTTGTAGAAATGAAGGAACAGAGGCATGGTGGGAGTCAGGCCGGCCGCCCGACATAGAACGTCGAACGCCTGCATAGACGCCCATGCGTTCGGATGAATCTGCGTCGGTGCGCACTGGATCTGGCGGAGGACTGCCATCTGCCAATCGGCAAACGGCACGGTCAAACCCAAATCATGAAAAAGGCAGGAGTACACATAGAAGAAATCAAGCTTCGCCTCCCCCTTCCCGTGGCACACTCTCTCGTTGCCGGCACATACTTTGACTCGAAGGTGTCCATCCTCTACTTCCTCGCTGAAAATCCTGGTCCGCTCGACCAGATCCCCCAGGTCGTTGCCCCATCGAAACCTTGTCGCGAGTGTGCGCGGCTCATAGGGGGCCCAGTCATATCCTGATATCTCTGGCAGATCGGCTTCGTCCCCCTCGTCGCGAACGTCGATGCCTATGACGTCCCCGCTCTCGTTAGAAATAACGACCTGCTCTACCGCCTCAGCGACCGGTGGCTCGGCCTCAGAGCTGCCACTTAGGAGAATTGGGGAACCTGTCGCGCTCGACACTCCCCCGAGCGAAGTTCCCGACTCGGACGAATCGAATAGGGCGGAAACCGACCCGGCGCCCCCAGACCACCTGACCGCTCCACCCGACAGACCATCTGAACCTGATACGCTGGAAGACATTTTTACCTGCAAGCAAGAGAGGACGATCGGAGATTCGGCTAGAAAGAGAAAGGAAAACGTGAAAATAACGACAACCACACAAACCTATTTATAGGGGGGACCATGTGACACGTGGCAACCCCGGAACCCTACGATCACATTCAGATCGACGGTCCATGCTTCACGACGCTTCAAATCATAACTGTCAGGCACGATCCACGAGGTAAAATAACCGCTGAGAAACGCCGGCGGTCAATCGACACCACGATTTTGGTAAAACCTCCTCGCTTCATTCCCATCGCTCGATGCTGGGGGGGCTTGTGTACAGTATGTCCCATCGGTCAATCGGCCAAATATAATCCTCAGGGGACCATCGGTCTCACGGTTAAACGAACAGCCACGTAGCATCGTTAAGGGACTATCGGTCGAACGGATCACGGATAAAATATAAGACCATCGGTCAAACGGTTGAATATACAAGTCACGCATTAACCATGTTCATATCCATCGGTTCATCGGTAAAGCGGCAGCGATGGACCTTCTAACTTCAAGGGCCCATCGGTTCATCGGTAAAACAACAGCGATGTACCCTCTAATCTCGAGGGCCCATCGGTTCATCGGTAGAACAACAGCGGTGGACCCTCTAACCTCGAGGGCCCATCGGTTAGTCGGTAAAACAGCAGCGACGGACCTTCTAAAGCACCTGTCGGTTGATCGGTAAAACACATTGTTAGCTTGTTGAAAGCATAACGTCAGTAACCCAGCCAAGCGGCCATCGGTCGCACGGTCAAATAACTTAATTCAATAATTATCGGTTAAACGAGTCCATAATCTTCATTAGGGAGTCATTGGGCCGTGATTAAGAAACCCTAATTACAAGCCCATGTCGAAAGCTATAAATAGGGCCCAAAGGTAGGTTGGTGAGGATCTTAATTTCGCATTTATTACAGCTGATATTCTGATATACCGATCGGCCCTTTCTGACTTAAGCATCGGAGTACTTTAGACAGGTACCCCGATCGTCATCCCAACCGATCGAGCTAAGGAGTGGATTTCGCTGAGGTTACTAGAGAGGAGAAAGATAACGTGAAGTGAAGAGATTCTTTTAGTAGGCTCTTGGTCCCTACCCAGAAACATCAGACATTAAAAAATTAGTTGGAAATTCTGCTCTCCATTTGAAAATATAATGTTATAGTATCCATTTGAAGATTTAGTTTTTTTTTTTTTTTAAGAAAAAGATACATTATTGTTTAAGTACAATTTTGGTAATTAAAAGTCCTCTAGTAATTTATGTTGAGTGATGTTTTATTTTCAAATTTGTTATTTGATGTTAATACATAAATAAATAAAAATATCTTTCATCTTTGATATATGCCTTTCATTTCAAACAAATTGCTACTTATTATGTTATAACGCAATTTATTTCTTACATATGAACTAAATTCCATTTTAATGGTAACCATACAAGAGCTAAATTGTAGTTAAACTATAATTAGGAACTACTTGAAAACAAAAAAAAAGATGAAAGTTATTTTTAAAAAACTTATTTTAGCTTTAAAAATCCTAAGACTAAATTAAAATCTCCTCATACTAGGAAGAACCAAGTCAATAATTCTACGAATATATTTTCTGAAAGAAAAATTAATTAATCCAAAAATGATTTGAAGAACTAAAACCCGGTCCATATCCGTGAAAGAGAACTGAGCCGACCGGCATATAAGCGGTGAACATAAGAATCTTCATTTCCCCACACATAAGTGAACCCGAAGCGTAGCCGCCGCACTGCATCATCCGGTGCCGGAAAAATCTTCCATAGTACGTCCTTCTTCGTTTGTCGTTTCATACGATTAGGGTGTCGATTTGAGTTTTCATTTGTATTTGGTGACAATTTGGTGTGGTGAAGGGAAAATCAATGTCTCACAGTGCGGCAAGGTGTGCCAGGAGGTTTGTGAACCTCACGCGTGCTCTCTCCACGGAGGCGCGTGCGCAGAAGGTGGAGCGCATTGCCAACGAGCTTCTCGATCTCAACAGGTTTGAAAGGCATGACTTCACCGTCCTCTGGCGGCTCAAGATGGGTCTCCACCGCTATGGCGCTCCGATGGCCGCCGTTGTCACGCCATCAATGCCGGCTGCAAGGTCCCCTGGGGTGGAGGCCGGTGCTGCGGTGGCAGAGAAGACGGTGTTTGATTTGAAGTTGGAGAAGTATGATGCTGCTGCCAAGATCAAAATCATCAAGGAAGTGAGGTCCTTTACTGACTTGGGGTTGAAGGAAGCCAAGGACTTGGTGGAAAAGGTTCCTTGTGTTTTGAAGAAGGGGCTCACCAAGGAGGAGGCTAATACCATTATGGAGAAACTCAAGGAGTTGGGTGCTGCTGTTGTGTTGGAGTAATTCTGAAATTCAGTTTTAGTGCTCTAGATTTTTTATGTTAGATGTAGAATCACTGAAGCCTGTTTATGGTTAATTAATGATAAATTATAAGTTATATGTTTTACCCTATTTCCCTTCTTTTTTATGTTTTGTTGGTAGTTTATTTTATGTGGTATGGTAATAATTAAAGTTTGACTTTTAAAGGGTTAAAGTTTTGTGATCTTTGTAGAGGTGTGTGTGGTTGGTCTTTTGTTGCTGTAACAGTTGATGGTTGATGAATGTTATGGAGGGCTTAGGCACTGGATGAGTGTGTGAGAAAAATGGCCAAATTTAACGTTGTGGAATGGCCAATTCCTATCCAATTTTTTCCCCAATTTCTCAACGATTATCTGTTGTTCTTAATATAGTAAATAGTTTAGGCTAATTATGTGTTTTGCTGTTATCTGCTTTTCAGATGTACTAAGAAGACATGGAAAATGAATTTGATTCTGTTTGCACTTGTACGATATTCTTCTGTGGCAGAAGGGTTTACGTAAATCTAGACTTTTATAGAGAATTTTTTTGTTAATCTCAGTCGGTCAATCATTAATTGCTTAGCCTTTGGGTTGATAAACAGTTTTGTTTTGTCAAGGATTAACATAATTTAGTTGTTAAATCCTTGCTTGCATATTATGTGGCTTTTAGCAGGTGGAATAGGTAATACTTTAACACTAGCATTGCTAGGTCTTTACACCATTTTCGGTGATCGGCATATTTATGCATATGATGTATGGTAGTCTTTCTTTCTGATGTTTTCCCATGCTGAGGTATAAGTTTCAGGTTGCTGAACTATTACTTCTATCACATTGGGAGGAAAAAAATGTATTGGAGAGAAATGTGAATTCATTTGATAGGCCCAATTTACAACCCTATTAAGAGGAAAAGAAAGGGATAAGACGAAATAAATGGATTGCTGGACGCTCAAAGTTCTAGAGTATATGCAAGTGGGGAAGCAGGTGACAGCAGAATAAGTGGAGAGGGAGGAGAGACAGCAAAGATAACAGAATGGACGTATGATCTAGATGAATTGGTCGAAGAGATTAAAAATATCAGGCTGGAAAAATTTAGAAGGGTGACTAATAACGGAAAGGAGAGAGGAGAATTAGCAATTTGTGATTGGTTTGGGTCGAGAGTAGAGAAGTGTTCTATCTGAGAATTGTGAAATTTCTGTTTCAATCATTTTACATGGAGCATGGCTCCATTCAATTCCTTCATAGCTACTGATACTTTACCTTGTAAAGAGGACTCGTTCTCTGTACCAGAGAAGTTATCAATGCTCAGTTCTCGTTTTCTTCTATTTTCTTATTCTGCTTTTTTTTCAATTTAGTATCAAAGCTCCCAAGAGAGTGGTATCTGCTCTAATGGCCAAAAAGATTAGATGATCTGTTTGCTATTATCAGCTCTTCGAAAGAAGACTCAAGAACTTCAAAGGAACTTGCAGGTATTTGCTTCAAACATTTTTTGAATATCAGGATCACTAATAGCATGGTGCTGGTACTGTTTAGGAAATTGTTTTTAGTTGTTGCTATATATTGCTCTCAGAAAAAGGTTTGTTTTATGCAAATGTTTACCTGTATTGGGTATGGGTAGGGAGGGGTTTAGTCTCATGTTCCTTCCTTTTTTAGCTTTATATCATGAAGCTAGGCTGACGATCCTCTTCAAGACATATAAAACTGTATCTAATTGATGTTTTGGGTTTTGCATTGTGGTTGACTAGTGCAATCATATATCAATAACACCTGAACATTGTGTTGCATGTTTGAGTTCATTTAGAAATTGTGATTCTGCACTCATTAAAATGTGGATGAGAATGTTACCTTTTTTCCCACTTTAATTTTCATCAAGTTCATACCTGGTTGAGTTTACCCATTCTTTTAAGTTGTTATAATAACCCTTCGACTTTTTTCTATATTCTCTAAGCAATGATTCTTTCATGTTTGTAGCTTGAGCTGTGTGAACACATTGCAAACACATTGCGATTTGCTGTACTTGGGGCATCACATTCATATTTATATGTTGACATGATGCAGTGTAACATAAATGTATTAGTTGTTGGATGGGTAGTTAATGTATTAGCCATTGGGTAATTAATGTATTAGTCATTGGAGTCTTATGGGTAGTTAATGTGTTAGTCACTTTTAGCTGTTTTTGTTTGTTTTTTAGTATAACGGCCAAGAATATGTGAGCCTATAAATTATATTGTTCATTGCATGAATAATACAACAACATAGGTAAATCAGTTTATTCACAAGAAATTTGTTGTGAACAGAACTAAAATAAAGTGTGTTTCAAAGCATATAAAAAGTACTCCTAAATGGAAGCAAATTATCCCTGTATGATTATTTTACCTTAGTGCATTTCTAACCCCTTAATCAAGCATATTTTTGTTTATTTAATTAACCTTAAACTTGAATCTTTTTCAATCTTTTAGATAGTAAAATATATAAAAGGGTGGAACTCATGATAGCATAAGCACTCCGAGTATATTATTTCCTTTATTCGCAATTTTACCTATATCTTTTTGAAAACATATCACTCTTTATAGTACTGTTATTACACATTCTTTCCTTCAAGGTTTAAATCGAAGTAGGTAAGTGAGAAACTCTAGTTTAGGGAATCATAATAAATTGTCAGTTACACCCTTTATGAGAGCAAACTTATGGGCCACAAATGTCACAAATTCACTCTCTTTCTTGATATATACTGAAGTTTCTTAATCATTATTTTGGCTTTGCATTTTAAACTATAGTGCTTTTCTTCACTGTATAAATACGCATTGTTGGCTTTCAAATATTTGTCTAAATACTTTGGAAAATTAGTTGGCTGAACACCAACATGTCGTCTAAGAAAATTTCCTGGAACACTTTTCATCCGGAGAAGCTCTTGCTAAACCCATTTGATATCAATGACAATCAGATGTTGGAGAAAATATGCATGACTCATGACCATTGTGTTGAGAAGTATGACGCTGGATCTCTTTACTGTATTGCTTCAAAAGTTGTCAACCAGTCAATTGAAATTGCTGATTTGATCAGGGTAACTTCAAGCACTTCACACACTCTTGTATATACAGTTTATGCTCATCATATTCTCATTGAATGTAAATAAGTTACGATTTTGCAAAGAATTTATCGATTCCTAACTGAACTTATCTAGTCTCGTGGAATTGTCCAACATGTTATCTATATTTTCCAATCTCAAGTCGGTTGAGATAACATCATTAGAGTAAATCACGGCATTCAAAGTATATTCCACTTTGGAGATCTCAAGTTAGTTGAGATAACATTGTTAGAATCAATTATAAAATTTGAAATATTATCCACTTTGGAGCCTAGAGTCCTGTCACTGTTTTGTCTTTAAAAAATGTTTTGGAAAGTTGAAAGAAAAATATATATTTAAATTGTTCTTAGTCTCGACTCCTAAATAACGTAAGACTATTTGTGAGGTTAGAAGTTATTTGTGAGAATGGAAACTCCTTTAGTTATCGACTGGGAAATTGTTATGGTACATGTACACCAAATTATCTTATATCATTTAAGAGTCAATATCAATGAGTAGTTAAATACACCTTTTTTCAACCTTTTGAAATACTTTTTAAAGACAAAATTGTGTATGTAAAATTTTTGGAAAGGAAATCAGAGTCTCAAGTCATTCATTGGATCTGGATTGCATTTGTTATCCCATTGTGGAGATACACTGTATAGGGAGAAAATGACACAATATGAAGCAAAAGTTTACTAACAATATTTGTGTATCTCCAATAGGGCTACATCCGATAAATAGGTGAAACTAATGATTGCAAAGCATATTTTTTTAATAATTTCTCACACACACACATATATATACATATATATATATATATATATATATATATATATACATATATATATATATATATATATACATATATATAT
>Ga0214542_1004190_pt1 | contig 28802 bp, 28 predicted proteins | sample CNSS1metaG_FD_160096 | JGI IMG/M metagenome (GOLD analysis project Ga0214542, IMG submission 160096) | Root nodule microbial communities from cowpea collected in UCLA plant growth center, Los Angeles, California, USA - CNSS1 | ecosystem: Host-associated > Plants > Roots > Nodule | place: USA...
TATTATATATTATATATTATATATTATATATTATATATTATATATTATATATTATATATTATATATTATATATTATACATTATATATTATATATTATGTATTATATATTTATATATTTATGTTATATATTATATGTTATATCTTTTATATTTTTATGTTATATATTATATGTTATATATTATATACTATATATTATATCTTATATGTTATATATTAGATATTATAGGTTATATATTATATATTATATATTATATGTTATATATTATTATATTTTGGTTAAATATTAAATATATAATTTGACATATGTTTTTAGTTTGTTTTTTTTTTAAAAAAACTCTCTTTTCTCAAGAAAGTAATAATGTCAGCATTCTGAGACTCTGACTGTATATCTTGGACAATTTTTTACGTCATATATCTTTTTGTATAAAAATGTGACTCGAACAGATCAAATGAAATAAGTTCATTTTGCACTCAAACCTTAACCTTTCCAACCCGCTTTCTTCTTCTTTCTATTTCTTTGTTGTCGATCTTGATAAAAAATGGAGACCAACTTTACTGATATTGATGAACATTGTTACATCTGTAACACAATGACTAGGTACCAATTTTCCAAAATTCATTTAAAGGACGAGGTACGTTATTTCAAGTACTTCTTTTTATGTAAGTACACCTTTGTTAAAAAAAATATTCTTTTGAACTAACTATTGGTTATTCAAAGTTGTTGGTTTTTGTTGATCGTGCTTTCACAATTCTTTATGATGAAAATCTTAAAAACCAGTGGAGTGTAACTGATGTTGACGGCAACACACATGCTGTCATTTACAAAAAAAAGAAAAAAAGAAAAATCATTACTAATTGAAGGATGATATGATTTAAGGAGTTTTTACAAACCACAACATGGTCATTGTATCTACTTTGGATATGTGGGAAATTCTTGCTTCCAAATCACTATTTTTCCAAGGAAGTGCGAACCGTTGTCTATCGGTAGGTTTTCTAGAAAAATTGTGACAGATGAACCTCTTTCCAGAGGTCTGAAGAGGCATTTTACAATAGGTCTAACTCCATTGCAAGTTCGCACTAGCCATTTGGTGATTCTTATTAGTTTTTTTTACATATTTATATTTATATTTGAACAATTATTTCAATTTGTAATGAGATTTTTTATTTTTTATTTTTCATATAGCCATGTAACAAATATTTTTTTAGGATTTGCCCGTTGACTTTGGCGATCTGCGTCAAGGAAAATTCAAGAATATTGTGCTTCATGGACCTTAAAAGACTATCAAGTGCAAACTCTTTTTGAGAAATACTCCAAAGAAGTCCAACAAAATTCGAAGTGGTTGGAAGTAATTTTGTACTATTCATGGACTTGATGAAACTCTGGACCTGGTCTTTGAAGTTGAGCAAATGAAGTGAAATCAGCATGTCAAAGTGTTGACTTATTCTAATTATTAATCAGATGTTAGTTTATGTTTTTTGTTTTTGAACTTCAAAATGTAGCATTAATCATTTTTGAATTATATGCTTCTATATATATATATATATATATATATATATATATATGTACTTTTGGAACTTCTACTTTTAATATTGACATCAATGCCTATGTATATATATGTTGAATAATAATTGTTGTTGTCTATTCTGTTTTACCATTTTTAACATACTTTAATTGTGCACTACTTCAAATTGAAATGAATACATTACATTTTTTTATACTTATTACACCTTTGCGTACAAACATTGTTGTTGTTATCTGATTTTTTAGTTGAAAGGTTAGTGGTTTTAATTTTCTGTAATATGTACACGTAAATTTCAATTTTAATGCTTAAATTGGGTTTGATTGAGGTAGTTTTTTGAAAGAACATTTGATTTAAATATTGTTAAGAAAATCACCTACTAAAGTTTTAATGTCGAGTGGAGAAGATATTGAAACTTTTATCTTTTAATAGATCATTATGTTGTGAAATAAAGAAATAAGTATGATATATGTATAAATTGTTATTTAAATTTTAATAAACCGAAAGATTGAACTTGAATATTCATATAAATATAGGTTTAATCTATTTTGGCAGAAAAAACCATTCACAACCACCAATTCATGAATAATATTCTACATAGGAAGCCATTAACTGAGTTGGATTTGAGTAAGCTATTATTTTTCTGAAACATTTATTTTATGTAGATGAAGTTGTTTTATTTCTTGTCATACATTATGAAAAATAATTTGCAGATGTGGACAATCAATTCAACAACTTTGAAAATATAAATGCAATATGTGGAACAAGTGATTGTAAGTGTTTTTTTTTTCTTCAATAATACACATCAAATTTGATTTATAAAATGACCACTTGACTTGAATGCAAATGCAATTGTTGAAAATCACATACAAAGTTGTGGAAGTGTTATAACTAACAATGTTAATATTTCTGAGAGCAACAACTAATACAACTACTCATAAAGTTCAATTTTCAATCCATCAAATATGCCAACCGATTGTATGTTTATTTACATATTGTAATTTATGAAAGTTAACTTATTTTCAATTACCAACATTTTGTGTACTGAAATACAGTTGTCTAGAGGACTATACTACAAAGTAATTCAAGTTCTAACGACAATGGTAAGCGTAATGATACTAACCAAATAATAACATATTCTACAAGTTAGTCAAGTTTAACAAACATATATTATTTATTGTTTTATAATTTTTATATATCTATTATAAGGTTCTACTGAAACCTACCTTGCAATGTGGGAGTTCTAAACGTTTAAATTCCTATTATGTTGTTCCTAAGAATAAGTCTGTTAAATATCCTTTTAAAGTGATTCAATCGCTTCAAAAGAAATTCAATTATGATGATCAAAGAAGAACATACCGAGGAAGTTTAGAAACAATAAATCATTCAAGAGGAACATAATCGAATGATGGTAATTTGAAACTCACTTAGACCATTTGATGTGGACCGTGTCCAAAATTAGAACCATGAATTTAATTATTTTTATGTCATTGTTAACAAACTGCACATTTACAACAAAACTTTATTCCAAAGCAGACCTAGGGTAAGTATATAACTTTATATGTTCATACATGTATCTGTTTTGATTTATCTCATACCATTTTATTTGGTTCAAAAATAGTTCACTTTGGACAACCTTGCTTGGAATGCAAATACTATCAAGCTATGGTATGAAGAAAGAGCAGAAAAAACTAAAACATCAAACAAAGCTGATTTCTCATTGTGTTGCCAAAAGGGAAAAATTCAACTTCCACTTTTACAACAACCACCTCTTCTACTTCAAAATTTGCTAAATGGTTATGACGATAGAAGTATAATTTTTTTACAAAATATAAGAATATACAACAATACGTTCTCATTCACTTCAATTGGAGGTAAGATCGATACTTTGATGAATAATGGTTCTGCATCACCTCAATTCATTCTTAATGGATAAAACTACAACTGCATTGGAAGTTCGTTGCCACAAGATGGATCGAAACCAAAGTTTGCACAATTTTACATTGACGATACTGAAAATGAAATCAGCAACAAAATGAAGCATTTCAGGTTAGCTAACATAGGTCAAATTCATATCAATCTTTTGTAAATCAACCATTGGTTGCTGACTTGATGAAAATGATTGATGATCACAATGTTCTTGCAAAATCATTTAGAAGAGTTAGAGATTTGTCAACAGACAATTCGAAATCTGATTGCACACTAAGATTATTTAGAGTCAGATCAAAAGATCCAAGAGTCTACAACACACCTTCATGTGATGAGATAGCTACATTACTAGTTGGTGATTTTGGTAATCTGGATGTAAGAAGAGATATCATTGTGAAGAAATGTTTTAATGAATTGACCAGATTGCATGAAACTCACACTGACTTTATTCTGTTGCAATATCCTCTAATGTTTCCATTTGGAGAAGATGGTTATCAAGAAGATATTCCAATTAGAAAAACTCATTCAAAAGGTAAAACAAGGGTAAGAGTTCGTATTTCTTTGAGAGAATTTATAGCTTGTAGAATCCAACCGAGGTCTTCGGAGTTTGGTAACATTGTTAATGCGTGTCAATTGTTCCAAGAATTCTTAGTCGACTGCTACACAATGATTGAAGCACAACGTTTGTCTTTCATTAGAGAAAATTAGAAGTTAATATGTTGTGATATTCTTAATGGATTATAAGAGGTTGTTAATAGAGGAGATACAAATCCATCTTCAATTGGAAGACGTGTAGTCTTGCTTGCTTCCTTCACTGGTGGTACAAGGTATATATTTAACAATTGTCAAGATACTATGACAATTTGTAAGAAATTTGGATATCCTGACTTGTTCATAACTAAAACATGCTATGTAAATTGGAGTGAAATAGGTGATTTTGTTTGTCCAAGAGGTTTATCTGCATTAGACTGACCTGACATTGTGTGTAGTGTCTTCAAAATGAAACTTGATCAAATGATGACAAATTTTAAAAAGAATGACTTCTTCGGAAAGACTACTGCAGGTATGTTCTGTATGTAATTTTATATTATATATTTAGTTATTAAATTACAAAAATTGTGTATCACTGTATTTATTCTTTTTATACAATCAGGTATGTACACGGTAGAATTTCAAAAAAGATAATTAACGCATGCTCATATACTTTTGTGGTTAGATGGAGAAAGCAAACTGAAGTCTCCAATAGATATTGATAAGGTAATTTCAGCTAAATTGCCTAATCAAGATTTGTACCCAAAATTGCATAAAGTTGTTTCCAGTTACATGATACATGGGTCGTGTGGACCTTCACGATTCAATTCTCCTTGCATAAAAGAAGGTAGATGTTCAAAATATTATCCAAAGAATGTTACAAGTTCTACTACCATTGATGAAGAAGGGTATCCGTCATATAAAAGACGTGATTATGAGTTTTGTTGAAAAAAATGGATTTCAGATGAAAAATTCCAGTGTGGTTCCCTATAGTCCACCTATTTTAATGAGGTATCAAGCTCATGTCAGAGTATGAGAGGACTCATAGAATTGCAACACCTTATCATCCTCATACTAATAGGCAAGTTAAGATTTTCAATAAATAAGTGAAGAATTTGTTGTAGAAGCTTGTTCAATCACACCAGAAGGATTCGAGGAAACACTTGCATAATGCTTTATGGGCACAAAGGATCGCATACTAAACCCCTATAGGCATGTCTCCATTAGGGTGGAGTTTGGCAAAACATGTCATTTTCATATGGAGGTTCTGCTATTGAAGAGCTGTAACCTTGTCATGAAAGGAAATTGCAATTAGGAGAGTTGGAAAAGATAAGATTATAGGCATATGAGTACTTCAACGTCTACAAGAGAAGGCTAAGAGATTTCATGATAGAAAAATTTTGAAGAAGGAGTTCGAGATTGGCTAGAAGGTGTTGTTGTTTAACTCCCAATTGAAGCTGATCTCAAGAAAGTTGAAGTCTAAATGGGACAGACCATTCATCGTCACTAATGTCTTCCTGCATGGAGCAAAATAAAATTTAAAGATGAAGGATGATAGGACATTCAAGGTGAATGGTCTGTTGTTGAAGAGTTTCTATGAGAATCAAGTCGTGCCATTAGCTAAGTCGAGGTAATACTTGATGACCTTGACACTTGTACCATATGAGGAACTAGATCCAGGAATATCCTTTGATCCATACATTGAAATATCCTTTGATCCCATTTTTGAGCCTTAGGCTTTTCTTAATTTTATCACCCAACATAAGTTGTTCCTGCAGAGAACAAATAAGATATGTTAGACACAAGTATTACCTTACTCTGGTCTGCCATTTCCTCAATAGGCTTTGTCCCGACTGATACATGTTGCCTATGGATATCTCGGTGTAATCGGTTTGGACCCGAGAGGGGTTACCTGCAGAAGATACTCTGAAGCTCAAGTTAGTAAAATCTCTTAGAAAGTCAAATTTGGTGATTAGGGAAGTAATGAATGCGTACCTTTAATTACTGGGGTCCATGCTTATTTATAGGTTTATTAATTATGTCCTGCCACGTCATGGGCTGGGCCCTTGTTTGGGCTATAGGTGGGCCTGGGCCTTAGCCCAGGTCCCTTAGTTCGATTATTGTGGGCTTGATGAATCTTACAGGAATGTTCTGGTTTTGCCAAGTCCTTGCTTAGTTTCCTAGAGTTAACGGCCTAGGCCGGTTACTCTTTAGCGGCTTAGGCTGCTATTGTTGCTTTAGTTTGTTTGATCAATGTTGTTCCTTAGCGGCTTAGGCCGAATACCTTGATTCACCTTAGCATGTGTATGATGATTGTTATTATTTACATCCTTGGTGGTTATGCGGATGGGTTTTATGGTTATTATTCGGCTAGGCCGGCTAGGTGTATTACACCAGTCCCCTAGCCTTTGCCGATATAGTTATGACGGTAAAGGATGACAAGTGTTGTCGTTTTTGGCTAGGCCGGCTAGGTGTGGTACACCAGTCCTTCAGCCTTTAAATGTGATGAATAGTGTTAAGGCTAAAAATGTGAAAAGGTTTGTAGCCAGTGAAGGGGTGTCAGAGGTCTAATCAAAAAGGGTTTTTGCGCAGTCGTTTCTGGTGCTCATGACCTTTGGTGTGCCTTGTGACGATTGGTATGGGTTGTGACTTTTGACGGGAAGAACTTGTAGCATTTGGAATTCATGCTTATAAATGCGGATGTCGTGAAGAGTTTGCTTTTGTTGGCTCATTTGTGAGGATTTTGAAATCAGAGACTTGCGTGCATTAGAACTGTCCGACTAGTCCCTTGTTTCTGTCGACATCTTTCAAAATAGGTATGTCTAGTACTAGTGATACTGTGTCATTGTCATCGTCAAGTAGTGGGAGTATGCAATCTAGGGGAGTGTAGGTAGGCGTCTTGAGGAGGAAAGTGCTAGTCTAGTAGCTATGGTGGGGAAGATCCCGATGGAGACGGTAACAAAGGTGAGGGAAGATCCTCCCGAAGAGATAGCAGAAAGTAGCTGGCCGGCTAAGGCTGGTTATGACTGGGTTGCGGCTGATGTTCGAAACCAGTCGTCATTGTTTCGGTGGTCTTGTCTGCTAAACTTGTGGATGAATTGTACCCATGTTATCATAAAGGGCGTGAACCGTGGTATCTTGTCATTGGAACGGGTATATGTGTCACTTTTCTCACGTATATGTGTCCAAGAAGGAGCTGCCAAAATTTTTTTTTACACGTATATGTGTCACTTTTCTCAGTTACATGTTAGGTTGCCACTAGATGATTTCACCATGGGGGTACTCCGCCAGCTAAACGTGTCGCCTACTCAGCTACATCCAAATAGTTGGCGTACCTGCAGGCCTTTCGTGTTTTGTGCCAGTCATTGTATCTGCGGTTGTCTCCTCATGCGTTTTTATACTTCTATGACACGAGACCTCGACAACCGACTACATGACTATCCTTGGTGAGCAGGCCGAGTATTAGCAGATTGGACGCGTTTTCCCAATCGTTCAAGCACTTCAAGGATGGGTATTTCAAAGTTGTGGTGAAGGAGAGAGAAAAATCGCATTTCCTTAATACAGATGAGAGTACAAAATTCCCTTTTAGTTGGATGGGTAACCCTTCTCAGTATAAGGATATGAGTACCGATGAGTTGTCAGCGACAGATAGGGAGGTGGTGGAGGTGCTGATGAAGTTTACTGATAAACTGCCCACTAAGGGCTTAGTTAGGGTTTATAATTCGGTTCATCCGATTATTGATATTGAAGGTATCTGTTTGTGACTTAAACTGTCTCGATGTTTCTAAGTTAAACTAACCGAACTTTGGTGTATTCGTGCAGGACATATGGCTCAAGCTGGAAAGAAGAATTTGACCCTTTTTCAAGCACTGAGGAAGGAGAAGGTAGTGAAGGCGAAGGCAGCTGGGAATACTGAGGTCCCAAATTCGCAAGAATCGTTGGTGGAGATGCATGTTCATGGCGACACCAAAAGGAAAGTCGAGTTGCTGGCTAGACCTGGTAAGGGCAAGGATGTGAAGAAGGTAAGGGCCACCTTGTTAGGGCAAGGGTCGTCTAGCGGTGCTAAGGGGCCGAGGCTAGCCTGATTGAGTTGCCGGAGACGTCCGTCCAAGGATATCGAGATTAACATGCCGGAGATATTGATTAACTCCATCGACAGTGTGGAGCCGGACCACTTGGTAAGGACAATGGTAGAGTTTGGGAGTAAGGCGCTGATATTGAGTCGCCGGGTTGGGTCACTGTATCGTAGGGAGGTAAAGGAAGTGAACAGAGAAAAGCTGGAAGATCTCCAAGAGAAGGTTGACAAGTTTGCAGAGGAAAGAGCTGCGTGGAAAAAGGAGAAAGAAGGGTGGGAAGAAGAAAAGAAGAGGTTAGGAACCTGGAAGGTTCGTTGTATGGATTCAGAGACTAAGCTCAATGAGAGGATAATAGACCTTGAGGAGGACTATGACGAGTTGAAGGAAAAATATGAAGGTGTGGAGGTGGAATTTGAAGATTTGAAGAGTTGCATTATTCAAGAGCATATTAACGAGTTTCAGAAAAGGGGTGGGGCAGGCAGCTTTCTTCTGCCAGGATATTGATGCGGCTGATCCAAGATTTGACGTGAACAAGGATGTGGTGGATGACTAGCTTATCAATGAAGCCGAGAGTAGCCCCGAGGAGGAGGTAGAGAAGACAATAGGGGATGAGGACATGAACGCGGGAGAGGCCGTGGAGGGTGATAACAACAAAGCAGCTTAGGGTGTAGTTTTTATGATGTTCTATTCGCAATGAATCCTAAGTCTGTAATAACTCATACAATATTTTAACTTGCTTTTAATTTGATGCATATTGTGGATATATTTGTTGTGTGGTTGTTGACGATAGCATATGTGATAGGAACGCGTTTGTTGGATAATGTTGTTGTGTATGCGATATATTATGTTAAAAGCATATTTACCTGGAGGAGTATTATTGGCGCTTGTATGTTAATGAGAGTACTCGACCAGGGCCGCTTACATGTGGTGAGAGTGATGAACTAAAACGTTTTCAAATTAAGCTAAGGGTGTTCGACCTAGGCCGTTTACTTGTGGTAAGGGTGGGGAACTTAAACGAATTAACATAAAGTTAAGGGTGTTCGACCCAGGCCGCTTACTTGTGGTAAGGGTGGGGAACTTAAACGAATTAACATTAAGTTAAGGGTGTTCGACCTTGGCCGCTTACTTGTGGTTTGCGGGTTGGTTTGGGCGTTTATCGTGGCGAGAGTCGTGGGGAGGGCGTTGGTGGTCGGAACGAGGAGGGTGATTGGATTGGGAGGGGTGGTCGTCTTTGCGGATAAAACGGCGAAAATGGCCAGCACGAACCAGTTCTTCGATTTTATCCTGGAGTGCTTTACATTCCTCTGTGGTATGGTCGGGGTTTCGGTGGTAGTGGCAGTATTTAGTCATGTCCACGTTGGGGGGAGTGGTCGTCTTGCGTGGCGGTGGGATGAGGTCGGCCTGTAAGGCCTCATCAAGGAGAAGGGATCTAGGGACATTTAGAGGGACGTATCTGGTGAAGCAGGGTTGTCGGGGTTCCCGGGGTCTTAGATCGGGACGGGGAGGTTGCGAAGAGGGGGTTGTGGTAGAAGGTGTGTAGTCATTGCTAAACTTTGTGTGGAGAGTTTGCATTTCCTCCATGCGGACGTAAACAGCAGCATGCAGTTTTAACTCATTCATAGAGACGGGTGGGTGAAGGTAGACGTTGTTGGCAAAGGGGCCGAGTTTAAGAGTGAGGGCTATGTACTGAAGTATCATCTCTTGGTTTAGGTGTGGTGTGCGAAGGGCATCCTTACTGAATCGATCAATGAAAGCCCGAAGCGTCTCGTCTTGTTCCTGTCTGACGCTGAGAAATGAGATTGTTGTAGTTTGATGTGGGCAGCTGCCAGCAAAGTGAGTGATGAACATGTGGGAAAGGGTGTCGAAGCAGTCAATGGAGTATGGCGGGAGGGTGGTAAACCATTCTAGAGTAGGGCCTTTCAGGGTGGTAGGAAAGGCTTTGCAAAAAATGACATCATGGGAAGTGTAGAGGGCGACGTGGGTGATGTAGACCTTGAGGTGTTCATCTGGGTCAGTTTCACCAGTGTAACGTTCCAGTGTGAAAGGTTCCCACTGGGTGGGGAGGGGGGTGTTGGCGATGAAATCGGTGAAAGGGTAGCGTCTGGGTTGGGGAGATGGTAGCGGGTGGGGAGGGTGGTGAACGAGGGTGGGAAAAGTGGAAGTGAAATTGTGATGAGGGATATGGGTAGTAGGGAGGTTGTGAGGGTTGTAAGGTGGGATATGAGTGGTGTGTAGAGTGGTGGGCATGTTGTAGGGCGGGATGTGGGTGGTGGGCAGGGTGGTGGCGGGGGTGGGAGCCGCAGTATTTCCTGGGAGGGTGGAATGGAAGTGAGTATGATGGGTTGAGAGGATGGGAGTTTGTTGGGTGGTGGTGAAGGTGTGCGGGGTAGGATTGTACTCGCTTTCTTCTTCAATAGGCTGGAAAGCTAGGGACCCTGCGACATCAGATGTTTCCTTGGCCTTTCCCATTTGAGTGGGATCGGCCTCAATCTTTTGCCTTAGGCGAGAGTTCTCCTGTCGTAGTGCCTCCATCTTATCAGCACTACGCTTTTTCAAGTCAGCCAACTCCTGTTGCATCTTGGCTTGACCGTCTAGGATGACGGCCAAATCCGGGGTGATGTTAGCAGGTCCTGATCTACTGTGGGTAGAAACCATTTTCCGAAAAAGCGGGTTGGTAAGGTATTATCTCATGTCCCACGATGGATGCCAATTGTTCCTGCAGAGAACAAATAAGATATGTTAGACACAAGTATTACCTTACTCTGGTCCGCCATCTCCTCAATAGGCTGCTTCCTCCCGGCTGATACACGTTGCCTATGGATATCTCGATGTAATAAGTTTGGACCCGAGGGGGGTTACCTGTAGAAGAGACTCTGAAGCTCAAGTCAGCAAAATCTCTTAAAAAGTCAAATCTGGTGATTATGGAAGTAATGAATGCGTACCTTTAATTACTGGGTTCTATGCTTATTTATAGGTTTATTAATTAGGTCCTGCCACGTCATAGGTTGGGCCCTAGCCCAGGTCCCGTAGTTCGATTATCGTGGGCTTGATGAATCTTACAGGAATGTTCTGGTTTTGCCAAGTCCTTGCTTAGTTTCCTAGAGTTAACGGCCTAGGCCGGTTACTCTTTAGCGGCTTAGGCCGCTATTGTTGCTTTAGTTTGTTCGATCCATGTTGTTCCTTAGCGGCTTAGGCCGGATACCTTGATTCACCTTAGCATGTGTATGATGATTGTTATTATTTACATCCTTGGTGGTTATGCGGACGGGTAAAAGAAAAGTACATTATGAAAAACCTAACATGGAGGAATTAAGGAGCTAGGAACATATGCATAACTCAAAAAGGAAGAAGAAAAAAATTCCAATTTACAAGCAAACATTGACCATGGACCACCCAAACGGGCGAGGCTAGAACGACTACCTAGACGAGTTAGGCCGCCCCAATGACTCAAATGAGTCAGGTAAGGCGATGACCTTACCAGGCCCAATCGGTCCAACGACGTAGACAGCCCAACCGGTCCCGATGATGTAGACAACCTAACTTGCCCGACTACCCAAACTGGCCCGACCAGCCTGACAACTCAAACGGGTCGATGACCTAGGCCGGTCGGGCCGACGATCTAGACGAGCTAGGCTAACCCATCAACTCAAACGAGTAGAGTAAGATCGACGACCTTGACGGGCCCGACCAGCATGACGACACAAATCCTGACCAGCCTGACGACGTAAGCGGGTCTTGATGGCTCGACAACCAGATCACCTAATGGGCCAAACGAGCCCAACAACCCAAACGGGTTAGGGCGGGCGATGACTAAGACGGGTAATTCCAAGACGACATTGTCTTAATTCATCCAAATTTGGTGAGTTGACTTCAACCAAAATTTGTAAAAATTTGGTCGAGGCAGCACCAGTCAAAATTTCGTCGAATGTGACTGAGTTGATTTCGATTAATTGGGTAAGTTTGTGCAGGATGAGCTTCTATTTTTAAGATTTTCCATTTTAGATTCTTGCATTTTGAAAATATAATGTTATTACAATGATAAGAAATTTTTTTACAAAATGTTGTTTAAATACTTTATCTTTGGCAAATATCAATGAAGTTCATTATATACATGTCAGGAAATTTGGTGTAGTAATTATTTCATTTACATTGATCTAATTTGGTGTAGTAATTATTTCAAACTTTGTACTTGTTCCCTTCTCCTCATCATCATTTTGGTGTGATTTGTAATTCACTCTACACAAGTGTTTTTGTTATATTAATACTTTTAAGGGTGTTGTTAGTATGAAATTTTTTTTGTCTATCAAATAATATATCAACAAGACACAATGTAGAAAATATAATGCCATCATAAACCTGGTGGTGGATTAAAATTAAACTAACATTAATACAAATATTCATGACATATGACTAGTACTCATGTATTACAATTATACTAAAATTAAATAAGTTGTTATCGAAAGATAAATATACGATTTCACATGAAATCTTTGTTTGGTATTTGTTCTACCAAGTAAATGTAGAAAAGTCACATACCCCCAGTATGAAACTTGTTTTCAGAAATCGATTCCAGTGTTAGAATTTCACCATCTTTAATCTTGATAGAACCAGGCTTTGGATAGCAAGCCGACATTCCAACTAGATAACCCTTTTCATTTCCTACTTCTTTTCTTGTTCCGTATTTTGGATTTGAAATGCATAAAATCATGTTGTCCTAAGTTATGTTAAACCATAAATAAAAACAATATGCATTAGAGTACTTAATTTATTGAAAAGATATCAAAGTTATTGACAAGATTTATTACTAATGAATATTTGAAACGCATAAAATTTGATATAAGTTTGTCTACATTATATAGATTAGATAGGAACACTAGCAAATATCAAATATTACTTGTCCATATAGAGTGACATTGACAACACCAATGTGTATATGAACAATGTCATATATAAGATAACCATCATTTGTCAATGGAATGTTTGCTTTCTTAACATGAGAGTAGTCACTATCATGATTTCTTGGGAAAGTACTCTGTCTATAGAAAATGAAAAATTTATGTCACTTACTTACCAACAAAAAATTAATTAACAACCTCATATTTTTTTTTTGGAATATAACTAAGTTTCAAAGAAAAAGTATACCATATATTAAATAGATCATGTACCTAACAATGATTAATTAATGTAGAGCCATTTAATGTTACAGGATCAGTTGAATCAAGTATATAGAACTTAAGAGGCACTTGCGTTCATCCCAATCAACCCACCTTATTTTATATCTTAGGGAAAGCTTTCTTGTTGGGCCACGAAAACCATTTCTTAATTTGCATTGTAAGTTGTCTTCGCAACAAAAGAGACCTCCTTTATAATTTCTAGACAACAATTGACCATTAATGCCCGTTGTGACATTGTAAAAGTCCTTTGAGATATTTAAAAGCTTACATCTATACTCTGTACAACATTTTCTATCATGTGTGCCACGTGTATCAATAACCATGATGCTAAACAACCATTTTTCTTTAAATCCATGTTTTATTTTTGTAGGATTAGTTACTTCAACTGCAAAAGGATCTGGAATATTTGATGACGTTCCTCGTGATTCTCCTTCCAAACACCAATAATGTGGAAGTAAAAAACTCTGGCACACACCATCATTTCTTTCATACTCGATACCATTGCAAAGGTCTTGAGTTTCTTTAATATATTGTGATAAGGTAATATTTCAATATATTTTACAGCAAACCAATGATGAAGGTAAGCTTCATAAAAAGGTATAGATTTACCATCTTCATCAACTACTTCAACATCAAAACTCTTGATTCCAATATGTCGTTATGGAAAGTCAATATGTAATAATGTTTTAACTGCAACTTTTCCTAGTCCCACTTCAATTTCTTTAAAAAAAAGGTAGCTGACTTTATATGATTTTCATTATGCTCTAAAACAATTGAGTGTGTTATGCTAAATAACAACATCATTATTGATAATAAAAACATTGCTACTTTAGATATGGTTGCCATATTCAGGTGCACAAAAACCATTAACATTAATCATGAAAATATGCCACCAAGATCATGATTTCATAATCTTGAAGATGATTTAAACAAGTCTTGTGAAAAGATGTGAATAAAGTAAGACTGAAATGAAAGGGTGAAATAATAGAAGATTGACAATAAAAGTAGGATACAATAAAGAAAAAAATAATGGACTCATGATGGTTATCGTATGATCTTAGTTAAAGATGTATGAAATTTTAAGGATGTTAAATTTTTATGTAATAGTGAAATTAGTTGTTGGTTTTATATATGGTAGATGAGTCGATAATTGGAATCGAAGCTAGCATGTGTAACGTCCCATTTAATTATTAAGCGAAATTAAAAGAAACGTCACACAAATAGTAATGTAGAGTAGTCTTGGGGTCCTAACACAACTCCTACAAACTGGGCACACCACGATGCCAACGGAAACCAGATAAAAGTCTAACCAGAGGAGAGTAAAATCGTAATGCATAGAGCAATAGATGGGCCGTAGCCCTAAAGAAGATCCATGAAGGAAAGAAACATAAAGTCCAGCCCAGATGGCTAAGCAGCGGAATCGCCATTTTCTTGCTGACCACGGGAACCTCGTCCATCTGCTCCCATCAATCAAATTGATGATCATCACAAGAAAGAAGAACCACATACAAGACAACCATACAACAAATAGGGTAAGCTAGAGCCAACAATATTCTCATCATGCAGTCAAATATACTTTCACCATCCAATATTCATACGACAACCAAGCATGTTATGACTTTTCAATCAATACACTACGACTCGACTCGACTCATTCGGATACGTATAACTTGGTCGGATTCAGCGGATGCTTGCACTTGTGGTGGATACCTCTGCTCACCCCCGAGCTGCTTACCCCCGAGCTATGTGTTACAAGTGTTACGATGAATCAAATTTCCCTCACCACAAGGTTAGCCCTTAATGAATTTCGGGCCTCCTGCTACTCTCACCACAGTAGTCAGTCCGCTCTAGGTGAGACTAACTGACTCCTCAGAGTGTCAGGATGCAACCTTACCTTGAATCCTTACCTAGCTATACAGATGGGGCACCACCATGAACATCCACTAATAGGGGCCATGGAATTACGTCCCGACCACTGAAGCGCGACCCTGAAAGTCTCACCCAGAGACCCCAAGGAATTATTTACTGACACAGACAAAATACAATCATATAATCAGATACTATTCACTATGCAAAGATACCCTCATTATATCCACCTTTAAAGTCGTTACCTTTCAATTTCCAGATCCAACCCATTCCAACTTATCATAATCCATTCATGTACATAGAGTCCAACTCATCTCTTTATCATGCCACTTTAACAACACCAATCTCATTTAGTTCACATGTCAATACTCATACCAAACCCATCATTTATAATTCATGAATTATGTTACGCATACATCGCACTCCATTATATACCTATCCCTCATCATAGAATTCATACCCAACCAAAACAGATCATCCAAAAATAAACACACATCCAAACAAAGCGTTGTCTCGCTCAGCACCTCGCTCAGGCTGAGGGGTTTCGCTCAGGCGAGCTCCCCCTTCGCCTAGGCGAGAGCTCGAGAAGGGAGCAGAAGCACTTGCGGGATCTCGCTTAGGCGAGACCCCTCTCGCCTGGGCGAGATGCTCGCTTGCTCAGAATCACAGTGGGTCGCCTGGGCGACCATTCGTGGAAAAGGGCTTAGGCGAGCCTCTGTTAATCTCGCCTAGGCGAGACCAGCTCGCTTGGGCGAGTTTATCAGTGTCCGCCACTGTTTTCACCTGCAAAAGATGCGAAGACATACCACAAGCAACAATCCTACCGTATCATACATCCATATCAACAGGCAAACACAAAAAGAATCACCAACCACATAAAATAGCAGATTCGCACCAAACAAACAGAGAGTTCTAGCTTCCTTTACTTGGAAGTAGCTAGAAGGTGCCTCGACTCTAACCAACGGAGCACGGCAACTCAAAGGAGGAACTTGCGAGCTGAAAAAGACAGTGGAGCAGAGTTAGGAACTAAGCTCACGGTGAAACCCTACTATCCAAACGGACAGATGCTCATGGAGAAGAAGTGTGAGCTGAGAGATAACTTACATGGGGTAAGAACTGGTTCGGAGCTAGTTCGAGAAAGCTTAGGGAGAAACCCTAGCAGAGCGCCCTATGAGAGCAAGGGGTGACGGCGGTTTTTTGAAGTGAATGAAAAATGTGGAATTAGGGCAACACGAAGGGTTCTTATATCATGGGCCAACCTTTAGGCCCACTGCTACAGGGCAACCCTACAAATTTAGGTGGCAGAAATAATTGGGCCTTACATTCCCTTCAAGAACAAAAATTTTCGACCTCGAAAATAAAGACTCACCAGGTAAATAGATGTGGGTGTGATTTTCTCATGTCCTCCTCTAACTCCCAAGTCGAGTCACCTGTCCTCCGATCCCAGATGACTTTCACCAAACTAACCGTCTTTCCTCGACGTTCCTCAACCTTGTTATCCTCAAGAGCGATGGGTGGTACTTCCATTATGAGGTCTTTCCTGATCTGTATATCTTCAGCTTCCAACACGTGGGTCGGATCGAATACATACTTCCTCAACTGTGACACATGGAACACCAGATGAAGGTTCACCAACTGCGGGGGTAAAGCGATCTCATAAGCCACCAGTCCAATCCTTCTCGTGATCTGATATGGGCCAAGGAATTTAGGAGAAAGTTTCCTTGAGCAGAGAGCCCTTCCCACACCGGTGGTTCGGGTCACCCTCAAGAACACATGATCTCCGGCTGCAAACTCCAATGGCCTCCTCCTACGGTTCGCATAGGCCTTCTGCCTACTCTGAGAAGCCTACATTCTGTTCCTCACCATCCTCACTTTCTCAGTGGTCTGCTCTAGCAATTCGGGTCCAACCAACACTGCCTCTCCATCCTGATACCAACAGAGAGGAGTCTTACACCTCCTGCCATAGAGAGCCTCGTATGGCGCCATGCTGATGCTTTCATGGAAGCTGTTGTTGTAGGTAAACTCAATCAAGGGTAACACTTCATCCCAAGCCCCCAAATGGTCCAATATGCACGTCCGCAGTAAATCCTCAAGTGACTAGATGGTCCTCTCTTATTGACCATCGATCTGGGGATGGTAGGCTGAGCTCATAGTCAACTTGGTCCCTAATGCCTCCTGTAAGGTTTGCCAGAATCGGGATGTAAACCGGGGGTCTTTGTCGGAAACTATGCTCGAAGGTACTCCATGCAACCTCACAATCTCCTTGACATATAACTGGGCCAACTTGGCCATGGACATCCTCAAGTTCATCGCCAAGAAGTGTGCACTCTTGGTCAACCAATCCACTATCACCCAGATGGTGTCATATCCTCTAAAGGTCTGTGGCAGATGGGTCACAAAGTCCATGGAGATGCTGTCCCATTTCCATACTGGTATCTCCAAAGGCTGTAGAATCCCACCGGGTCTCTGATGCTCCACCTTTGCCTTCTGGCACGTCAAGCAGGCTGATACAAACTGTGCCACGTCCTTTTTCATCCCCTGCCACCAGAAGGTCTCCTTGAGGTCCTGGTACATCTTAGTCATGCCAGGATGCAAGCTAAGACAACTTTTGTGTCCTTCCTCAAGAATCAACTTCTTCATCTTTGCATCATCAGGTACACAGATTCTGCCCTGAAACCTCAGTATACCATCATCACCCAAAGCAAAATCCTTAGCCTCTTCCGACCCAATCTGTTCTCTTGCTCTGTTCAGGCTAGAATCCAATAACTGTCTCTCCCTCACTGAGCCTAAGAAATCACTAGATATAGTCAAAGTACTACATCTAATGAACTCAGATCCCACCTCCACCTGTAACTTCATATCTCGGAATTTCTCCAATAGTTCCACCTCCTTAATCATAAGGTGTGCAATATGCACTGTCTTCCTACTCAAGGCATCTGCTACTCATTCGCCTTCCCTGGGTGGTATAAGAGCTCGAAGTTATAGTCCTTCAGGAATTCCATCCATCTTCTCTGTCTCATTATCAGCTCATTTTGGTCAAACAGATACTTGAGGCTCTTATGATCGCTGAACACACAGAACTGTGCACCATAGAGGTAGTGCCTCCAGATCTTCAAGGCAAATACTATCGCTGCCAACTCAAGGTCATGAGTGGGGTAATTACGCTCATGCACCTTAAGCTGCCATGAAGTATACGCCACTGCCTTCTTTTCTTGCATCAAGACGCAGCCAAGCCCAAGATGAGACGCGTCACAGTAGACTTCAAACGGTTTTCCCACATCCGAAATTACCAATATAGGAGCACTAGTCAATCTCCTCTTTAGTTCCTGAAAGCTCTCTTCACACTTGTCCGTCTAAGTGAAGGGTTGGTCCTTCCGGGTAAGCAAAGTCAGAGGTGCCACTATCTTGGAGAATCCCTCTATGAACCTCCTATAGTAGCCTGCCAACCCTACAAAGCTCCTGATCTCAGTGGCCGACTTAGGACTCCCCCACTTTACCACTGCTTCAACCTTTGCTGGGTCCATAGCAATCCCCTGGGCGGACATCACATGCCCCAAAAACTGAACCTCATCCATCCTGAACTCACACTTAGACAACTTGGCATATAGATGCTTCTCTCTCAAAACACCAAGCACCAATCTCAAGTGTTCTGCATGTTCCTCCTGGGTCCGGGAATATATAAGGATGTCGTCTATGAAGACTACGACAAAATTATCAAGGAAAGACCGGAAGATCCTGTTCATGTAGTCCATGAACACCGCTGGAGCGTTGGTCACACCAAACGGCATAACCACATACTCATAGTGGCCATATCTGGACCTGAAGGCCGTCTTCTGTACGTCATCGTCCTTCACCAATATCTGGTGATATCATGACCGCAGATCAATCTTAGAGAATACTGCTGACCCATGTAGCTGATCCATCAAGTCGTCGATTCTCGGAAATAGGTACTTATTCTTGATTGTCATTTTGTTCAACTGTCCGTAGTCCACACACAGTCGCGAACTCCCATCCTTCTTCTTTACTAACAGCACTGGCGCGCCCCAAGGTGAAGTGCTGGGTCGGATAAACTGTTTCGCCATAAGTTCCTATATCTGTTTCTTAAGTTCAACCAACTCCGCTGGAGCCATGCGGTAGGGAGCCATTGACACTGGACCTGTCCCCGACACTAGATCGATAGAGAACTCTACCTCTCTGTGGGGAGGTAACCCTGGTACTTCCTCCGGAAACACATCCTCAAAATCTTACACAACCGGTATTACCGACGTCGTCTCTCCACCCTCCACCTCCATACGTGTAAAGATCATGTAACATTGCGCGCCATCATAGAGTTCCTTCATAACACCCTGAGAAGATACCAACTCAGGTTCCTCCGGGTTGGGAAAAAGCAGTTTCTTCCCTCGGCAGTCTATTAGAACGCGATTGGTAGAGAGCCAATCCATCCCTAAGATCACCTCCAACTCTTGTAGGGGCAGACAGATTAAGTTCACCCTGTACCTGCGTCCCTTTACCTCCATTGGACACCTAGCACATAAGGACGATGTCCTGACAAAACCTGACACCGGAGTAGACACCGCAAGCTCACACTACAGCTCGCGCACCGACAGACCCAACCGTTGCACACATGCATTCGACACAAAAGAGTGTGTCGCTCCAGAATCATACAACACATAACAAGAAGTACCAGCTATCATGCAACTACCCATAATCAAGTTACCTGAGCCTGATGCTTCAGCTCCCGACATAGCATACACTCTGCCGGTCGCCTGAGGCCTGTTGCCTCTGTCCCTCCTCTGATGTTGATGGGGAGTCTAAACTGGAGGGCGTGTTGTTGCCCTGGCAAGGTTGGGACAGTCCTTCCCAAAGTGGCCTTCCTTGCCACAGTTGTTGCACCGGCAATAACCCTCCATACACGGGCATGCATTCCTCAAATGAGGGCCCCCACATATGTAGCACTGCACTCGACCCTGTTGGGGAGGAAGACTCCTAGACCCCTGAGGCTGATGGTGTGGTCTATCATATGGTCTCCTCCACTCCTCATGTCTGGGCATGGACCCAGATGGTCCACCGATCCTCTGAGGCGGCTATGACTGTTGTGGGCACTGACCTTCTACCTCATTCTTCATCTTCTCCATTACTCTGGCCTTCTCTACCAAAGCAGCAAAATCCTTGATGGACAAGGGTGCCACCATCAAGCGAATATCTCCCCTGAGGTCGTTCTCAAATTTTCGGCATTTCCACTCCTTATCGAGCGGCAAGGTATAGAAGCGGCTGAGGTGCTTGAACTTCTCAGCATAGTCTGTCACTGTCTTCCCTCCCTGGGTAAGTTGGAGGAATTCTACCTCCTTGGCATATCGAATACTGTCCGGGAAATACTCCGAGACGAATTTCCCCCTAAAGACCTCCCACGTCACCGGCTCGCCTCTCTCCTCCATGATGGATTTGGTGGTGATCCACCAGTGCTCAGCCTCTCCGGTGAGCGTGTAGACTGTGAAAGCTAACCTGTTCTCCACTGGACATGTCTTTGCATCAAAGATCCTCTCTAAGTCCTTCAGCCACTAGTCTGCTGCGTCAGGGCTCGTCTTCCCGTTGAACTTCACGGGATGGTGTTTCAGGAACTCCTCAAGACTCCACTCCCTGACTGCGGGTCGTGGCTCAGGACCAAACACAGGGGCAGCCGCCCTGTTCTCCTCCAGCTAGTGGAGAGCCTCCATATACTGCCGATGGGCATCCTCGGTAGCCACCCTTGCAGCCTCCATCTACTGCATCACCAATTGCTATTGCTCGAGCGACGCTGCCTGTCGCTGCATAGATGCCTCGTGTTGCTACATCATTGATGGACATCCTTGGAGTAGGAGAGGAAGGAAATCCATGGAGAATGATGAGGAGAAGATGGAGTGCAGCAGAATTTGGGGAATTAGAGAAAGGTTGCTCTCGAAAATGGAGAATTTGGTGAAGATGAAGAGTAGAAGTGGAGCTATGGTGTGGAAGGTGGCTAAAGGAGATGAAGGAGAAGGTTAGCCATGTGTGCTCTCAAATTAATAGAAGTGTGGAGTGATCTCAAACACTAGCATCTATTAGCAATTCAAGAGTAACCATTGCAATATTTGAGTGGCTCTATTTATAGGCACATGGCCGGCCAAATAAAGAGAAAATGCAACAAAGATGAAATGCAAATGTAGCTTGGAGAAGAAGCTTGATTGTAGACCATGTGATGTAGTAGATGAGTCTAGATGGTGCCAAGTGGCGTATCACACTCTCCTTGCCCAAGTCATACACACCATGCTTCCATCACATGCTCCTTGCTTAGTTCATGCTTTGCTTGCATCCAAAAGGAGAGCCACTCTAGTAACTCTCGGCCAAAGGTGGCACATTGGGCTCGGCCCAAATGATCCTAACAAGTGTTCTAGCTTTTATTGAAAGCAAAGCCTAAACAATGACCCAATTTAAATCTAGACTACTTCCTTCATGCATCATCTCATATTTTAGAGATTTCTTTAGCCCATGTAAATAATGTAAAAAGCCCATGATTGACTTGATCATCTTGTGAGAGACCCATGCGAATCTTTCTCATCATGCTTCTAGTGATTGGGCCTTGATATGGGCTTGGGCTTATTGATGCACTTGAGCTTGGGCTTGTTGGGGTCACATCAATCATAGCTGTACTTTGCTGCGTCATGGCAGCTACCATTGCCTCGATCGCCCTGGCGATATCGAGCACGTCATCTTGGGATGATTGCGAAGTCCTACGAGGAGGTGCCATAGTCCATTGGCACACAAAAAATCACTTGGTTAGGCTTGATAAAGGCAAGAATTTTAACTAGGCACTCAGAGACACACAGAGAAAACCAAGCGGACCACCCAAGTCCACAGACCTAAGGAATGACCGCTCTGATACCATAAATGTAACGTCCCATTTAATTATTAAGCGAAATTAAAAGAAAAGTCACACAAATAGTAATGTAGAGTAGTCCTGGGGTCCTAACACAACCCCTACAAACTGGGCACACCACGATGGCAACGGAAACCAGATAAAAGTCTAACCAAAGGAGAGTAAATCGTAACGCATAGAGCAATACATGGGCCGTAGCCCTAAAGAAGATCCATGAAGGAAAGAAACATAAAGTCCAGCCCAGATGGCTAAGCAGTGGAATCGCCATTTCCTTGCTGACCACGGGAACCTTGTCCATCTGCTCCCATCAATCAAATTGATGATCATCACAAGAAAGAAGAACCACATACAAGACAACCATACAACAAACAGGGTAAGCTAGAGCCAACAATATTCTCATCATGCAGTCAAATATACTTTCACCATCCAATATTCATACGAAAACCAAGCATGTTATGACTTTTCAATCAATACACTACGACTCGACTCGACTCATCCGGATACGTATAACTTGGTCGGATTCAACGGATGCTTGCACTTGTGGTGGATACCTCTGCTCACCCCCAAGCTGCTCACCCCCGAGCTATGTGTTACAAGTGTTACGATGAATCAAATTTCCCTCACCACAAGGTTAACCCTTAATGAATTTTGGGCCTCCTACTACTCTCACCACACGAGTCAGTCCGCTCTAGGTGAGACTAACTGACTCCTCAGAGTGTCAGGATGCAACCTTACCTTGAATCCTTACCTAGCTATACAGATGGGGCACCACACCATGAACCCCCACAAACAGGGGCCATGGAATTACGTCCCGACAACTGAAGCGCGACCCTGAAAGTCTCACCCAGAGACCCCAAGGAATTATGCACTGACACTAACAAAATATAATCATACAATCAGATACTATTCACTATGCAAAGATACCCTCATTATATCAACCTTTAAAGTCGTTACCTTTCAATTTCTAGATCCAACCCATTCCAACTTATCATAATCCATTCATGTACATAGAGTCCAACTCATCTCATTATCATGACACTTTAACAACACCAATCTCATTTAGTTCACATGTCAATACTCCTACCAAACCCATCATTTATAATTCATGAATCATGTTACGCATACATCGCACTCCATTATGTACCTGTCCCTCATCACAACATTCATACCCAACCAAAACAGATCATCCAAAAATAAACACACATCCAAACAAAGCGCTGTCTCGCCCAGCACCTCGCTCGGGCTGAGGGGTTTCGCTCAGGCGAGACGTGCTCACTCAGGCGAGCTCCCCGTTCACCTAGGCGAGGGCTCGAGAAGGGAGCAGAAGCACTCGTGGGATCTCGCTTAGGCGAGACCCCTCTCGCTTGGGCGAGATGCTCGCTCGCTCAGAATCACAGTGGGTCGCCTGGGCGAGCATTCGTGGAAAAGGGCTTAGGCAAGCCTCTGTTAATCTCGCCTAGGCGAGACAAGCTCGCTTGGGCGAGTTTATCAATGCCCGCCACTGTTTTCACCTGCAACAGATGTGAAGACATACCACAAGCAACAATCCCACCGTATCATACATTCATATCAAAAGGCAAACACAAAAAGAATCACCAACCACATAAAATAGCAGACTCGCACCAAACAAATAGAGGGTTCTAGCTTTCCTTACCTGGAAGTAGCTAGAAGGTGCCTCGATTCTAACCAACGGAGCACGACAACTCAAAGGAGGAACTTGCGAGCTGAAAAAGACAGTGGAGCAGAGTTAGGAACTAAGCTCACGGTGAAACCCTACTGTACAAACGGACAGATGCTCATGGAGAAGAAGTGTGAGCTAAGAGATAACTTACGTGGGGTAAGAACTGGTTCGGAGCTAGTTCGAGAAAGCTTGGGGAGAAACCCGAGTAGAGCGCCCTATGAGAGTAAGGGGTGACGGCTGGTTTTCTGAAATGAATGAAAAATGTGGAATTAGGGCAACACGAAGGGTTCTTATATCATGGGCCAGCCTTTAGGTCCACTACTACAGGGCAACCCTACAAATTAAGGTGACAGAAATAATTGGGCCTTACAGCATGTGTGTCTTTTGTCGACAAATCTACGAAACTATTTAAAAACTTTTATAGCAATTCTTAGGTGTAAAAATAAGTCAATTAACAAGTTTTTTGAACAAATCAAGTATGGTTTGTTGTTTGTAGGTTTTGCGTTTGCTCAGCACCAATATTTATGCGGTATATAATTGTAAGTTTTAATAAAAATATATAATGTTTAAAAGATCAAATAAAAAATACCAATTATATAATATATGTATATAGTTTAGAAGAGCCACTTGTAGTCCACACAACACTAATTAATATTTTTTACCATGGAAACAAACCTGAGTTAGACATATATAGACGGGAAGCGGTAAAGTAGTTGAGTTCAAATTTTTTCTTTTCCACCTCGGTAAAATTATTTGAGTTGACATCTCTCGTTCCCTTGAAAATGTGAAACGTCCAATAGTTTTGTGAAATCAAGAAAGAAATATTACTTAACAAATGACTAAATTTATTAAGCGAGGTAATTATTAAATATTTTGTTTAGTTGAAAAGTTATTTATGGTTTTTAATTTATTTTATGGATTTTTATTCGGTATAAAATTTAAAACCTGAATATAAAAGTAAACTAATACATTAATAATTTGAAAATATTAATCACCATAAAAGTTTTAATTAAAGTGTTAATTTTATAATATTTTTTGTATTAATGTAAAAGTGAAAAAGGAGCTGTTAAAGATTTCATATAATAACCATCGCAAAAATAAATATTTTAAAATGAATTGTTTTTTATATTGCAGATTCTATTTGTGATATAGCATACATTAGTAAGGAAGTCTTTCCTTGGAGCCACAAATAGGAGAAGATTTCTAAAAAAATTTCTAACGGAACGTGCATGAGAAAGGCGGGTGTTTGCATGTGACTTCAAAGTGGCTCAACGAAAAAGGTGAGGGTTTTTGAGATAAGCAAAAGGTGAGGGTAGAGTGCTGACTTTGAGATTCAAAACGGAGAAAAGAGGTTGGATTTTTTTTCCCATCTAGCACACTTTTTCCAAAATATTCCCCCGATAACATACATACTGTGCAAAATATTTACATGCATAACACATTTTTATTTTATGTTGAGAATTCGGTTCTGGCAACCGAATTCTGAACTCAATTTTGTATTTTTTTTTTCTTATACTAGTCTGAATTCGGTCCAAGGACCCGAATTCTGTACTGGTTTTTTTTTTTTTAAATGATGGAAAGATAAAGTTTTTTTTTAAATAAATATAATTAATGTTTATTTTTGTTATCAATAAAATAGAACTAATTAAATAAATTATTTTAAATAATAGAATTATAAATGTGTTATTATTTAGTAGAAATAAAAAATAATTTTATGTTTTTGAATTTGTTGATTTTAAAATTGATATAACTAATTTTTAAAAAAAGAATAGATAAGAGTAAAAAAAAATTAAAAAATAGAATTAGTAATGTGTTATTAGTTATTTGAGGTGTTATTTGAAAAAATAGTAAAATAAAGAATAATATTTTGTGCTTATGAATTTGTAAATTAAAAAAATGAATTTGTATTGTATAGTAAGTGATTTTATGTGTAATTTCAAAATATAAAATTCAATTTAATTTTAAATTTTGTTTCATAATTTGTGAAGTGTGATTTTTTTTTTGTAATATGTGTTAACAAAAATTAGAATTATAAGCTTCTTTTAATTTTGGATAATTGTTAAAAATTTTATATTTTAAACATTGTAAATTTGTCTAAATTAATTTAGAAATGAAGGAAATAATTAAAATAATTTAAAATGATTTCATTATTGTATATGAAATTAATTTTTTATATGTTTTTGGTTTATGTAAAATAAGTAAGAATAAAAGATAATAAGAAAAGATGTGTCATTGAATTGAATGAAGTTTATATTTATTGAAGACAAATCAAAGTACAACATAAACTAAGTAGTTTGATGCAGATCATGAAAGTGCAGGGTTATTAGGACAATAATTTCTTGTGTATCCTTCAATTCTACAATAGGAACACTTTCTTCATTGTCTTCCTCTTCCCTAATGTCCATCTTAGTCCTAATTCTACTTGATTTAGGACGACCCCTCTCGGTCCTTTTTGTGGCAGGATGAGGCCAAACCTGTGGCCCTTGGTATGGTGGCCAATATTCTTCATGTCTTAACTCGCCAAATAAATTGTCATATACTTTGACGATGACATCCAGCCTGTAATGTTGACTTATGTACATGCTGAAGTCGTGATGTGCATGCTTGCAAGCTGCAATAACATGTGAACATGGTAGATGTAGTTTTTGAAACTTTCCACAATCGCACCACCTTTCATCTAACCTGACTACAAATTTTCCTACCGGCACTGAGCATTGCAGTTATTTGTCTACCTCTTTTGGTAAAGTATGTGTTGCACCTGGTGTACGTGGCCAATACTATGGATGAAATTGGCAAATTTCTTGTCTTCTTCAAGATAGTATTTATTGTTTCAGCCAAATTTGTTGTTACGTGACCCCACCTTCTTCCTTGATCATATGCAAGACACCATTGTGTGATACCTTATTAGGTTTAACACCAGTAAAGGGGGAATCCATTGTCGGTTCTATGATAAAACTTAAATGTTTAAGGGATAATTTGTTGCCTATAGATGAAAATTCTAGTATTGAGGTCATTCATTCACCCTGCAATTTGGACAAGACTTGTCAATGCTTCGACATGGAACACTTTGGCATCAACACCCAAGATAACTATTCAAATTCCTATCCTGTACATCATTTCACACATGTTCAAAATGTATACCACAGGTTAGCACTTATGTAGCCATGGATAAGCAAAAATATTGCGCACTGGTAGTGAACAAGAAATATAGACACCTTTATTTTCCTTTTCCAAACAACAAAGAAGGGCAAACTAGACTCACTTGAAGGAATATGAGTATGAAAATTTAACTTTATCATATGAACTCAAGGCATGAAAGTGCCACTATTGAAGTTATTGAAGAAAGAAAAAATTCATGTGCAAAACATTGCACCTAGGTTAGCATTTAATAAGTCACGAGTTGACACATAGTAAGGGAATGAATTCATATGTTGTTAATTAAATTACAAAAATTTTATTTCTCGACTTACCAACATATACTCCCCACTGGTAATGAAGAGAGTGAAGATTGAAATAAGTTTTGTACATCCTTTCACACATGTTCAAAATGTATACCATAGGTTAGCACTTATGTAGTCATGGGTAAGCAAAAATACTGGACAGTGGTTTCACACATCCTTTCATACTTTCTGCTTTTTCTCTTCCCATTTGCATTTGCACCTTTGGTTTTTTCTCTTCTCGCTTCCTTCCAAGGAGAACCAACGTGAAAATTGAAAAAGATTAAAAAAACAATAAATAGAAAGTGACAATGTCGCATTAGGTTATGAGAGAAGTTCTCAATAAATAGATGTTAATATATCATTTTTCTTAAATTTAATACCTACTATAAATTCTAACAATAAATTTTACATTATTTATTTTTGTGTAAAAATAAATATTTTATCAATAAAAAATTCTTATAAACAAATCAAAATTTAAATATATAAATAAAATATAAATTCGTACTTCAACCAAATTTTTTAATTTAAAATATTTAATAAACATTAAAAAATAAATAATACAACACCACATTAAACATTATATATTGTCGCAACCAGAATCGCGACGGGAAGGCGAACCGAAAAAAGAAAACGGATTTAAAAAGAGATTTGGAGTCGCCACCATAGTTATTCTGGAAAACTATGGAAAACCATAAAAATAAAACAAGTCTGCAAAAAAACCAGATTTTGGATCCGGGAGTCGGTTACGCATAGGGAAGGTGTTAGCACCCTACCGCGCCCGCCCGAGGGCGGTACCTTTAATTAAAAATGCAAAGTTGATGTGATTTTCAAAATATTAATTTTCCCCAAAAATAATAAGACAAAAATGCTAAAAGAAACAAAATATTTTTTTAATTTTTTTGGGCCCGACAAGGATTGACCTTGGTCCTACGTATTCTCATTAAAAATGAGAAATCAGGGTTACGTAGTTCTTTAAAAGATATTTGAAAAACAATTGAGAAAAAGATTTGATTTTTTGGGAGTGAACCTGACAAGGACTGGCCTTGCTCCTACGTATCTCACGGTGGAGAATCAAGGATCACGTAGTTCTTAAAAAGACTTTTGTTTGAAAATGTTGATGTTTTTATATTTTGAAAATTTTATTTTATTTTTTTGTATTTTTAAATTACTTGGAAATACGTGTCACACGACGCGGGCGGTCGGACAGACACTAAAAGGGAAAGAAAACTATTTTTGGTATTTTGAAAATGAGTGTCACGTGGTGCGAGCGATCGGACAGACACAATAAAGTGAAAGAGGGTATTTTTCATTTTTTAGATTTTTTTTCTATTTTTTTATAGTTTTTGTAGTTTTTAATAATTTTCAAATATTTGTTTCTTTTTTTTAGAAATAATAAAAAATAAAAAAACGAAAATAAATAATAATAATGAAAAGGTAAATAAATAAATAAAAAAAACAAATTAATTAAGAAGGATGAAAGTGGAAAACAAAACATGGGGGTACATGAGTAATTGGTGGGAGGTACATGAAGTAAATGAGATGTCTTTATTAAAAGTGGTGGTGTGACGAGTAAAATATAAAACAAGCCTAAAATAAGAGTAAAAAGTGTGTGCAGGGGTGCGGGATTAGTAATTGTGGAGGTGCGCGAGGAAGTAAAAATGCAGCAAAAGCCCAACAAACAAAAAAACAAGGC